>Ga0209709_10005144_pt1 | contig 10362 bp, 9 predicted proteins | sample ArcticOcean_MG_C_2_FD_187435 | JGI IMG/M metagenome (GOLD analysis project Ga0209709, IMG submission 187435) | Marine microbial communities from western Arctic Ocean - ArcticOcean_MG_CB4_136 (SPAdes) (version 2) | ecosystem: Environmental > Aquatic > Marine > Oceanic | place: Arctic Ocean...
TTTATATCAACTAAAATATTTGATGTACGTAAAAAACTTCCATTTAAAGATAATTCTATTGAAGCATGCTTTTCTCATATGCTCTATTGTATGGCTCTATCAACGACAGAACTTAAATACTTAAATAGTGAAATATGTCGAATCTTAAAACCTGGGGGAATTAATATTTATACTGTTCGGCATACTGGTGATGGTGATTACAAAAATGGTACTTATTTAGGCGAAAATCTTTATGAAAATGATGGATTTGTTGTTCACTTTTTTTCAGAAAAAAAGGTAAGAAAAATTTCTAATGGATTTAATATCGTAAATATAGAAAGTTTTGAAGAAGGTTCATTTCCAAGAAAACTTTTTAAAATAATTCTTGAAAAAAAATAAATTCTTTATTCATTTTTAGGAATAAAAGTTAGGCATAAACCATTATTGCAATACCTTTTTCCTGATGGCTTGGGTCCATCATCAAAAATATGACCATGATGGCCACCGCATTTTTTGCAATGATATTCTATTCTAGCATAGCCTAATAAATGATCAGTTTTTGTTTCAAATACATCTGGTAGTGTTTCAAAAAAAGAAGGCCAACCGGAACCACTTTCATACTTATTCTTTGACTCGAACAGTTTAGCACCACAAGCTACACAATAATAATCACCTTCTCTTTTTTCACTATTTAAAGCACTCGAACCAGGCAATTCGGTACCTTCTCTTAATAAAATATCTTTTTGTTCTTGTGTTAATTCTTTAGTCATTTTTTGCTTTCTTTGATGATAAAAGAATTCCACCAATTATAAAAAGTGCACCAAATAAATGAAAATTCATAAATTTTTCTTTAAATATTAATATTGCTAAAACTGTGCTAAAAATTGGCATTAGGTGTAAAAATATCCCTGCCCTATTTGGACCAATTATTGATATTCCTTTAATCCAACAAATAAAAGAAGCGAGCCCTGGAAAAAGAACAACATAACCTAAAGTTAAAATAAAAGGCATATTTATATTTAATTCAAATCCTAAAGACATTTCAATTAAGTATGCTGGCAATAATAAAATTATACCAGCAGATATAATAACTTCCAGCAATGAAGCTTGCGATAAATCAAATTTTTTCTTCCTTAATAAAGCTGAATACATTGCCCAGGAGAACATTGCGACCACCATCCACAGATCACCTTTATTAAAATTTAGATTAATCAATATATCAAAATCTGCCTTTGTGACTATTACCGCTACACCTATTAACGACAAAATCACACCTAAAATTTGATATATGTTAGTTGTTTCAACTTTAAATATCCAACTGAAAAAAATTATCATAACAGGAATAGTGGAAATCATTAGTACTCCACTAATTACTTGGGTAAAATTTAACGAATAATAAACAATCGAATTAAAAACTGTAATGCTAGTAATTCCTAAAATTAAAATAAGCTTTGCATTTTTTAATATATAATTTTTTTTTTTAATAATCTCTTTAAGAGTAAATGGAGCTAATATTAACCATGCAAAAGTCCATCTATAAAAATTTAAAGAAAAGGGAGGAATTTCAAAAAAGCTTGCAGCTTTTCCTACAATAAAATTACCTGACCAAAATAAAGTGGCTAATGTAAGAAAAATATATGCACTATTATTTTTTGTAAACAAAAATTCTCCTAACTAAATCTTTTTGAATTATAAACGGACAAATCTAAATTTGTATTTTCTCCAGCAATCATGCCTGAAATAATTTTTCCTGAAATTGCGCCCAAAGTCCAGCCAAGGTGATGATGTCCAAAAGAATAAAATAGATTCTTATGATTTTTTGAAGGCCCTAAAACAGGCAAAAAATCAGGTAAGGTAGGTCTAAAACCTAACCACTCATCTTGGTGTTCTTTAAGTTCTGGCAAAAGATATTTTGCATTATCAACAAGGTTTGTAATTCTTTTTTTACTTGGTGGATTGTTTAATCCTCCAAATTCAACAGTACCCACAACTCTTAAACCTTGTTCCATTGGAGTTATTCCAAAACCTCTATTTAAAAATATAACAGGTCGAGATAATAGATGGTCGTATCCTTTGAAATGAACATGATATCCTCTTTCAGTATCTAAAGGTATCTTTTCATCCACCTGATCGGTTAGCTTTTTTGAAAATGCTCCACAGGAAATTACAGCTTTATCAAAGTAATATGATTTTAAATTTGTTTTTATTATTGGTTTGTTGTCATTCGTAAAAGCTAGCGATTGAACATTTTGTTTTTGAAACACCCCACCCTTTTCTAGAAAAAGATCAAATAGTTTTAACAATATTTTTTTTGGGTTTCTTGCATGCTTTGCGTTTGGGTACAATATACCACCATGGTAAATTTTTTTTATATGTGGTTCAAGATCATGAATTTCATGAGGGGTAAGTAGTTGCTGTTTGACACCCAGTTCATTTCTAATTTTAATTTCTAGCTCCCTGCTTTTTAAATCTTTGTCGGTCCAAAAATACATTATTCCTTTATTTTCAACCAATTCAGAAACATCGATATCTTTAAAAAGTTCATCATAAGCTGGTAAAGCTAAGTCTAAAATTTGATGCATATATTTTGCTGTGTGCATCATATTTTTTCTACTACAATTTTTTATGAATTTTAAAAACCATGGTATCATTTTTGGAACATAATTCCATTTTAGTGCTAGTGGGCCTTTTGAATTTAACAACATCGAAGGAACATCTGCTAATATGTCTGGCCTATTCATTGGTACAGATGCATAGGGAGAAAAATGTCCAGCATTTCCATATGAAGCAGAATTTTTTCCTGGATCTTCCTGATCTATAAGAGTTACCTTAAAGCCTTTTTTAATAAGATATAAAGATATGCATACCCCTTGTATCCCTGCACCAATAACTCCTATTGAAGATTTAAAATTTATACCTTCTCTCATGCTTATTAATATATACTAAAATATCAGCTTTGGTGGGATGACAACTTATACGGCTTCTTTATGCTGTCTTACTGATACTACTTTTGGTTTTTTTACCTCTACTCCTGCTCTCTCAACTATTTCTTCAATAGCAATATCTTCTTCAGAATTAGATTTTCCATTATTTGTTCTTTTGATATATCCGTCAATGTCAGCGCCTTCTTCAGTTTTAAGTTTATCTTTAAAGAAAATATCTCCTTTAATAACGGCAGTTTTTCCTATAATTACACTATCAGCAATAATTTTTCCTTCTACATGACCATTAATTTCTATACTTGTTGCCTCTATAGATCCTCTCACTGATCCAGTTTCGTTTATAATTGTTTCAGAAACAAAAACGTTTCCATTTATTAATCCAGCTACATCCAAAGAACCAGAACATCTTAGGTCACCCTCAAGCTGCAAGGTTTCGCCGATCAATGATCTTCCACTATGATTTAAAGTTTTTATGTCTTTTTCTTTAGCGCTTAATCTTTTAAACATTTTATTATTAAATCATAAACTGATAGTTTTAAACAACCCTAAAAATTAATAATTTATAAAAAAAAAACAATCTCAGGTTGTTTTAATTTATCTGTTCTCTCTCATGAATTTTGCAACTCATAACAATACCTAGTCCTGAAAGCATTGATAACAAAGATGATCCACCATAAGACATTATGGGCAGAGGCGCACCTACTATGGGTAACAATCCAAGCACCATAGACATGTTAACTGTTACAAAAATAAAAAAAGATGTGGCGAAACCGAAACAAAAAAGTCTAGAAAAATTATTCTTTGTTTGCATTCCAATCCTGATAATCCTATAAATAATTAATGCATAAATAATTAATAAGATAGTGCTGCCAATAAAACCAAATTGTTCTGAAAATAAAGTAAATATAAAATCAGTATGCTTTTCAGGAAGATAGTCTAGATAGTTTTGACTTCCTTTTAAAAATCCTTTTCCAAAAATTCCACCTGACCCAACAGCTATTTTGGATTGAATAATTTGATATCCAGCTCCCAACGGATCATTTTCAGGACTTAAAAATGTTAGTATTCTAGCTTTTTGGTAAGGTTTTAAAAATGATATGCCGACTGGGGCGAGGCAAATTAAAGCAATAAATGAATAAAAAAAATACTTTAACCTGAAGCCAGCTAAAAATATTACAGAGATTCCCGTCATAGTTATTAGCAAAGCAGTTCCAAGATCTGGTTGGGCTGCCACAAGGGACAAAGGAATAAATAAAATAAAGATGGGTAAAATTAAAAATTTAATCTTATTAACGTCATTTGCAGGTATTTTGTTATAGTATCTTGCTAAGAAAATTATTATGCCAACTTTCATCATTTCTGAAGGTTGTAAATTAAAAATTATTAAACTAATCCAACGTTTTGATCCTGAGGATGCAATTCCATAAAAATGAACACCTAATAATAAAATTAGTATTGAGAAATAAAATATATATGAAATCTTGTGCCAAAAATTTATATTTAAAAATGAAAAAAATAAAAAAAAAAGAAAAAAAGTGACAAGTCTGTATATATGGCTTTGAGTGTAGTATCCAAAACTTCCTCCCTCTGTTGAATACATAGAAAAAATACTTATTACACCTAATATCAAAACTAAAAAGACCAAAAAATAGTCTATAGCAAAAATTTTATCCACAAACCGCATATTGTTTTTATAAAAATGTTGTCTCATATTTTTTTAAGCATTTTGAAAAAGATCCAATTGATATATTTTTCTTAACTTGTGTCTGTCTAAAATTTTTTTTATCATTTTTTTTGCAATTGGAGCAGCTCCAGAACTTCCTGAACCTCCATGCTCTACAACCACACTAATTGCGTATCTAGGATTTTTATACGGTGCAAATCCAGTAAAAAGTGCATGGTCTCTTTTTTTGTAAGGTAAATCTTGTTGTTTCAATTTAAGTTCTCTTTCTTCTTGCGAAAGAGTTCTTGTTTGTGATGTTCCAGTTTTACCAGCAAACATATATTCTTTTGATGTATATCTAGATCTATAAGAAGTTCCCAATGGCTCATTTGTAGCTCCATATAAGGCATCTAGTATAAATTTAATATTTTCTTGATTATTAAATAATTTTTTTAAACCACTATTTTCTATTTTTAAATTGTTATTTCTTATAGTGAATTCCTTTCTCCACGAATCTATAATAGGTTGCACAGCATATTTATTATCAATTATTCTAGGTTTGATTTGATAGCCTCCATTAGCTAGTTGTGCTGTCATCAAACATAGTTGAATTGGAGTAGATAGGAAATAACCTTGACCAATACCACTAATTAAACTTTCTCCCAAAACCCACCCTTTGCCAATATTTTCTAATTTCCATTTTGTGCTAGGAACTATTCCTTTTTTTTCTTCATCAAAATTGTCAAAAGTTTTTTTTCCTAATCCAAAACTTTTTGCTGTAACTGCTAATCTATCTATCCCCAATCTACGCGCAACTTCATAGAAATATATATCACATGACTGTTTAATGGCATTTCTTAAATCCATGAATCCGTGTCCTTTTTCCTTCCAGCAATGGTATGTATGGCCATAAAACTCTATACTTCCTTTGCATTCGACAACAAGTTTGGGACTAATTACATCATTTTCCAAAGCCGATAAGGCTACTATAGGCTTTATAGTAGAGCCTGGTGGATATAGAGCAGCTAGAGGCTTATTTATAAGTGGTTTTTTTTCATTTATTAATAGCTCATTCCAATCATTTTTAGAAATTCCGTGAACGAACTTATTTGGATCAAATGTTGGGCTTGATATCAAAGAAACTATATCTCCCGTGTATATGTCCATTGCACAGATAGATGCACTATCGTTCTTGATTAATTCACTTCCATATTTTTGAACTTCTTGATCAATTGTTGTTTTGTAATTTGCTCCAATTGCTCCTTCTGTAAATTGCAATTCTCTAACTCTTTTGCCTTGAGCATTTACTTCAAACCTTTGATAACCAGGTCTCCCAATTATTAATTTGTTTAGATATTTTTCTAAACCACTTTTTCCAGTTTTGAGGCCTGGCACATTAATTTTCCTTAATAAGGGGCTACTTTCTAAATCTTTTACACTGACATCTGACACATACCCTATGATATGAGAAGATGCACCGTCTGTTTCATATTCTCTAGCTATGGACACTGTTGGTTTTATTCCTTGTACTTCGTGTAAAAAAAGATTTAGTTTAGAAAATTCAGACCAGGATAAATTGTCAGAAATAATAATTGGCTCCCAAGGCCTTCTTTTTTTTATTTTTTTTAATAAATTTCTTTTATCAGCATTATTAAATTTTATTAATCTAGATAATCTAAAAAATAATTCGTCTAAATTAGGAACATCCTCAGGAATCATGTGCAACTGAAAAATTTGAGAATTACTAGCTATTTTTTTGCCAAAATAATCTTCAATTAAACCTCTTTGCGGGGCAACCTTCCATTCCCTTAATCTGTTTTTATCAGATAACGTTCTGTATTTTATATTTTCTGAAATTTGTAAATAAAATAAACGTGATATAATGCCCAAAAAAATAGCTATTTTTGCTACTGATAATATAAACATTCGTCTAGTGATTAAATCAGATTTGCTACTTACGTTTCCTGTATCGCCTAGCATATTTTCATTACTATTTAATTAATCTTAAAGTTATTGAAAAAAATATCCATAGAATTGGATAAAAAATAAATGTGAATATAGAATTTTTTAATAAATAAATGTAGTCAATTTGATAATCTGATAAATAAAGTATTATAAAATAAACAAAGTTGGCTATTATTAATGTTGGAAGAAAACTAATCCAATCGTTTATAAGTGTTATACGCACTGTAACATTTCTAACATAAGAAGCTACTGACGCTATAATTAATAAAGTAAATGGATTTGTTCCAATTGGCAAACCAAATATTACATCTGTTATAATACCTCCTAAAAAAATATATCCATTCCCTAGGCTTTCTGGTAACTTTAAAGTCCAGAAGTAAACTAAAACATATAATATATTTATTGAAATAAAACTAATATTAATAACCGCATTACCTGTAAGTGTAATTAAAAAAAGTAATACTAAAGGAGCTAGATTTAAAATTCTAAAATTTATATTTCTAAAAAATGTAGACATAAAATTTATTTTTTTATCCCAACATCAATATTTATAAAAGTTACTTGTTTTAAATCAGAGAATAGCAAAACATTTACTTTTTTTAATTTCATTTTAACTTCACCTATAGGAATTCCAGGTGAAAAAATTCCTTCTTTTCCTGAAGTATAAATTTTATCCCCATTTTTAACCTGATGGTCTTTTGGTAAAAAATCTAATGTTAGTTCTTTATCATTATGTCCACTTAAAATAGCTTGAGCACCTGAAGGTTCTACTAAAACTGAAATTTTACTGTTTAAATCACTGACCAATAAAACTCTTGATGTAAAAAAATTTACATCAACTATTCTTCCAATAAAATTCTTTCCATGCGTTACAGCCATTCCATTTTTTATTTTTTTGTTAGATCCAGCGTTTATAATAAAAGAATTTAGATATGGGCTTTTTTTATCTATCATCACTCTCGCATTAACTAAATCGGCTAAGGGAGAATCGTTTTCATCAATTAGTTTTCTTAATTGAGTATTTTCTAAAACTAAAAAATCACTTTTATATTTTTTATTTTTTAACTCATTGACTTCTTTTTTTAATTTCTTATTCTTTTCATATAAAAAAAAATGGTTTATAATTTTGTTATGTAATGATTTGTAACCTTTGGCTGGCGATGAAACAATTACAGAACTTTGATATATTCCATCTTTTATTATTGATCTTAATACATTAAGTGGTTTAGTTTCAATTTTTTCTATAAACATAAGAAAAACTGATAAAATTAATAGTGCAAATAAAGAAAATCTTTGTTTTGTTCCTTTTTTTAAAAAGGCTGAGCGTATTGCTATTCCAAAATCCTCTCTACCAGCTTCCATATTAATTTTTCTAAATGATCTAATTAACTAACATTGTTGAGAAAGTTTCTTCTTGATCTAACGCTTTTCCTGTTCCTAGAGCTACACAAGAAAGTGGATCCTCAGCAATGACAACAGGTAAACCTGTTTCCTTAGAAATTAGTTTATCTATATTTTTTAATAAAGCTCCCCCTCCTGTTAAAACTAAACCCATGTCAACTAGATCAGCTGATAACTCTGGTGGCGTTCTTTCTAACGCATCCTTAATCGCAGCTAGGATTTGGTTTAATATTGGTTTTAGCGCTTCTGATGTATCTTCTTCTTTGAGTGTAATTTCTTTAGGAGTTCCTGACCTAATATCTCTACCCTTCATCAAATAAGTATTTTGACTCGTGGGAAAAGCGGTGCCAATCTCTTTTTTTATCTTTTCGGCGCTTGCTTCTCCAACTAATAAATTAAAATTTTTTCTCATATAGCTGATAATAGCAGAATCCATAGCATCTCCAGCAACTCTAAGTGAATTAGCGTAAACTACTCCACCTAGAGAAAGAACTGCAATTTCTGTTGTGCCTCCACCTATATCAACAACCATTGATCCAGTAGCTTCAGAAATAGGCAAACCTGCCCCTATTGCGGCTGCAATAGGTTCTTCAATTAATTGAACTTTTCTTGCTCCTGCAGCTAAAGCAGAATCTTGAATAGCTTTTCTTTCAACTGGAGTTGATCCTGTTGGAACGCATATAAGTATTCTAGGATTTGCAAAAGATTTTCTTTTGTGAACTTTTTTAATAAAATGTTTAATCATTTCTTCTGTAACCACAAAGTCGGCTATAACTCCATCTCTTAAGGGTCTAACAGCAGAAATATTTCCTGGTGTTCTTCCTAACATTGTTTTTGCATCATCACCTACTGCTAATACTGATTTTTTACCTTTTTCCTCAACTATTGCAACAACTGATGGTTCGTTTAGTACAATTCCTTGGCCTTTGACAAAAACTAAGGTGTTAGCAGTTCCTAAGTCTATAGCCATATCTGTAGACCACATCTGCATTAAGTTACTTAAAAAATTTCCCATTTATATTCCTTTCATTTTTTTTTGCTCATACTCTTCAGGAGCTGTTTTGTTTCTTTTTAAAATCATCTTATTCAAAGCATTTAAATAAGCATTAGCGGAGGCAACAAGAGTATCTGTATCAGCTGCTTGACCTACAGTTGTTTTACCTTTTTCTTCAATTCTTACACTTACTGTAGCTTGGGCATCTGTTCCTTCAGTTACAGCATGAACTTGATATAATTGTAATTTTACTTCATGAGGGTATAATTTTTTTATACATTTAAAAATAGCATCAACTGGCCCATCTCCTGTTTCTGATGTTTTTTTTATCTCTCCATAAACATCTAAAGTCATGTCAGCTCTTTGGGGTTCTCCTGTTCCAGCAAATACTTTAAGAGATTTTAAATTAATAACATTTTTATCTTTAATTAAACTATCGTCAACTAAAGCTACAATATCATCATCATAAACATGTTTTTTCTTATCAGCTAAAATTTTAAATTTACCAAAAGCTGTTTGAATAACATCATCTGTAACATTAGCATAACCTAAGCCATTTAATTTTTCTTTAAATGCATGTCTTCCAGAATGCTTTCCCATTACTAATGATGTTTGTTTAACTCCAACACTTTCTGGTGTCATAATTTCATAAGTATTCCTATTTTTAAGCATTCCATCTTGATGGATTCCAGCTTCGTGCGCAAATGCATTTTTTCCAACTATCGCTTTATTAAATTGAACTGGAAAAGTTGCGTTTGAAACTACTTTTGAAGCTTTACTTAATAAGGTTGTGTTAATTCCTGTTTTATATGGCATCAAATCATTTCTCGTTTTTATCGCCATAACAATTTCTTCTAAAGATGCATTTCCAGCTCTCTCTCCAATCCCATTGATTGTACACTCAACTTGTCTTGCTCCAGCCGAAACTCCTGCTAATGAATTTGCAACAGCTAAACCTAAATCATTATGACAATGGACTGACAAAATAGCTTTATCAATATTAGGTACCTTATTTTTTAAAGTAGAAATTATTTTTGTGAATTCTGAAGGAATGGTATATCCCACAGTATCTGGAATATTAATTGTTTTTGCTCCAGAGCTAATTGCAAGTTCAACTGTTTTACACATATAATCTATATCAGTTCTTGTGCCATCTTCACATGACCATTCAACATCATCAGTAAAGTTTCTTGCATAGGTAACATGTTCTTTAATAGATTCATAAACCTCCTCTGGTGACTTGTTTAATTTGTGTTTCATGTGTAGTGGACTTGTAGAAATAAAAGTATGAATTCTAAATCTCGGTGCAGCTTTTAATGCTTCATAACAGACATCAATATCTTTTTTAGAATGTCTTGACAAACCCGCAGGTATTGAATTTTTTAAAATTTTACTTATTGCTTTTACTGATTCAAAAT
>Ga0209709_10005145_pt1 | contig 10361 bp, 9 predicted proteins | sample ArcticOcean_MG_C_2_FD_187435 | JGI IMG/M metagenome (GOLD analysis project Ga0209709, IMG submission 187435) | Marine microbial communities from western Arctic Ocean - ArcticOcean_MG_CB4_136 (SPAdes) (version 2) | ecosystem: Environmental > Aquatic > Marine > Oceanic | place: Arctic Ocean...
TTCGTCAATTCACACTTATGTGGGTTACATATTAAATTGATTAAATTAGCGCCTAGTGTGAATTGACGAAAAGAGGCGCATTGGAAACCGAGCACCAAATGTGGGACGCTACAGGTACAACCACCTGACAACCACTTGACAAAACAAAAATGTCTATAGAAATTTAAGTTCACAGACTCTCGACCTGGTATCGCATGCTCCGAGTGCTGTTACAAATACTAAAAACCCCACATGCATCTGCAGGCTCGCTGTGGCAATCTGCCCCCTGATGTCGTTTTTGAAAATGTCCAGAACTGAAACTCTAAAAAAGGAAACGAGAACGACGACCAACGACAGCAGCAGGCAAGACGGACCGACTTTGTATCGTCTGCCCGCCTCTCGAATGCGCTCGTTGACGACATCGACCCGCGTCCCCAAATCTGTCTGAAACGATCTGTGCCTGCTCGAGAGGCGGTCGAGCAATCGCACCCAAAGTCCAACAGACACGAAGCCGTGCAGGCGGCATCGCTCGGCGTCGAAGACAAGCGCAAACAACAAATGGCATACAATCTGGCCTGCAAGTACCGTCGTTTGTGTCTTCGGAGTCGTTGTGGGGACAAACGACACCATCAGGAGCGCGAGGTTGATCAAAGAAATCAACCAGTATACCTTCTCCAACTTATCGTGCAAAATCACGTTGAGCGAATTGGACAGGACTAAAACACCCATCGATCCATTAAAGAGTGTCTCATGCACGTTCTTGAGTAGCATCGTAGATTGGTTGGTTTGATCGTCGTCGGTTGCACGCCCGCATAGCGAAGTGTCAAGGATAACGACTTTTCGTTCCAGAAAAAGCATGGACGAACGACATCCGGATGGAATTGTCGCCTGAGAGCCTGAAAGAGTGGATCGACCTCTCAGGCTCACCGATGGCAAGCACAGGCTGCTGTTCGTTGGACGGAGAGAGTCTGTCGATCTCGCTCGCAGCTCTCGACATCGACGCTGTTCCTCCTGATGGCCTCCTCGACAGCGTGATTCATACGGACGATGTCGACCTGGAGGCTGACGACACGATTGCGTACGTCTTCTTCGATCGAGAGTCGGGCACGGAGCTGTTTACTACGTCCAAGGAAGGAAAATCACTCTTTAATTTCCGACCGGTCCGATCGCGTGCGGTCCGATGCGATCGAGTCGTCTACGCCTCGACTGTCAGCAATTACGGTGCATGCGGGCACCGATTCACGTTGACGTTTCGAGGGCGGCAAACTGCGTCGATCGAGGCGTTCGAGACCGTCGGATGCGTTGTCGATCAAATTTTGGTGACGCACGCAACTCACTCTCCGCTGGGCGTGATGGCCTCTATAATCGATCGGTCAACTTTCCTACAGTTTTGTTCGCCCGAAACTCACATTGCAAAGCTGCGGAGACTTGTGGACGACATCCGAGACGACGAGTTGTACCTCCCCTTGAACGAGTGTGTGCTGGGAAGTGCACTTAACTTTGTGAAATTGGACGTTTCCGACGACCGTGCCACCCGCGTGTGGCGTTCGGTGGTGGACTCGTTGAGGAGCGTGTCTGAATTGGCCAGTAAAGGGATTACCGCGCACAATATCCGCGAGCTTACGCGTGTCAGAGGTCGCTAGGTCGGAGTTGATTACGTGTGGGTTTTGTATAATAGAATGAAGGGAGCGAATGAGCGCCAGTGTGACTGACATAAATTCGAAATTGATGGCGCTGAAGTCACGAAATGCGAAAATCAAGGAGGTCGAGGTCGCGGCTGAGAAACGCGTGACGTTCGCCGAAGACCCGCAACCGCGGAGGTGTTTCCCGCGTTTGGCGACGTGTTTTCCCGGATTTTCGAGGCAAAGGGTTCCAACAACCGAAGTATCGTCGTCGACGTCGTCGTCGAAGCTCAAATTGAGTTTATTCGGCGTTTCGAAGCAGCAAAGATCGGAGGCGACTGCGATCGAGGTGGCGATGGGAAAAGTACAAATGCGCCTTGCCGATCTGGAGGAAAGAGCAAGAACCCACAGGGCATTGGCACTCAAGGACAAGCAGAGTGGGAACACACACGATGCACTTCGAGAATTGAAAAAGGCCAAGAGTCTTGACAGACAAGTTGAAACGACACGAGTTGCACTTGACGCACTCGAGCGCCAGTTGGACACTCTGAGCGACATAGGGCTACAGAGGGAACTCGCGACAGCCTTGACGAGCACGAGCAAATCGCTGAAAGTGAAAACGAAAGGTCTGGTGGAACTGGCTGACAATGCGGTCGAGGTGACACAAGAACTAGCCGACGACGCCGAGGACATCCAGACGGCCTTTGACGGGCTGATGCCGTCGAGCTCCTCTTCTAAGATCGACGACGAGGAGTTGTTGGCCGAGTTGAATGAGATGGTTGGCTCGACCGCGGTGCCGGACGCGGACGTGCATCCGAGCGCCAGTGATGCTCAATCGCGCGTGCATCGTCCCATAGCCAGGAAGAAGCAGTGCGGGAGGGCCGTCTCGGGAAGTAGCGATGACGACCTGGATGCATCGTCATTCCCGTCAGCACCAACGGGCGGAGTCGCTCTTGCTGCCGACAATGTCGGCGCAGGTGTACCACGGGTCGGGAAGGGAAATCGGAAGTTGAAAGAAGAGCAAACTGGGCTCATGTCACAACGGTAGCCGATGACCGTGCTTGGCTCTCCCAAGCACGGGTTTTTGACTTAGATAGAGTCGTATGCGTTTGTGTGTGTTAACAAGACAATGAAGGCGCGGGTGAGAGGACTGTTGAAAGACATTTCTTTGTTTGCCCTTGTGTTGATTCACTGGACGGTTGTGAGCGCAGTCGTCGACGCCTCTACGGACAACGTCGATGTGAAAAAGGGTGTGTCTGTATGGATTTTCGTGTTTGCTGCCCTCATCAATGGCATCTCAATCACACGCTCATGGATGTTCCTCGGCACTGGCCAGGGTCCACCCGAGACGATCGTGGGGTTGTTTTTCGAGGTTGTGAACCTCACGAACGTGTGGGGCTCCTTATTTGCCGTTTCGCGGTACTTTTCACGTGACGCAACCGATTTGATTTTCAATCAGACCTTGCTTGGCGTCCAATTTGAAAGCTTCGTGGAGATGGGCCTCGTCAATGCTGGTGTCGGTTTCACTTCCCTCATTCCGGAAACCGTTTTCGAACGTATGGTGACGTGGTTGGCAGCCCTCGTTGGGGGCGTACTCATTACCAGCATGTTTTTGCTGTCCGTCGTGCTATCTCGGAGAGGTTTTTGGGAACGTGGCTCATACGAGGCCGTCGCTCCTCCGGCAACAACATCAAAAAATCTAACATTTACACTCGGTGGGCCCAAGTAGTTGGTAACGAGTAAACACACAAAACCGATTGGCGATGACGGAGGCTCAAATCGTTGCAATTGTTTTAAACTCCATGCAAAAGCGACAAGAGGGCTGGGAGCAGAAGCGCGCGTTGGAATGGGGCCTAGTCACTCCGCCGTCGGGCATTTCCAGTAAATCCCGTGCTTGACGGCCATCACCGCCTCGATTGGGAGCAGTATCGGCTGGTCAGGTGTCACGCGGGACCAGTGAAGGCGCGCACGCGGAACCGCCGTGACCTTTCCGCACGGAGTCACGCTGACCACGTGCGCCCAGAAGCGCTCGACTGCCGGCACAGACGTACCGCCAGGATCTACGCCAACTCCGTTTGCCTTGAGAAGGACGACGTCGTCGGCGCGCACGCGCGTCACATCATCGTGTGGGAAAAAGTCGATTGGTTCGAATCCGGGTTCATTTGCATTCTCCATGTAATTGTCGAAGAAACGCATGTCGCCTTCATCCACGTCTTCTTTTTCTGCAAACACACACACGTCGATCGGTTTCTGAACACACTCGACTGAGCTGCCGTCGTAGAGCGAGAATTGCGAGAGGAGCTCCGACCTCTCCATTACATGTCCCGCACCGTCGAGCTCTCCACGTGCGTCGTCGAGTTTCTTGAACGCGCCTCCGCCGTCGCGCTTGTCGGTGACGATGCCGGTGAACACGTTCTCGCCGTCCATGTGCCGCCAGATCGCAAATGGGCCAGTATTGCAGTCGCATGAGTTGCATCCGTCACATCCGTTGGACATTTCAAGCTTTGTCCGTGGCCGTAGTGGCTCGCTGTGGTGTTTGATATTCTTTCCACACCCGGGAGGGTAGAGACTGGTGGTGGTCCGGAGACAACCCCTGGGATTTTTTAGGAAAACATGTTTTGAAACGGTTTGTCTACGCGGCGGCCGCGGCCGCTACCGACGCCACTTCAACGTCCGATAGCACGCGTGCCCAAACCCGCACGTTCGCCAAACACCCCACCAATCCCCTTACCGTCCCGTCTACGAACGGGTCGGCACCCAATGCGAGTTTAGAGGTTGCCGAGACCCCATCGAAGTGTGCCGTTTGCCGCGCGATACGCGATGCGTTGCGGTAGAACGTCAGTTCGTTGTTGGTCGAGATCGAAAGGCAGACGTGTGTTTTCTCGTTTTGTTGTATTACGCCTGGTGTTAGGGAGTCGTAGTCGACTCCAGCGAGTTTCGCTCCAACCCGGGTGTGATAGGAAAAGAGATTGAATACAGCGTCGGTGCCAATCGCAAAAATTGTGGGGAACATTTGCGATTGGGAAAACGCGACCACGTTGGTGCACATTGTGATTCCACCGGTAGACGTATCTCTCCAAGACGACGAAAGATCGTTGTTCACGACGAGACTATTAGTTCCGTCGAAGCACGCGTTTCCAGCCGCCACGGCCGCCATGCTCGTGAAGCGGGACGGATAGGCCAACTCTCCTTGGAAAAGCGGCGGGGAGGTAACTCCGGGTGCAAATTTGACGCCGTTGCGAAAGAGATTGCCGGTCTCGAACTCAAACGAGGCGACCTCATGGGACCCGAGCGTCTCTGTGTACGAGACCGTGGCGTGGTCCACTGCTGCTGTAGAATCGATTGAGACTCCGTCGACCGTCTTCCCAGCGAAGATGGCCATTGGCTGCAGAGGCCCGTATTCTGCTAGGAAAATCAGATTGAAGGACCCGCTGTGCTCGTCCCCGTTTGAAAAATCGGTAACTCTGATGACGAGCACACGATTGTGAAGCTCTGTGGAGATCTCATAGACTCGGCTGTTGGAGACTGAAAACTGCGCGATTGCCGAGGCTGTCCACCCGCCGGTGCTCAGACGCACTCGAATGCCATTCGACGAGGCGTCGATACAGGGCATACACCGCTGAGACGATGAAAACGGCGTCGACACTGCGAGGAGATTCTGGAACACCGCGGTCGCCGACGACCCGGTCCTGATTGACACACTCAATTTGAAGGCAGACGACGCGCTTACGATCCCGTTGTCGTACTCGACGGTTTGGCCTTCGACCACGGACTTGAACTGGATCGGACTGACGATGGTGGCGTAGGTGGAGAGCGATAGGCCGAACGAGTAGACCCCTACTCCATACCCAAAGCTAGTCGTATTGGCCCTCAGAGTTGTCGTTGTCGGGTCCAAGCATCGGCAGCCCATCCAGGACGTGGGTTTCATGGATCCGACGAAAACGTTGAATATTGAGCCGGGTGAGACGATGGCACAGTAGCTTGAACAGGTGTCGAGGTTCGAGTTGGTCAACTGAGCGGTCCCGACAATCGTGCCATCGAGAAGTCCATGGTGTGTCGCCGCGCCGGACGACGACGAGTCCGAGACTGGGTGCAAGGAGGCGCTTGGGGGAGGCGGTGGAGGACTTTCCACCGTGCATCGTGTCCCGATCTCAATTTCGGCGATCCCGACGTCGTCGGGGTCCATAGCTTCAAGAATGGCAATTTCAACCTTGTGCACGCCCACCACGGTTTCCCATAGGAAGATCCGCGACGCAAAGGACTCGTGGTCGTTTGTGTTTTGGGCGGTTGCCAAGCGCATGTAGTGTACAGAGAGGCCCCCGAAGGGCACGGGAACGTCATTTGTATCGAAGAACTGGATGGCGACCATTGTGACTTGGTGATCGAGACCGTGGTAGAGCCTCTGCCACAGCGTCACGTAGTTGAAGGAAATGGCGGTCGTGAACGTCAGTCGGATGGTCGCCTGTGTGATCGAGTCCGCCACCCACGACCGAGCGGCGTCAGAACCATGGCCGTTGAAGAAGGAGTTGAGATTGTCGTGTACCCCATCGTAGGCATTGTTGCAATTGCTGTCCTGACTTTCGGAAGTTGCGTAACACGACACGGTCTGCATGTCAATCTTGTTTGGAGTGCAGAAGTTAATAGTGGCCGCTCGACTGGTGGCGCCGCCGCCGAGTACCAGGTCTGTGTTTGATCTGACGGTGACGCTCACTCCGGGGGCGCTGGGGGTGAATGTGATCAAGGAACCCGGTGTCGATAGAAACTGGCATCCGTAAGATCCGGGCCAACTCCTAGTCTGAATCGTGTCGCACTTGTCGGAAATGGAAACGCCGTTGTAGTTAAACCAACCAAGTCCGATGTTTTGAGCTTGACATAGATCGCAACAGAGTGCAGTGAGATCGTCGGTCGTGTTCCCTGCGGATTCCCACGTTTCAGCATTCACCAGGTACATGTTGTCAACTCCCGAAACATCATTGCCTCCGCTCATTTCTGATGGCTCCGGAACGGGTCCCCACTCGTTGTAAAGAAAGCTCGGATTGTCGACCTCGTAATTTCCGAACTCGTAGGTCATCGGGCACATAAGCGGTGAGCTTGGCGGCGAGCTTGGCGGTGGTGGGAAAGAGATGGCCACGAATTCGCCCTCCTGCTTCCCGTAGCACAAGCACGCGCACCCGGCGTTGTTTGCCTTGCAATGGTCACTGTCGAGGCCCCGTTTTGCCTGGTAGGTCACCCCCGGGGGCCCATCGGGATACGCAGCAGCCGACCCGTACTCGTCGAGAAGCGTACACGGCCACGTGTCAGGTTTACAGCACGCCCCACCACAGTCTGTCAGGTCGTTGCCTATGGTCTTTCCTAGAGAAGAAGAATAAGATTCTTGCCAAATTCCGCCAGGTCGTCGTTCTTGGCACCCATCCGGATCGGATCCGCTGCCTAAAATATCGTAAGTATCGAAGTCGTCAAAGTCGTCGTCAATGCCCAACGAAAACATTGTCGCGCCCTCGCCACCGATAATGTTGCCGTCCGTGCCGCCATAGATGGTGCATATAATGCCAGGCGGTGGCGGCTGCGGCGGCAATGGCGGCAATGGCGGCGAGAGCGGTGGCGGAGGCGGAGGCTGGAGCGGAGGCGAGAGCGGAGACGGTGGAGAGAGCGGAGGCGAGAGCGGAGACGGCGGGGAAGGACTGGGTGGTGGAGGAGAGGGCAGCGGCGACGGCGACGGCGGTGGAAGAGGTGGTGGAGGGCTTGGGAGTGGAGGGCCTGGTGGAGGTGCCTTGTATACGAGCTTAGAGGCGGAGCCGCCGGACCCCGGGCCGTCGGCATCGTTCTGCTTCATTAGAAAGTAGATCCCAGTGACGGCCCCGCCGACGATTGCGGCGATAACGAACAAATTTGTGGTGGAAACGCCTCCAACCACAGCACCACCTCCAGAACCGTGGGATACTCGTCCCCGACGCTCGTAATCTCGCAACCTAACGCGAGCCCCTGTGTCGGATTGGGAAGAAGACGCGTCCAGTGGCAACCCCGAAAAAGAAAAGTCTGTAGATGTCTTCATGGCCACGGGCAGCCTTCTGGCACACCCTTTGAGCGTCAATGTGGGTAAATGTGGCGCATTCGTTTCTCAGTTCACGGGATAACCACAATTGGATGACGTTTTTAATGAGAGAAACTAGCCTTTTTTGGGCAATGGCCGCCTCCACCGCGACGTTCAACGCTGCGAGTCTGCAAAGATACAAATCATCGACTCCTATCAACTATCGTGTAATTTTCGTGAGCACGGCGTTGATCGCGGGTTGTAGTTTTGTGTTAGTGGAAACGTTTCGTAGGTTCAAAGTCGTCAAAGACGACTTCGATACGGTAAACCGCCTAGAGGCGTCCGAAGTGAAGCCATGCGGGCTTGCGGTTCCCAGAATGCGGTTCCTGATGCAGTCGCTCAAACACAAGGGCGACGACCCGTTTGCGGAGCATGCAGACGCCGCGTTGGCAAACATAGGCAAGTCGTCGCTTTGCGGCGCAGAGACGACGGCCAATGCCGTCCGCGTTTCCTTCCAGCAGACATCCATATTGCCGGTGTATTTGGCGTCGTCGCAAGAAGTTCAAGACGCGGCAGCGATTGCCTCGGATATTACCACGCGTGCGTTTGTCTGCGAGTGCACAAAGGGGCGATGTGGTGGTGGAGACCACGGCGATGCCCTTCGCAACCTAAACCACAGCTACGTTCTGGCTGCGCCCGCGTTCGTCAGGTATCAGGAGAACCTTGGCGACCCAACAAACACCCATTGCATGGGGGCGAACGATCCATTCGGTGCAAACGGCGGCTGTGAGATGTCCGTGACCGTACAAGAGCAGCTCCTGGCAGCTTCGGAAGACGCATACAAACTGCTCAGGGGCGACGCAGATGCAACATTTCCCGACGTGTCGCAGATGCTCTACAGGATGACCGCCCTCGCCGTCTTGGAGTACTACGATCGCACAAAAAACGCCGGCGCATGCTTCAGGAATACAAACTCAGATACGGCGACCGACTTCTGTAACGCTGTACTTTCATCCAAAGCGTCGTCCGAGGGCGGTGGGCTCGGCAGCATGCCTATCACGCCCGCGACGAGCGCCTCACAACATGCCTACTACCAAAAAATCATGGATACTTCCAGCACAACATGCGAGAAGCCAGAAGAACCGCGTGTGCGATCGAGGACATTCGACTCGTCGTACTCCACCGAGTTCCCAGTCATTGCAATCTGCGCGTCGACACTCGAATACGGCCTTCTAGACATCAAGCGCCTGTACGGAATTCCAGACCCTATTGGAGAATTCGAATTCGCATCGGGACATTTCGGGAACGGGGTCACACGATGGCTCGCCGGGATCGCCTACTATGGACTGTATCATGGCAACGCGGGCAAAATAGTCGCCGATTGGCACACCTCGCGTATCCATCTGAAGCTCTATCTCGGCTACAGGCTGGCGGCGACGGCCGCGTGGGCGTTCGCGGCGGTGCTCTCGTGTGGCTACGTGCTCGCCTACGCGACGACGCCACTCACAAAGCTTTTATACAAGAGGATCGCACAAAAACTTCTCCTCCCAGCAGCCCAAATATCCACCATCTCACTCAAGCCGCTCGGGGTTGGAGAGTACGCCTGCACAGGCGCCGCCGTGATCTCAGGACTCTGGCTCCTGTTTGTTGACCCGTCGGCCCACTCGCCCTACTACTACTCGTCCGTCTGCACGGACTACGCTGACCACGGCGGGACGTTCCCATCGATTGCCAAACGCGAGCCCGTCGGAGTGGTGGCCGCAACCCTGACCGCAATGCCTTCGCTGCTGGTCCTCCATCTCGCCTTCTTTCGAAAGAAGCCCAAGAACTCGCGCATCATGCCACTCAGCCCCTTCCCAATTTATCCCATACTCATTCTCATCGTCCTCGTCCTCATCTTTATAATCGTCCTCTGCGTCGATGTCGGCAACGAATGGTGGGATTTGGCGAAGCGGAGCCCGACAGGAAACTCGCCCGGCGCGCTCGACAGCTTTGAACGAATAATTGACAATGCGCTCGTCGTGCTCTTGTGCCTCGGGCTGCTCCTCGGAATATTGAACCAGCGAAGTCTTGCCGCGAACGCTGCGATGAACGTGCCGAAGGGCAGGATCCCGATCTTTGCAGTCATGTGGTGCGTCGCAGCGCTGACGGCCTCGGGCGTTGCCACTGGGTTCGCGTTTACATTCATAGACTGCTCGCTCGAGTTTGGCATCGACGACATCGTGTGCGGCGACGGCTCTACCTTCTTGACACGCTTTCTCGGAACCGTGGTCTTCTCTCTCACGGCGTGCTCTGTCCTGATCGTGTTCTTTGCGGCGTTCAAGCTACTGTATTCTATACCTCGGCGATCAGACGTCAGAGACGCCACGTTCGGCATGACCAAGCGACAGAAGGTTGCACAGCTCGCTGCGCAGAATGCTAAGCCGGCAGCGGCGGCTGGCGGGCGGTTCTTTGGCGGTCCGAGGTTCAACCGCTTGCGCAGTGGAGCCGGCCGCGTCGCTGGAGGCGCGCGTGAAGGCGCCGCTCGTGGTGAACGAGCGGTCCGGTCGCTGCAGTTTGGCGAGTCTGCGAACGACGAAGAGTCGCTGCTGTCGACAAATCCTAATGTGCAAAACGCGTGTTTTGTGCACGTTAATGCGGAGGAGAAACTGCCGCTCTTGTAGAAACGATAAATGCATGTGCATATTTAGAATCATAGACATTTTTGTTTTGTCAAGTGGTTGTCAGGT
>Ga0209709_10005148_pt1 | contig 10360 bp, 7 predicted proteins | sample ArcticOcean_MG_C_2_FD_187435 | JGI IMG/M metagenome (GOLD analysis project Ga0209709, IMG submission 187435) | Marine microbial communities from western Arctic Ocean - ArcticOcean_MG_CB4_136 (SPAdes) (version 2) | ecosystem: Environmental > Aquatic > Marine > Oceanic | place: Arctic Ocean...
TTGATGCGCCTTGTACAGGAACAGGAGTAATAGGTCGCAAACCGGATATTCGCTGGCGACGCAAACCTAAAGATATTCCAGACATGGCAATATTACAAATGAAGCTTTTGAAGCATATGTCCCAATTTTTGAATGATGGAGGAACTTTGGTCTATGGAACATGTTCTATGGAACCGGAAGAGAATTGGAACGTGGTTGAACAGTTCCTTAAGTTAAATGCTGATTTTAAGTTGATGACAGGACCATCTCAGGTGATGCCCGACTGGATTAATGAAATGGGATGTTTAAGTACTTTCCCACACATACATGGCATTGATGGATTGTTTGCAGCAAGAATCACACGATCATGATAAAAAGATTAGCTAGTTATATTGCAATTTTTGGGAGTTTATCCCTATTGGCCATCCTGTTGTTTGATGTGGTTATCATGCCTAAATATGTGCGTATGAATGACGGACGATATATGGTAAATGTGACAGGAAAAACACTTCAACATGCCATAAAAGTTTTGGAATCTGAAGGATACAATGGCCTTGTCTCTGATACCTTATATTCTGCTACATACGAAGCTGGAACAATCGTGGACCAATATCCATTACCGAATACGAGAGTGAAAGAGGGCCGCACCGTCAGACTTAAAATTGCCCATTTAGAAAGAATGGTTTCAATTCCAGACTTGATTGGGAGATCTATTCGGAGTGCGGAATTAATGCTGACTCAATCTGGATTGGAGATAGATACGGTTTATAAAGAATTTAATTCAGATGTTCCTTCGGGCAATGTTACGTGGCAATATCCTAAAGGAGGAGACATGTTAAACAAAGGTATGGGGCTTCATCTGACAGTTAGTTTGGGTGTCCCACCAAATTTTTTTCAAGTCCCTAATTTGTTTGGATTGAGTAAGAGAAAAGCTGTTAATGATCTTCACAAAGCCGGATTCTCTGTCGGAAAATTACTCTATCGCCAAAATGAAGACCTGATCCCATACACAGTTTTAGATCAATCCATCCCTGCGGAAACAGTTTTGGAAGAACCTTCAACCATCGATTTGACTATAAGTGTTCTGGATATGCAGGATATTTTTAACCAAATGATTGATAAGTGAAATCTATCCCAACTAACGAGGTCACTCGGAAGATTCTTCATCTTTTCTCATCCATTATTCCATTGGGATATGTATGGTTCATCCAGGATAAAGAGATCATGGTTGTGTTATTAGGTTGTTTGAGTTTAATTGCCATTCTATTGGAGATCAGCCGTAAAAAATGGGATATAGTAGAATCCTTATTTGAAAAACATTTCAATTTTATGTTACGCCAAAGTGAATTTGATGAGGGACTGACCGGTGCAACATGGCTTTTATTTGGAAGTACCATCACCCTTTACCTTTTTCCGATACAAATTGCAGTTCCTTCGCTTTTATTTTTAACTGTGGGTGATGCATTTGCGGCGATCATTGGGAAAGGGATACCCGTCGGAAAAATTGGTGACAAACATCTTTCAGGAACCATTGCTGGTATTGTTACTTCATGTGGTATTGCCTTATGGATTAATCAACATTTGCCTGGTGAAATTATCATCCTGAGTTCAGTGGCAAGTATGCTCGTAGAAGTGGCACCTCTCCCCATGAATGATAATCTGACTATTCCACTCACAGGAGGCCTAGTTATGAGTTACGGGATGATGGTTTTATGACGATGCTTTTCCCATCTGCACTTTGGTTTCTTGGTGCAATCAGTATTCCCATTGTAATCCATTTATTGAGCCGACTTCGAATCAATAAAGTTGAATTCAGTACGGTTCGATTCATCAAACAATTGGAGACAAGTTCCATCCGAAAGATGAAATTCCAACAAATTTTGTTATTATTATTGAGAATGTTGGTGATTGCTTGTCTGGTTCTGATGATTGCGCAGCCTGTTACTCAGGGATTTATGCCCGGCTGGCTTGCGGCTGAGCAAGATGCGCGGTTGATCCTAGTGATTGATAATTCTGCAAGTATGAATGCAAAGGTTGGCAATCAATCTTTCTTTGAAATTTCCAAAAAAGAAGCGCTTGGACTTTTACCATCATTTAATAAAGAAACTCAGATTACCCTTGCACAAACATGTCCACCCAAAACAATCTTTAAGGGACAATCCAATGATCCGGACTTGCGCGCATCGATCCAGAGTATTCAGCCTACAGTAGATTATGATAATCTATGGGCCAACTTGAATCATTTGTTGAAGGATGGAACTATTGTTGAACCGGTTAAAGAATGTGTGATATTCAGCGATTTTATGTATCCTCCTGATTCTACCTTGATGGCAGGGATTCCAAATTTTGAATCATGGAAATTCTATTTTATTCAACCGGGTACTGTATATGATAATCTTTCTATCCGGTCTGTATCTTCATTAAACCGTATCAAAACCATGAGCCAGTTGGTGAAATTGAATACGCGGATTGAAAATTCAGGTGAATTGCCCAAGCCCAATGTTCCTCTGGAACTATTGTTTAATGATCACCGGGTGGGACAGGTGGTTTCTGAAATTGAATCGGGGAAAGAAAAAGAATTCCAATTCCAGGCATATCCTGCAAATACCGGTATTGTTCAAGGTAGAGTTTCATTACCAAAAGATAATTATGATTTGGATAATAACTGGTTCCTTTCCATGTCCATCATGAAACAGATCCGTTGTGGTATAATTGGTGCTAATTCTGATGATGTAGCCATGTTAGAGATGGTTTTGCGTGCCATTGATCCCCAACGCCAATTTTTATCTATTGAATCCAGGATCCAACCGGAATTGAATCGATTATTTTTGGATGATGTGGATGTTGCGCTTATTCATAATCCTAAAAATATAACAGAAGATGGTGTAAAGGATCTGGGGAAATTTCTTGGGTCCGGCGGCGGTGTTATTTGGTTTCAAGGTAATGAAGATGGCTCTGAATTCCACCCGGATATTTTTGAGAAGATAGGGTTTCCCTTCCCTGAAAAAAGAATGAATGCAGGTCAGGGATTTTTTTCCACCCAAATTGCCGGAGAATATTCCGATCTTCTTCAGGATCTTCAAGTAAGAAACTTGGATAGTGAATTACCAGAAGTATTCAACTATATCCAAACAAAATTAGATGTAAAGCAAAAAGTCCATTGGACGTTGAATAATAGTGATCCACTATTGATAGAATTTTCGAAAGGAAGTGGTTCGGTTTTTTATTTCTCAACATTATTGGATCTTCGGTGGAACGATTTACCTATTCGTGGGATGCTGATCCCCCTTATTTATCGATTACTGGTCCTGACAGGGACGGATGAGATTAACACATCTTCTGTAAAGATCAATGAGGCCAAATGGATATCTGTTGAAGAAAAGTATCTTCGGCACCAATGGGAAATTGTATCACCATCGGGAAAAATGGAAATGATTGTTCCTGAATATGATCGGGAAGGGATCAATATTTCATCCACAGATGAATTAGGTATATATACTGTTTATTCAAATGGTGAATTGTTTACATCATTTCCAACACGACTTCATGATCAAGAATATATTCAAGCCCGTTTTTCTCAGAATGATATTGAATCAATTCTAACTAGCAATCAGATCAGATGGCTTACGTTAAAGAACGAATTTTCTCAAGTGTTTTTGGAGACGCGGCAAGGGAAAGCACTGTGGAAGATATTTTTAGCATTGGCAATTGTATTTTTACTGGCAGAATCCATTATTGGACGACCTTTAAGGGCTAATATGAAAACTGAAGATTCATGATTGAACGGAATAATGTTAGTCAGGAAAAGGCTCTTTTGGTTGGAGTAATCCAGCCAGGGATGACTGAATCGCTAATCCATGAACATTTAGATGAGTTAGAATTACTCGCTGAAACGGCTGGTGCGAAGATTGCGGGTCGAATTACACAACGTGTTTCCAAGATTAACCCCGCAACCTTTATTGGAAAGGGAAAAGCAGAAGAACTCCTGAATCAGGCGAAAGAATTGGATGTTAAACTCATTGTTTTTGATGATGAATTAAGTCCCGGTCAGATGAAGAATTATCATAAAATTTCTGATAATGTGAAGGTATTGGATCGCAGTGGTCTTATTCTAGATATTTTCCATAAACACGCAAAAACCAAGGAAGCACGGACCCAAGTTGATTTAGCTTATATGGAATATTTACTCCCGAGACTTACTCGCCAGTGGACGCACCTGGAACGACAGATGGGCGGTATAGGAACACGAGCAGGAATGGGGGAAACCCAGATAGAAATCGATCGCCGTTTGATCCGAACACGCATCTCTAAATTAAAAAAAGAATTAATACGGATTGAAAAAGAACGGGATACACAAAGTTATAGAAGACAATCTGAATTTCGGGTTTCATTAGTTGGATATACGAATGCAGGAAAATCTACTTTATTTAAAGCATTAACGGGCTCCGATGTGTATATACAGGATCAGTTGTTTGCCACATTGGATACAACAGTTCGCCAATTACAAATAGATGAATCACATCAAATTCTCTTAAGCGATACAGTTGGATTCATCCGGAAATTACCTCATAATCTTGTGGCATCTTTTAAGAGTACCTTAAAGGAAGTATTGGAAGCGGATCTGATTCTTGTTATGTTGGATATTTCATCTTCACAGGTTGAAGATCATATTCAAACCATAGAGAATGTTTTAAAAGATATGGGAGCTCAGGAGATTCCAAAAATTATTGTTCTTAATAAAGTGGACTTAATATCTGATAGAAATATGATTGAAAAAAGGCAACGAGAATTTCCTAATTCAGTTACCGTCTCTGCTCAGCAACATTTGCGATTATCGGAATTGAGGTCACGTATTATTGCAAAAATGGAGGAAAATTTTCAGACTATTGATCTTGAATTTTCCTATGATCAGGGTAAGACCATTGCCCATGCGCAGGAAGGTGTGGAAGTTTTAAAAAGAGAATATGAAGAAAACGGAGTGAAATTGAGAATACGAGGGAGCCGATCACGAATTAACCAGATTTTATCGGCAGTGCAATAAAAGAAACGGACAGATTGTTTTTTTGGGATCATTCTTTGTTTAATGAATGAAGGGAGCCTCTCGAAGACAGCAAACTTCCTTGACCCGGCAATTGCAGAGAAGGCCTGTTTTTTGACACCGAAGTACAGCACCCAATTATGAGTATAGATCCAAAAAAATGCAGAACCCGCCCGTTAAACTTTCAAAAATCTGGTAATATATTAAGTTTTATATTTTAAAATAAAACTAATTTATTTTTTAAAACTTAAGAATTATTGGGTATGGTCAATTGCCCCTCTGAATCCGCTACGATGACAGCTATGGATGCATCACCTGTTACATTCACTACTGTTCGCATCATATCAAGAATTCTGTCCACACCAAGAATTAATGCAATCCCTGCACTTGGGACGTTCACCGCTTCTAAAATGATCACCAGCATAATGATACCTGCGCCGGGTACTGCTGCTGTACCTATAGAAGCCAGTACTGCTGTTAAAATAATGGTGAGTTGTGCACCAATTTCAAGTCCCATTCCAAGAGTTTGGGCAATAAAAACTGCAGCCACGGCCTGATACAAGGCTGTTCCATCCATATTGATTGTTGCTCCCAGGGGGAGAACAAACGAAGAGACTTCTTCCGAAACACCTAATTCTTCTTCACAACAGTCCATAGTAACTGGCAAAGTGGCACCGCTTGAACTGGTTGAAAATGCCAAAAGCTGTGCAGGCGCTATACCTTTGTAAAAAGTTTTTAGTGGCATTTTCGACATAAATTTCAAAAGTCCGGTATAGGTAATTCCTGCATGGATGATGAGCCCTAGAATAACTGCAATCATATAATATCCTAAGGCACCGAGTAATTCTAAAACTTGAGAAAGATTATCACCGGCAATTTTATTGATGGTTTGGGCAATTAATGCGAAAACACCTATTGGGGCCATGAGCATAATAAGATCCACCAGTTTGATCACCACACCATTCAGACCTTCAAAAAAATCCAAAACGGGTTTCCCTTTATCTTTCGGAATTTGGATCAATCCAATTCCAACAAAAATGGCAACAAAAACGACTTGGAGCATATTCCTGTTACTGGATGCTGAAGAAAAGAAATTACTGGGCACCATATCAACTATGGGTTGCAGTGGACCGCGGGCTTTGATATTTTGAGCATTCCCTGCACGAGATGTGGCATCTTCTTTATAGGTTTGCTGGAGTTTTTCTTTCATTTGGTCAGGAACTTTATCACCCGGTTGAAGCACATTAACCGAGATTAGTCCAATTGTGACGGCCACAGCGGTTGTGCTCACATAAATAGCGATAGTTTTTCCACCGATCCGGCTTAGTTTTTTCAAGTCAGACAAAGATGCTACGCCAGTAATCAAGGAAGATAAAACCAATGGAACTGCGATCAATTTCAATAGATTTAAAAAAATAGTACCGAAAGGAGCAATCCAGTCGGAAGTGAATGAGCCCCATCCATTACCAGCAGCAAAAATTCCGTAAACCAAGCCCAGTATGAGGCCAATAATGATTTGCCAATGAAGTGCTAATTTTTTCATTTTTCGTCTTTCCCTTTTTTAATATCGGTGTACGTCTCGTAGTAAGCATCGCCCGCATCCTGAATATTTGAAATAACTTTATTATTTTTCTTTCCGCCGGATTTCAGGAGACCGTGAAATATGGTATCAAAGAGATCTTGAATATGGGCCAAGGTGGATCCTAACTGCTTAGAGAATGATTTATTCATTTATGTATTTCATCGCCAGATCAAGACTGGTAGTGGGTTGTTTACAGGCGAAATTTTCACAGATATAAAATGTTGGTGATTCATTGAGCATTACATGATCTGCTGTCCAAGGTGCAACTTGCAGCAATGCATCTGGATTTGACACATCCTTGAATAGTATAACTTTATTTGGAGAATAGTTTTTACGAAGGGCGTTGATTATTTTTTGAGTTTCAGGATCGTTAGAATCACCTACCAATACTACTTCTTTTGGATTTTTGAAATCAAACATGAATGCTGTCAGCATGTGAGCAAATCCAGTTGGAGATTGTTTGGCTTTGTCTGTGAATGCTTGCAGTGTGCTATAGCCTAGATCTGTCCATTTAGTATTTCCCGTGATTTTGCCCAATCGAAATAAATTTAGTGCAGCGACGGAATTTCCGGAAGGAATAGCACCATCATAGCTGTCCTTGGCTCGAACCATGAGTTTTTCCGCATCTTTGCTACCAATAAAAAATCCACCATTCTTATCGCTGAAATCTGCAATCATGATTTCTGTGAGTTCAAGCGCTGATGTCAAATAAGATGGATCAAAGGTGGCTTCATACAAATTAAGAAGTCCAAAAACCATAAAGGAATAATCGTCAAGATGGGGCTGTAAACCTGCTTTACCAAGACGGGACCGTTTCAGGAGTCTTCCATTTTTATCTCTTAAAGATTCCAGAACAAATTTAACAGCATTTTTTGCAGCATCTATATAGATATCATCACCTAGAACTTGACCACCCTGGGATAATGCAGCAATCATTAGTCCATTCCAGTCTGTGAGAATTTTATCATCTTTCAATGGATGTATCCGTTTTTCTCTCACATCAAATAATTTTTGCCGGGATTTTTCAATAAATGCATTAAAATCATCCAAACTCATATTTATATTTTTTGCCAATGTTTCACGATCATCCTGGAAATAAGGAATGTTGTTGCCTGTTGTTTGTCCACTGGCTTCTTCTAAGAAATTTCCACCATTAATAAACCCAAAAGTCTTAGCAAGTTTTAGACCGTCATCTTTGCCTAGTATTTTTACCAATTCTTCTTCAGTCCATATATAAAAAATACCTTCTTCACCTTCACTGTCCGCATCTTCAGCAGAATAAAAACCACCATCCTTATCTGTCATATCCCGGAGAACATATGTAAATATTTCACGGGCAACTTTTGCATAATTTTCATTATTCGTTAGTTGGTATGTTTCCAGGAAGGCCATGGAGATCATGGCTTGATCATAAAGCATTTTCTCGAAGTGGGGTAAAAACCATCGTTTATCCGTGGAATAACGATGGAATCCTAAACCGATATGATCGAATACGCCACCGAGCCGCATTTGATGAAGTGTCTTTTCCACCATGGTTTTTCCGGTTGCAACCCCGAAAAGTTTGCTGTAGCGCAATAAAAAGATCAAATTGTGGGGTGACGGAAATTTTGGTGCTTTACCAAAGCCTCCATAATCAGGGTCAAATCGACTGGCGTACTGGCTGAATGCATCTTGGATCATGACTTCATCCCATTCTTCGCCTTGTGTGCTCGTGTTCATTTCAGTGAGGTACGTTTGAAGACGATCAATGGTTTTTGTTATTTCACCTTGTTTTGTACTCCATGCATTGGCGAGACTGGGTATTAATTGGAGCATACCCGGTTGCTTACCACGGCCCTGTTTTGGGAAATAAGTGCCAGCAAAAAAAGGATCTTTGTCTGGCGTCATTACAATTGTGAGTGGCCAGCCGCCCCGTCCTGTCATGGCCTGGCAGACAGACATATAGAGATGGTCCACTTCTGGCATTTCTTCCCGGTCAACCTTGATGCTGACAAAAAATTTATTCATTTGGGCAGCCACAGTGGAATCTTCGAAAGATTCATGCTCCATAACGTGGCACCAATGACAGGTGGAATAACCGATGGATAGAAAGATCGGTTTATTTTCTTTTTTGGCCTTTTCAAACGCTTCATCACCCCAGGGGTACCAGTCCACGGGATTGGAAGCATGTTGGAGCAAATAAGGGCTCTGGGAATTTGCCAGACGGTTTTGGTGTTTGGAATCTTTAGCCATAGTTTTATTTCCGCAGTTCCAAATAAAAGAACCTAGTAAGAGTGTAAGTAGAATTAATTTTTTCATAATCCATAAAATGAGGGTGAGAAATTAGAGTATTTTAGATAGAGATTAATATGAAAAAGGGGAAACTTTTTTGCTTAGGGAAGGATGGGTAGATTTATACTATGATTAATCGATTAACAAAAACATTACTGTTCATGATCGTTACCATGGCCCTGGCATTTCCAAGCCAAACGAGCTGTGGTTATTGTAATAAAAAGGTAGATGGTCGATACATCATTTTTGAAACAAAAACCTACCATCAATCCTGTTATCAAACACATGTTCAGGTGCGTTGTGATCACTGCAGTAAAAAAATTGATGGTCAGTACAGTATTTATGATGATAAGAATTACCATGCTGGCTGCTATAAGAAGTACGTACAAATAAGGTGTGATCATTGTGGGAATACCATTTCAGATGCTTACAATATTGATAATAATAAGAAATATCATAAGGCCTGCTATTTTAATAATATATTAGAAAAATGTGACGCATGTTTGAATCCTATAGAAGGAAAGTACAATAAGGATTATTGGGGAAATATTTATCATCAAAAGCACAATAATGAGCTTCCCAGCTGTGAAAATTGCAATCGCTTAATGTGTGAAAGAATCACACAGGGCGGTTACACCATAGATAAAAAAAGAAATATTTGCAGCCTATGCTATCCTAAAGTTATAGTTAAGCAGAGCCAGATAAATAACATAGATAAAGAAGTTAAACGTGTTTTAAGCAGTATCGGGATAAATAACATTCCATCAAATATTCCCATCTCTATAGTAAACAGCATGGATGAATTAGATCATATTTCAACTATAAGGCTGGGCAACGTTCGGGGCTATACCCACTATAATGTAAACACACTGGCTGGAAGGAAAATAAAAGAAGAATTTCATATCTATGTATTATCCAATCTTCATGAGCTTGCTTTCAAGGCTGTCCTTGCCCATGAATATCTCCACGTTTACTTATTCCAAAATGATTACGATCTGAAATCAGATCTGCGAGAAGGGTTTTGTAATCTTGGCTCTCAATTAATGTTAAAGAGAGACAATTCAGTCTTATCAAAATACCTTTTAGATTCAATGTACGAGAGTGATGATCCTGACTACGGGAAGGGTTTTATTAAAATGAATTCAATGCTTGAAAGGAAAGGGTGGAATAAATTATTGATCGATCTGGTAAAACTATAGAAATAAGAAATTATAGGTTTTGTAAAGAGTATAAATAAAAAAGGCCGGTAAATAACAGGTGGTTGGGAAAGTTGATTTGCTGGCAGACGAGTACAGAAAACTGTCTGGAAAAATTGAATGCGATGAATCGTATTTTGGCGGTAAAAAGAAAGGGCAGGAGGCTGTGGGTTCAAGTCCCATCACTCACCCAAGATTTTTCGGGGTATAGCGTAGTCCGGTTAACGCGCCTGCTTTGGGAGCAGGAGATCGGGAGTTCGAATCTCTCTACCCCGACTCGAGAATAGATACCAT
>Ga0209709_10005150_pt1 | contig 10355 bp, 9 predicted proteins | sample ArcticOcean_MG_C_2_FD_187435 | JGI IMG/M metagenome (GOLD analysis project Ga0209709, IMG submission 187435) | Marine microbial communities from western Arctic Ocean - ArcticOcean_MG_CB4_136 (SPAdes) (version 2) | ecosystem: Environmental > Aquatic > Marine > Oceanic | place: Arctic Ocean...
CTTCCTGGGTCAGTGTTGCCCAGGGGACCTGTTGGGTTTTTGCCTCGTTCATAACCGCTGTCCGGTAGATTGGCAGAAGATTGAACGAACTGCACAATCCATCCAGATACGGATTTGTTCTCCACTGCTGGGTTTCTCAGAATTTTTCAAGAACCGTCCGATAAGTTGTGTGTCATGATATTCGTAGAAGACAATCAAATCGGGCCCCATGTTTTCTCCGTTGGAGATCAGAGCGTTCACGCCAAGGGTGGTACTTACTTTTCGATCTCCTAGAGTAGCATGAACGTTTTCAGGACGCATCCCTAAAATCACAGGGTGAACCACGCTAGGCGGTCCTCGAAACGGGTAGTGGTTTGCCGGGAAACGCAGACCTCTTGATAGCACCACCAGTCCTAAAATCCTCTAAGTAATTCCCTAATTTGTGTAACAAACTCATCTAAACTCAATACCCTTTCTCGGACATTGTTTTCTTCTATATGACAGACAGAGACTAAGCCCCCGTTCACAGTTTTTTATGTTTCTACTGAAAAATCAAAACAGTGCTAGGTCAAATTCTTTCTTGATGATAGAGATTTACGTGAACTCTTCCATAAAGCTTCCTGTATGAATAAGGAGACATGTCTTCCAATTTTTTAAATATTCTTCTGAAATAATTAGTTGTTCTATAACCGCATTCTATAGATACCTGATCAATATTCATTTTACTTTCAATCAAAAGTTTAGAAGCTAACTTTATTTTCTGTTTTTGGATAGAATGAGAAATACTCATTCTATATACATTTTTAAAAATTCTTCCTAAGTAATCAGGATTATATCCAAATTCTTTTGCAATCAACGACGTTGATAAATTTTCTTTAATATGACTTCTGATAAACGCGTTAACTCTGTTTGGAAGGAATTCTTTAGAATTCGAGCTTGGCAAAAAATTTCTAGATTCAGCACTTTCAATTAAAATTAGCTTCAACATTATGGCTGCCGTTTCCTGTGTCAACCATGTGGATTCCTGATCCTCTAAAAAACGTCTGAATAAAAAGGTTATATGATCTGGACGACTTACTTTGTCATGTTGGGGAATTTTGAGAAAATGGGAAAAGTTATTTTTAGAGTTATTCCTAAATTTGAAATGTATCCAATAAAAAATCAGTTCATCTGAATTATTTAAAGTTCCTCCGTGATAAATATTTGGATGGAGGAGGATGTATTCACCTTCATTAATTGTAAAATGTTTTTCCCCCTCAAACATTTTCAAGCAACCCTTACGTACAAAAATCAATTCATAAGATGTTATCTTCCTAGAAGAGTGCTTGTATAAACCTCCTTTAATTAAAATACCTGCATTTTGAGCCACAATTTCTAAGTTATCTACACGAACCATTTTAAAACACCTTTATATGATATAAATGTTGTTTATTAAAATATAAGTCGGAATAATACCTATAATATACTGTTCTAGGTCATTGCAACATTAATTATATGGTGTAGAATACGAATTAAATTCTAGGATTAATTAAATATTATTAAATAATAGGCAAAAATAATTAATTTTACAAATATTTTCTGATGGTTTTTGCAAAAAATGCAAAGGCTCAACTTTAATTCATCCGTTCTGGCAGTAATTAAAAATTTTTATAAACAGGTAGGATTCGTGCTCTTTTTGTAATAAGAGGATAATTTGTATGGAAATTAAGTATTTGAAATGTGATTGGGGTATGGAGGGATATGGGACTCCAAAAGAACGCCTTAAAAAGTATAAGGATGCTGGTTATGATGGGGTTGAATGTGCAAACATTGGTATGGAAGCAGAAGAATTTGCTGATTATATTGATGAGTTAGGCCTGGAATATGTTGCAATGGTCTTTTGTGATACTGAAAAAGCTTTTGAAGAACAGCTAAGCGAGTTAATCAATAGAAGACCTATCTTAATCAACTGTCATCCTGGAAGAGATTATTGGGATTTTGATCGTGGTTGTAATTTTTTCACAAAAATTTTTAAAATAAGTGAAAGTGTAAATACTGAAGTACTTTATGAAACTCATAGAACAAGATTACTCTATGCACCTTGGACAACAAAAAAGTACCTAGAAGAATTTCCCAATATGAATGTTACTGGTGATTTTAGTCATTTCACTACAGTTTCTGAAGGAAATATGTGCGGAGATGGATACAAAGAATTAATGGATTTTATTATACCAAGAACTTTTCACCTACATGCTCGTGTTGGCTATCAGAATGGGCCACAAGTACCAGACCCGAGACAGGGGATGGGACTTGAATGGACAGAACGTTTTGAAGGTTGGTGGGATAGAGTCATTCAAAGTTGCAATGATCAAGGAAGAAGTTTTATTACGATTAATCCTGAATTCGGTCCTCCTGAGTATCAGCCATTTGATCCATCTTCAGGGGAACCATTAGCAGATATTTGGGATGTATGTTTGTGGATTACTAACAGATTTAGGAAACGTTGGGACTGAGCATCTTAGGCTGCTCAAAAGCTTCTTCTAGGTTTGGAATGTTGTGACTTTTTTTTAGTTTTAATTGGAACTGGACGTCCAAAATTGAGGTGATTCCATCGTTGCATGTTCAATTAGTAGTGGAGCAAAAACGTCTTTTCCTTATAACTGGGTTGGCGTGTCATATCCAATAGCATTGATATTCTAACTGCTTCATGTGCAAAAGCGGAATAAACATTAAATATTCAAGATAATATTTAATTCATTTTTAAACAATTTTACACAAGCTATTATGGCTTCAAAATTCAAAGGTAAATAAGTGATGTTAAAAAGTGAAATAAAACCAGGAACGAAATTTAATTTTAATGGAGAATATTTTGTATTTGGAAAAGAAGTAATGGAATTGAAAGATTCTTCAAAAAATATTGAAGATTATGAACTATTAAAGAAAAAACTTAAAACGGATGGTTATCTTTTTATCCGTGGATTTCACAATCAAAATAGAATAGAAGGTGCACGTAATTTTATTCTTAGAGCAATTAATGAAGATGGAGGACTTAAGAAAGATAGCCACATTGAAGATGGATTAGTTGGTAAAGAAAATAAGAATTATGCTTTTTTAAGGGATATTAAAGTCGCTCATTCTGAAGAGGTACTAGCAGTAGTCAATAGTCAAAAAACTTTTCAGTTTTTTGAAAATCTTCTGGGCGGAAAAATAATTACCTTCGATAAAAGATGGCTCCGCTGTATGGCAAAAGGAGGTCAGAATCATTTTCATTATGATTATGTCTATGTTGGAAGGGGTTCCAAAAGCCGTCTCACTATGTGGTCCTGCTTTACGCACACTGAATTAAATGGCGGCCCTTTGGTTATCTGTTTGGGATCGCATAAACATAAAAAATTAATTTCTACTTATGGATCAACAGATATGGATAAGGACCTGACTGAAGCAGTATTCAGTGAAAGTCCATCCGAAATGGTTAGAAAATTTGGATTCCAATTAGGAACCACAAATTTTAATCCCGGAGATGTATTAATTTTTGGGATGCACATGATGCACAGCTCAGCACCAAATCTAATATCTAAATACAGAATAAGCATAGATACCAGATACCAATTAGCCGGTGAAGAAAAAGATGATCGTTTTTTCTTTAATGAGAATGGGACCTGGCTTGGGAATGGTTATAATAAAGGTGCAAGCTATACCAGTATGGATGAACTGAGACAAAAATGGGATTTGTGAAAGAAAAAATAACCTATAAAATTTGTTTTAATGCAAGAAGAACAAAAATATTGTCTTCTCAAATGACAATATTCCAGAAAAATGTTTAATTAAAGGCAACATCTATGAATACAAATATACTAGCTGGTTTTTGGCAGGAAAGGCAAAGACTCAACTTTAATTCATCGATTCCGGCAGTGATGAAAACATTTGAGGATACGGGAAGAATTCGTGCTCTAACTCAGGATTTAAAAAATGATGAAGAACATCATATTTTTTGGGAATCAGACTTGGCGAAATGGCTTGAAGCAGTTTTTGTGAGTCTTCAAAAGAATCCTGACAATGAACTGAATAAATATGCTGAAAACTTGACCGAAAAAATCATTTCGAATCAGGAGGAAAATGGATACCTTAATAGTTATTTTACCTTTTTTGAACCAGAGAACAAGTTTCAAAACCTAAAAGTAAGGCATGAATTGTACTGTGCAGGGCACCTAATGGAAGCTGCATTGGAACATTTAAAACTTAACGGGACAAGTCGTTTCTATGATGCAATGGAAAGATGCATGGATCATATTGGAAGTACATTTGGAATAGAACCCGGAAAAAAGAGAGGTTATCCAGGGCATCAGGAAATTGAACTCGCATTACTAAAGGCTTATGAACAAACAGGGAAACAAAAATTTTTGGATCTTGCGGATTATTTCCTCTCAGAAAGAGGCAGTAAACCTCATTATTATGATGAGGAAGAACGTCAATTGAAATTGAAAGAAAAAGAATTAGATTTATCAGATTACCCTAGTGAAATCAGAGATTTTATTTCAATGCTTAATTCTGGAGAGGATAAAAATTACAATTATTTGCAAGCACATGATCTTCCTGTAAATCAAAAGACAGCAGAAGGCCATTCTGTACGAGCTCTTTATATGTATACAGCAATGGCTGATTTGGCAAGGATCAAAAAGGATCCAATGATGCTTCAAGCCTGTAAATCTCTCTGGCGAAATATTGTGGATAGGAGGATTTATGTCCATGGAGGAGTTGGAAGTTCACATATTGGAGAACGTTTCACTTTTGACTATGATCTCCCTAATGATATTGCCTATGCAGAAACATGCGCAAGCATTGCTTTAATGTTTTTTGCAGAAAGACTTTCCAGAATAGAGAGGAATAGTGAGTATACTGATATAATTGAAAAAGTTCTATATAATACTATACTTGCTAGCACATCTGCTAACGGAAAGGGATTCTTTTATGATAATTACCTAGAATGTATTCCTGAATTTTTAGTTTTTCATCAAAGGAGGCATGGAATCAGGGATGAATATCATACCTGTTCCTGTTGCCCTCCAAATATAACCCGCCTAATTGCTGATTTAGGAAGATACATTTATTCATCATGCAGTGAGGGAATTAACGTTCATCAATACATCAGTTCGGAGAGCTCCTTTAAAATAGATGGTGATTCGGTCCATCTCAAACAGGATTCTGGATTTCCATGGAAAGGAAGTTCAAATTTAACATTAAATAAAGTCTCTGGGAAAGAGTTTTCATTATTCATTCGGGTTCCAGAATGGGATCAAAATATGAAAGTTGAAATTAATGGAAACAATGTTTCTTTTAAAAAAATAAAAGGATATGCACAGATTAAGAGAACATGGAAGGAGGGCGATGAAGTATCTTTAAGTTTTGATCTAAAACCCAGAGTTGTGAGATCGCTTTCTAAAGTGAGATATAATGTCCAAAGAGCATGTGTTTTCCGAGGTCCTCTTCTTTATTGTATGGAATCTATAGATAATGGTCCTTATCTAAATCAAATTCTAATGAATCAAGACCAGAAACTTGAAGCTGTAGATGATGAATTATTTGAGGGTTGTATCAGTCTTTCTGGAGACATGATAAGGCTAAATGATTCAACAGATGTTCTCTACAGTTCTTCAAAACCTGAATTACGTAAGACTAAAGTAAAGCTGATACCATATTTCCTATGGGCTAACAGAGGCGAAAATGAAATGTTAGTTTGGATTAATGAAAAATCATAATTGAATGGGGTAGATTATGTTACCAGAACTTAATGCTATTTATAGCATATCCAGTCAACAAATTGATCAATTCTGGAATGAAGGTTTTATCTATTTAAAGGAAGTTTTAAATCAAGATGAAATAAAAATTTATGGAGATATAATTAGGAAAACGGCAAATAAAAGGATAAATGATAATAAGTTAGAGCCTGTTTCAGAAGGAGCATTCTACCAGACATTAAATTTAAGATTTGATTCACCAGAAATGATGAAATTTTGTCTTGCAGAAAGATTTGGGGGAATCGTATCACAGCTTTTGAATGTTGACGCTGTAAGGATCTATCATGAGCAGGTACTTTTTAAACCATCTGGCGGTAATGAGACACTGTGGCATCAAGATCAGTCTTATTGGCCTCTTGATTCTAATTTAGTTGTTGGAATGTGGATGCCGATTGTGGATTGTACCAACGAAATGGGGATGATCCGCTTTGTGAAAAGTTCACACAGATATGGTGATCAAAAAGGGGATGTAATCAGTAAAAACTCACAATTAATATTTGATTCTTTCATTAAAAAAGAAAATCTTGAAATTATTGAAATTGAATCTTGTAATGCGGGAGACTGTACCTTTCATTTTGGATGGACTGCACATGGAGCAGGTCCTAATCTTTCAGAAAGAATGAGAGAGGCAATGATCGTATCCTTTTTTGCAGATGGAACCAGGATTGGAGAATTATACAACCCAGCGAGGGTAAATGATGCTAAGTATTTTCTGGGAGGGAAGCAACCTGGAGAATTGGCAGATAGCGACTTAAACTCAATTGTATACAAAAAAAGTTAAAAAAATTAGTTTATCACCAATTTTAACAAGGAGGTATTATGTAAAAGTAATTATGTATATAAAATCAATCATTTTTTCTAATTCTAATCAAATCATATAAGAGGTCAAAATGTTGTATAAAAAAATGTTTACTTTAATTTTAATTTTATTCATACCGATTAGTATATATGCACAGAAAGAGTTAAATTTTACATACTGGGGTTCAACCTTTGAGAAAAAGGCAGTCGAAGATGTAATAGATGATTTTAATAAAAGTCACCCCGGTGTTCATGTAACTGCTCAACATATCCCTCAAAATTACGATGAGAAAATCATGACAATGATAACTGGAGGGAATGCTCCTGATGTGGGATATGTAGCGGGTGATACAGTGCAACTATGGGCTACACAAGGGATAACTAAAAACTTATCTCCTTATTTTGCTAGCGATCCAGATCTTCGAAGCCGAATGGAAGTATCACGGTATCGTATTGGAGATGGAATTGCTGCAACAAATGCTGCCTTGGAATCAATGATTATTTTTTACAATAAAAAATTATTTGATGACGCAGGTGTTCCTTACCCGCCTAGCAAATGGAACGAAGCATGGAAATGGGATGACTTTGTTAATGTTGCCAAAAAACTCACGAAAGACAAAAATGGAAACAATGCATTAAGTCCTAATTTTGATCCAGAAAATATTGATGTATATGGTTTTGCTCATGACAGATGGTGGGGACACTGGATGCCATTCATCTATAGTAATGGAGGCAAATTAATAAGTGATGATGGAAAGACCGTGTTAATGGATCAGCCAGAATCAATTCAAGCACTTCAAAAACTTGCTGACCTTTCCTGGAAACATCATGTAGCTCCAACACCAGCATCTACTAAATCATTCCCTAATAATAATGTAATGCTGCAAACAGGAAAAGTTGCAATGTCTTTGAATGGTCATTGGAATATACTTGATATATCTCAGATGGGTTTTGAATGGGGGATCGGGGTACTTCCTTATCACAAAAAGCCGATTACCATTACTTTTGGTGGAGCAATAGCTATTTTCAGTGGTACAAAGCATCATGAAGAAGCATACAAATTATTCAAGTTTTTTGGTGATCCTGATAAAAATGCATTATTTCCCAAAGGACTATGGATGCCACTTAGAGTTAAGGATTACTTAGAACCAAGCTTAACCGCGAAATGGTTGGATAAAATTCCTGGAGTTTATCCACCTGAATCAAGAGACGTGCTTGTTGATTACACATTAATATCAACTCTTGCTCATCCTCGTAAACCTCCTTCTTATTGGGTAAATGGTTGGAGTAAAGCACTTAGTAAAGTAATCCAGCCTGCTGTGGATTTAATCTTTACAAATGAAGCAACGGCTCAAGAAGCGATGAGAGACGTACCCAGTAAAGCTAATCCTTTGCTCAAAGGTAGGTTATAATTAAAAATAAGTAAGGGAGTTTATATACTCCCTTACTTATCCACTTATATTTAAAAAAACTGCAGTGTATTCTCAAAAAAAAACTGAAATCTTCTGGGCTATAGTTTTTATATTGCCAGCTGTACTTGGTTTTTTGCTGTGGAATATAATTCCAATTATATCAAGTGCAGTAATTTCTTTTACAGAATACAGACTTATTGGCCCATCAATATGGGTTGGTTGGGATAATTATAGATTTCTCTTTGTAGAAGATTTTTTATTTCCTAAAGTAATTAAAGTGACTCTTTACTATTCATTAGTAAGTGTCCCTCTTAAATTAATGTTTGCGTTATTTATAGCCATACTATTAAATAAAAAAATTAAAGGTTTAGCAATTTTCAGAACGATATTTTATTTACCTGCCATTGTCCCCCTGATTGCTGCAACGATCCTTTGGATTTGGCTATTCAATCCTGATTTTGGTTTAATTAATTCTTTTTTACAAATATTTGGAATAGCAAAAATCCAATGGATTTATGGATCTAAAACTGTCATTCCTTCGTTGATTCTTATGAGTTTATGGGATGTAGGACCATTGATGATTATTTTTTTAGCAGGATTACAAGGAGTACCAAGAACTTTATATGAGGCAGCAGATATTGATGGAGCATCTAATTTTAGAAAGTTTTATCACGTCACATTGCCAATGATTACACCTACATTGCTTTTTAATCTCGTCATTACGATTATTACTACTCTTCAGACTTTCCTTCAGCCTTATGTGATGACAGAAGGAGGACCAAATAATGAAAGTCTTTTATATCTTCTTTATCTTTACAGGACTGCTTTCAAAGATTATGAAATGGGACTTGCTTCGGCTCAGGCATGGTTGATTTTTATATTTATTGCATTATTAAGTTATATTGTTTTCAAAACTTCAAAATACTGGGTTTATTATGAAGGAAAATAAAAAAAATCATACTTCAATTTTTTTTCAAACTAATAACAAGTTTACATATATAATATTGATCTCTTTAAGTTTTTTTATGATAATGCCACTAGTTTGGTTAGTAAGGAGTTCTTTCATGGACATGAAGCAAATTTTTGTCTTCCCTCCTGTTTGGATTCCAGACCCATTTACATTTGATAATTACCCAGAAGTTTTTGAAGCAGTTCCCTTCCTTAGATACTTTGTAAATACTTTTACCATTTTAATACCTGCCGTTATAGGTACAGTTATATCCTGCTGTATGGGAGCCTATGCTTTTTCAAGATTAAGATGGCCTTACAGAAATTTTGTTTTTGCTGTTTTAATGACTACTTTGATGCTGCCATATGCAGTGACACTAATTCCTACATTTTTAATTTGGGCCAAATTAGGTCTTGTCAATTCATACTGGCCTTTAATCATTCCAAAATGGTTTGGAGCAATCTTCTATATATTCCTTTTAAGACAGTTTTTTTTGACTATACCCAAAGAACTTGATGAAGCAGCAACGATAGATGGTGCAACTCCATTACAAATTCTCTGGCACATCATATTACCATTGAGTAAGCCGGCATTAATAACAGTAGCAATTTTTGCAGCTTTGGCCGAATGGAATGATTTTTTAGGACCTCTAATTTACCTCAATAAAGATGAGGATTTTACACTTGCTATAGGATTAGCCCAATTTACAGGTCTTTATCATTCCCAGTGGAACTTGTTAATGGCAGCATCAACCCTGGTTGTTGTTCCAGTGATTATTCTGTTCTTTTTTGCACAGAAACATTTCATTGAAGGAATTGCTTTAACAGGAACAAAGGGTTAATCCATTTATATGTTAATTGTAATAACCAAACCCCATATATTTATCAAAATAAAAATTTAATATTTTTGATTTGGTAATAATATAATAAAATAATGTTCCGTCTTGTGTCTAGGTGAACTATCTGAAAGCTGAGACGACAATGAAAAACTTCTGAACCACATCGCTCATGTGAACAGCATATTATTTAAGATCAGGGCATAAAAAATATACACTAAATTTAAGGAAACTAATGAAATTTGAGGGAATTTACACACCGATCATCACACCGCACACAGAAGACGGATCCATTGACAAGGAGGCCTTTTCTGAAGTAGCAGAGTTCCTGATTGACGCCGGAGTTCACTGCATTGTAGTAGGGGGCTCGACTGGAGAGTATTACGCACAGACTGACGAAGAACGAATTGAGATAATGAACTTCGCCCGTGAACTCATCAATAAGAGAGTATTCCTGATGGTGGGAACCGGAGCTACACGTACAGAAGATTGCGTGATGTTAGCAAAAGCAGCTAAAGTAGCAGGAGCAGACTTCCTGCTGGTCAATTCTCCTCCGTATGCGGTGCCGACTGATGAAGAAAATGCAATACACGCACTTCAAATTGATC
>Ga0209709_10005153_pt1 | contig 10348 bp, 13 predicted proteins | sample ArcticOcean_MG_C_2_FD_187435 | JGI IMG/M metagenome (GOLD analysis project Ga0209709, IMG submission 187435) | Marine microbial communities from western Arctic Ocean - ArcticOcean_MG_CB4_136 (SPAdes) (version 2) | ecosystem: Environmental > Aquatic > Marine > Oceanic | place: Arctic Ocean...
GATTAGGAGCAGTAACAATAACTTATCCCACGGACCTAATAAGAAGACAATTACAATTACAGGGTTTTGATCCAACAGTGCCAAAATACGACGGTATATATGATTGTACAAAAAAAATCATAAAAACCCAAGGAATCCGCGGTTTATACAGGGGATTATTACCATGTTATATAACAAATTTCCCGAAATTTGCAATACAATTTGGGGCATTTGAATATTTCCAAAAACACTTTAATAATTTAAAAGAAATGGCACCATAATAATATCTAAGTAAAATATAATGGAAAACAAGCAATGGTATAAAAATCTAAAACGTTCAAAGTTAAGTCCACCGAGCTATGTATTTGGAATAGTATGGCCAATATTATATACTTTAATGTTTATATCGCTAATAATATTATGGACAAATAAAAAATGTTATCCATATTGCGAACCAATAACTTACTTTATGTTTCAATTATTTTTCAACATAACTTGGACAAATTTATTTTTCAACTTAAAAAAACCATTATGGGCATTTGTAGATTTATGTGCAACATTATTATTTACGATAATAACATATAAAAAGATGATGAAATTCAGCAAAACAGCCGCCTATTTATTAGTTCCTTATATACTTTGGTTAAGTTTCGCCTTTTACTTAAATGCCTTTATAGTTGTAAACAATTATAAGGAAACACTTTCTTGAAACTTTTTTAACTCAATAAGAGATTCTGTACTTTTATTATTTAAAACACTGTTACAAAGCATGAAAACGCCTTTACTAATAAAGCCAATTTTATTATCAATATTATGAAGTTTACCATTTAAACTTCCGAGCAATCCGTTGGATGTTTCTTGTTTTTTTTGAACATCTTTAATATCACCTCTAACATCTTTAATTCCGCCTTTGACATCCTTAATTTCACCATGAACATCTTTAATATTACCTCTAATATCTTTGATTTCTCCTTTAAGTTCATCGCTTTTTTGTCTAATTACAAGTTTAATATTTTTTTCACTAGTTTCAATATTATTTTGTAATTTATTTATTTTTTTGTAAACGGTACTTTTAAAATCTTCCAAAACACCACCTAAAACTATAATTTTATCGGTAACATTATATAATCCGGATTTAAATTGATTTCTGGTAACATAAAACCAATTACCAAAATCAATGTAATTAATTGCTACAATTCCTATACTTCCCAAAAAAAACAATCCTAGTTTCTTATTTTGAAAAGCACTATACTTTGCAGCAAAATCAGAAGCAAATCCAACTCCTGTAGATATTATACTGATAATACTGCTAACAGAAGCAGTACCAGAAGCACTATCGGAAGCAGCACTAGAAGCACTATCGGAAGCACCAACCAAAGAACCATCAAAAGCCCTAATGGAACTAAAATAAGAAGAAAAATCAATATCTTTTTGAATAAGTGTACCGATACCTAAACCGGAACCACCAATTAATGAATATTTGGACAGTATTTGGATAAGAGACATTATATAAGAGACATTATATTAATATTTAATATTTGGAACAATTAGAAAGTGTATCAGCATGTAAATTAATTTGTTTAGATAATTCGGAATGACAACGATAATGACGTAAGAATCCCATATAATTTTTAATATTGCTACATTTTGCATCACCTGAAGTAGTACTGATTTTATTAACATATCCTGTCGTAACTGTATCGGAAGGCTTACAATAACCAGCTTTGGCGGTTTTGGAAGCTAAATATCTTTGGTATGAGCCATGTTTGGACCTACCTGCAACAACACCATTTCCTTGTTTGGGAACAGTTTCTTCACTCATTTTCAAGATAGTTTGGTTGCGTTTAAACATAGTAAAATGACTGGAATCATTCATGTTATGATATTTGTTAAGTTCATTTTCGTTTAAAGAAATAGCATTACATTTCCCAATATCATTGTGTGCAGTTTTGCACCCAATATTACGAGGTTGATCGATAGTTAAATATTTACCGCAAGACATATATAATATTACAATATTATTAAATTGAAGTTATAATATGAAATAAAAAGAAAACGAAAAGAAAACGAAAAAGAAAACGAAAAAGAAAAAGAAAAAGAAAACGAAAAAAGAAACCGAAATGAAAAATTGTCATTTTTGTGATAAAAAATTTCACAGGGAAAAAAATTTTAAAAAACATTTGGTAAAATGTAGTGTACTAAATAATGTAAATTTGCTTAATACGGATGAATTATTGTTTGATTTATTGAAAAATCTACTAAAAACGAACGAAGGTTTAAAAACTCGTGTGGAAAAATTGGAAAAACAGGTAATAAAAGAAAATAAAAAACAAGAAATAGATATTTTGGAGTGGTTAAATGATAATAAACATACTAGAATAACGTTAAAGGAGTTTGTGGAAAATATGGAGATAGATAATGATACATTAGAATATGTTTATATAAATGGTTTGTTGGATGGTATTAAAAGGGTAATAAAAAAAGAAATAATAAAATACAAAGAAAAGGACGAAGTGGAACCAATAGCAAGTTTTGAGAAAAAAAAGGATACTATTTATGTAAAGGTGGAAACGGGGTGGAAATGTTTATCAATTGTAGAATTAAAGGATATATTGTGTAAGTTGCAAAGAAAGATGATGATAAGGTTTAAAAAGGAAAATAATTTGGATAAAATGACGGAAACACAGATGGTTAAATATAATAAGAGATTTATGAAACTTTGCGATGTAAAATTGGAAAATAGAGTATTTGAATTAAAGAAAAACATCTATAATACGACAAAAAAAAGTTATAAAAAATTAGTAAAATACGATTTGGTATTTTAAATTATTTTAATATTTTTTTAAAAAATATTAATATAAATATAAATATTATGAATATATCAAAAGTAGCAATGAATAATTTGATGAATAATATAAAAAATAGTATGACTCCACAAATATTTTGCATAAGGCATGGGGAATCGACACATAACGTTGATTATTTAAAATATGGTAGGAGTACATATTTAGATGAAACAAAAGTGGATACGAAATTAACAAATAGGGGTATAAACCAAGCAAAAAATCTGGGAAATACCTGGTCTGAAATAAACAAAAAACACAACAAAATAGATCTAATTATAACGTCACCTTTATCGCGTTGTTTACAAACGACAACAAATATTTTTGGTAAAACTCCGATAGCACCAGTAATATCTTTTGAAGGGTGTAGAGAATATCCATTGGGTGCAGAATATTGTAACCAAAGAACAAATTTAAGAACATTGATAAAAAAATATCCTCATGTGGATTTTTCAAATATATATTCGAACGAAGATATATTATGGAGTGAAACCAAGGAAACGGAAGTTGAATTGGAAGAAAGAGTAAATGAATTTAAACAAAATCTAAAATCAATTATTAAGGAAAAAAATTATAAAAACGTAGTAATAGTAAGCCATAGTACATTTTTAAGAAAATTAATTTTCAATGATTATGACGAAATATTTGAAAACGAAATACCTCATTGTACACCAATAAGATATGATTTTTAATCAAAATATTTATTAGCAAATGCAAATGGTGTCATAATAGAGATACCTAGTTTTTTTGCTTTGATAACTTTACTAGAGGTAGAATTTAATGAATCGACAAGTAATATAAATGTATTTTTACTGACGGTATTAACAACATCACCACCGGAATCAACAATAAGTTTTTCCAAATCTTTATTTCTAAATCCAGTCATAACAATTTTTTTATTATTTAAAACATTGTTATTGGAAGTATTGGAAGTATTAGAATCAATAAAATCGACAAGTTTGTAAGTAAGATTATTTTCTTTCAAAAACTGTATAAAAGTTGTAATATGTGGAACAAACATTTGAGCAGTTTTAAGTGCAAACCCACCAATAGATAATATCCTTTCTATTTTTTCGTCACAACTAGCGTTCGACACTAAAACAGTGGGGTAATATTTTAAAATAAGTTTTGCTTTTTTTATACCTAACCCCCTTCCAAAAATATTGGAGCCGACCATAAGTTCGGAAAGGGAACAAGTTTTTATTTTTTCTTCTAACGCTTGAATCATTTTTAGAGCCATTTTTTCCTTGAACCCTGGTATTTTTAGAAAATCGACCAACTTCATATTTAAAATTTTGTGAATAGTATTATATCCTTCTTTAAAAATTTTTCTTACGTTACCCTCACCAAAGTATGGTACATCTGTCATTTTCATGAAATAAAGTATATTTTTCATTTGTACAAAATGGTTTGAATCAATTTCTTCGAGAAGAATATTAACACCGGAAGAATTCCAAACATAGGAAACGACGGGCATTTTAGGTTTATCGGAAGGTTTAACAACTTTTAAAATTTTGGGAATAACATCACCACTGCGAACCATTTGAACAACAGAACCAATTCCAATATTATTTTTATAAATAAATGCGGCATTATGAGCTGATGCAAATGTAATAGTAGCACCTCCAATTTCAACTGGTACAATTTGTATACGGGGTATAATGTAACCATCTTTACTGGGAGTCCAAATAACATCAACAACTTGTGATTCCATTATTTGGTCTGAGAGTACCATTTTAAATGCAAAACTATGTTTTGGATTTTTTCTATCTGTCCTTTCATAAATTGAATCATTGGACACAATGACCCCATCAATATTATAATAATCTGTTTTTCTTAGTTCCAAAAGGAGATTAGACAGACTTTGATTATCAATAGTCTCAACAAACCGATGATTTACTACATTAAATCCATTACTTTGTATCCATTTCATTTGTGCAGAAGAATTTAAGGAAGGTTTTATAACTTCGTAAGCGACAAAATCAATAGATTTCCATTTGTCGATTTCAACTTTCTTGGTAGTCATAACACCGCCTATTAAATTGCGAACATTTTTATAAGTATCCGAAAATTTATCTTGAAAAACATCTTTTCTAATAAGAAGTTCCCCTCTAATAGTAAAACCACCATCAACCAATCCACAACCATTAATATAAGGAATCAAATGACTAATATCTTGACCTTTGTAACCATTACCTCTTGTATAAAGACATCTTTTGCCGTTTTCAACATAGTATAAAGCAGAAATACCATCTAACTTTGAAGATAAAACATAAGGACCATGATAATCTTTTAACCAATTTTTAAGGGAATTAGTATTAGGTTTAATTTTTTCTTGTGATCCCATGTAATAAGGTAAATTAACTTTATCTTTGTTAATAACAATATTCATATGACCATTTTCTAAAATTTCATTGCCAGGATATTTTTGTAATGCAAATTGTTTTAAAACATCGTACTGGTCATCACTTAGTAGAGAAATATTATGCTTGTAGTAGTAAATATCAGCATTTTTAACAAAATCACAAATGGTATTTTCGGATAAACCTTGTAAATATGAAATACCTTGTATTTTAAATTCTTTGAATGGTTTCATTAATTGGTTAATTTTAGAATTTTTCTTTACCATTTTACTTGTTTCTTTATTAATATTAAAAAAAGTATCAATTTTTTTATTTGATTTTTTTAAGGTACGCCTTAATTTTCGAATTTTCTTTTTCAAAGACATAATATATTATATAGTTCAATTGTGTTTATATTTTAGGATTTAAAATAACCAATTAAAAATGAATTACTTAAAATATGATCTAAGTATTTGATTTCTTTTTTTTCTTCCTTTTTCTTTTTTTTAGTTTTAATAGAAATTTTATTAAATTTTTTTTCTTGTTCGGGTAATTGGGAAACATCAACACTTTTAATAATGTTACTAAATAATAAATTTTTACTATTAGACATATATTATTGATTAATATTTTAATTCATAAAAAATAACAAGTTTTGATATTTTTTTTAACATTAATATATATATATATGCAATTATATTCATCACAAATAGTATCAAAAAATTTAAATGGAAAACTAGATGTGGAAAAAACAGTAACTACAATAAAAGACGGAAAACAAACAGTAACAAGAATAAAAAACGGAAGAAGAACAGTGAAAAAGTTAAATGGAAAATCCCCAATGTCACACCCAATGTCACACCCAATGTCACACCCAATGTCACACCCAATGTCACACCCAATGTCACCACCAATGTCAATATCACCAACTTTATTATCACCATTTTTAACAATAATAAGAAGAAGAAATCCAATCAGAATGAAAAAAGTAACTAAAAAAAGAACACTAAAAGATTCAGGTGGGAAAAGAAAAAAACAAAAAACTAAAATAAAATCTAAAAACACAGCTAAAAAAGTTAAAAAAACAAAAAAACAAAAAACAACGGTAACAAAAAAACAAAGGAATTGGTTTGAAAAAATTTTCGATGTATAATATAAATGTTTAATATTTTAACAGATGAAGAAATAATGGAAGCTGTTTTTGGAGCAGTAGCTTTTGCATTAATGATATGGTTTTTTAGAAATTATTTATCGTGGTCAAGAACAAAATCAGCCGGAATAATTTTCCCTTTGACTTGGTTAATGAGAAAAGGTGGTATGAATATTTATAAGTATTTAAAAGATACAAGGGGTTTATCATTAAAATCAATAAAAACAACCCTATTTTAATTATTCAAAGCTTTAATAATAACGGAATCATTTTTGAAAAGATTATTTGATTTTCTTTTTTCAATATAATCTTTCGCCATATCTTTTTCCATTATTTTTAAATATCTAGGAGATGCATACATAATTTTAATAATACAATTATCGTAAAAAACGGATTCAATATAAATGTATCTTTTATATTTACTTACAAATCTAATAAAATTTGCAATAAGTTCTTCATTTTCTTTGAAAATGAAGGTTAATATATAATGATTCCTATAAATGCGTCTATTTTGTCCCATAAATTCATAATTGAAAAAGTATATTTCACATCCGTTTGTCAAAGCTTCCTTGATAAACAATCGCTTATACTGAGTAATGTTACCTGTTTTTTTTATATCAAGTGCTAATTCTATTTGATACCCCATATATATATCTCCTAAACATAATAAAAACATCAGTCACTACATATGTGTAGAGGAACAATACATTATCTAGAAAATAAAAAATTGAATGTATTTTTATAAAAAATTAAGTATTAAAATATATAAACATGGACTTTTTATCAAAAAAGAACGCACACGAATTGGATTCTCATATTAAATTTGATGAGGGACCGCATATTTATCATATAGACGGAGATTCAGATTTCATGAGTGTAACAAGATGGAACCATAGTCATTTTGCAAAGTTTGATAGTGACAAAATCATTGATAAAATGATGAGTAATCCAGAAAGATGGAAAAAAAAAAAATATTTTGGTATGACAAAACAGGAAATCAAGAATTTGTGGGATGAAAATGGTAGAAAAGCAGCTGAGGCAGGTACAAATATGCACTATGACATTGAATGTTTTTATAATAATATGGAAATAAATAATACATCTATTGAATATGATTATTTTCTAAGATTTCATAAACAAAATAGTAATTTGGTACCTTATAGAACGGAGTGGATGGTGTATGACAAAGAATTAAGATTTGCAGGGTCAATTGATATGGTATTTGAAAACCCCGACGGTACATTGGAAATTTATGATTGGAAAAGATGCAAAGAGATTAAAAAAGAAAATAGATGGCAATCCGCTACCACCGAATGTATTTCGCATCTTCCCGATACAAACTTTTGGCATTATTCGCTACAATTAAATACATATAAAGCACTTTTGGAGAAAAATTACGGAAAAAAAGTAAAAGGATTGTATTTAATTTGCTTGCATCCAGATAATAAAAATAATTCATATCAAAAAATCAAAATACCAACACTTAAAACCGAAATTAAACAACTTTTTGAATTAAGAAAAAATATGATAACACAAAAAGTAACATGAAAAAGTAACATAAAAAACAAACTTAAAATATTATTACATTAATATAATAATATGAAATTTTTAGACTTTGAAAACCAAAATCAATTAAGCTTATCAAACATGGGATTTTCGGATTTTTTTATTGTAACCGTATTTTTTACGTTTTCGACTTTTTTAACATCGATATGTATTAGTCAATTATTATTATTGCGAAAAATACCTTATGAAAAAATGGAAGGATTAGATTATATTCCATATGAAAAAAGGCATGATTTGGAGGAATTTATGGAGGAATCTAAATTCACAAGAGAAGATTTGGAAAACATAGAAGATAACATAATGATGGAAAATACCCCGGATGGTAATGTTATTATGCGATACTCGAATGATGAAGAAGGATTTGAATATTGGGCAGATCATCAAATGGAATTTAAAATATTAAAATCAGCGGCAAGAAAATATTGTAAATTATTTTGTTGTGTAAATCTCTATATTGATGGACATAAAGAATATTTAAAGCAAAAGGAAAAATTTGACAAGGAAGAAGAAAAGGAAGAAGAAAAGGAAGAAGAAAAGGAAGGAAAAGAAGAAGATGTGTTTTTGAAACCCAAATCACAGTCTATAAAAAACACAATGAAAATAGAATGGAAAGAAAACAAATTTTGTTATAAGGGCAAAGTAAGCGAATCTCCATTAACTCAAAAGAAAAAACAAAAAGAAGAAAAGAAACAATTCAGTTTTGCAGATTTTAAAAAAATACAGAAAGATTAATGTTTCCTAGTATATTTACCCATTTTTTTACCTTTAATCCTCTTTCTAGAACTCTTTTTTTTAGATTTTTTACCGCCACCATTTTCAAGCCTTTCGGTTTTTTTTATACCCTGACTATCAAGTAACATTTGTATAAGTGATTCCAAGTTTTGTGGAGAGCCAGATAATTGATTAGCAATTTTTGCAAAAAATTGCTGCATATCTTCATCTTGGTCAATAAAACCTTTTAATATATCAAATATATAATCTTGGACTTTAATCCCCATTGGCCATTTATATGGAAATTCCTCAAATTTTATTAACATTTTTTTTAATGAATTAAATTTTGATAATGCATCAGGGTTTGGTAATAATTTAATAATTTCTCCTGTTTTCCCATACCTTATAAATCTAATAAGTAAATTAATTAATAATTTTAAAATGTCATCACCATCTTTTATATTACCAGGTCTTATAGATTGATAATGAGGATCTAAAGAACGAACAATGTCTTTTCCTTTCTCGCTTTCTACCAAAGGTAGTAGAATTAATGTTTTTAATTCAATCGCTCCGTCATATAAATCGTCACCTATATATTTACATGAACCATCATCATCATCTAAATATGTAGAACCAGTAGGACATATAGATTGTGAAAAAATAATATCACTTATAGTATCTAAAATACCCATTAAAATTTCTTCAAATCTTAAAATATCTTGTGTTATCATTTGAATTTTAGGTATAAGAGCCATACCAGGAAGAGGGAGACAGAAAATAGCCATTTTTATAACTTCAGACAAAATAGCTTTGGGGTCAGTTGCAAGATTTTTAAATTTTTCAATTTCTTTTTTTAAGTCTTTTCCTTTTATAAATTTAACTAATTTTAATTCTAATTCAATTAATCTTTGTGCCATTTTTTTAGGATCCATTTCAGATAATTCTTTGACTTTATTAAAAGTTTTTTCCCCTTGTTTTTTTAATGCTTTCATATAAGATTTTAAAGAATTTATTTCTTGCATAATTTGAGCCATTTCAATCATATTAGGGTCTAGTTCCATTTTTTCAGATACAAATACTTTAATAAAGTTATTTAAAAGAAAACATATTTTTTTAAATTTATCAAATAGAACATTGTTTAATTTTGTATTTTTTTCCCAGGATTCAAATGTTTTCTCCAATTGTCCAATTTTTGAAGATATAGTATTTAAATTTTCAAGAATTTTCAATATATTACCACCGCCTGGTAATATTCCTATTACTGGTGATAATATTTTAATAATATTTCTAATAAAGGGTGATATAACACTAGTTATACCGCTGAAAAAACCACCACCTTTTAATGCACCCATTTCTTTAATTGCCAAGTTATTTTCATGTTTTCGAAGTCTTTGAACATAATCTTGTAAATTATGTTTTAAATCTATAACATCATTTCTTTTTTGTACAATATCATATAAATCAAAATTATCATAATTTTTCATTTTAATATATAAATTATTTCTATTATTTATTTCGAAGCATAACAAATAAACTTGGGATCATTTTTTATGATTTCGCTAAATGTAGAATGTAGTTGAAATCCATTATTGGTCAGGAAATTAAACATTAAACCCATGTGTTCAACCTCTAATAATTCCGATTTATTATTAGGGTTTAAAACAAAGTACATACAATCTGTATTTGTATCGTATTGAAAAGAAGATAACTTTGGTCTACTACCAATTTTAATATATTTTTTTAATTCATTATCTTCG
>Ga0209709_10005154_pt1 | contig 10347 bp, 10 predicted proteins | sample ArcticOcean_MG_C_2_FD_187435 | JGI IMG/M metagenome (GOLD analysis project Ga0209709, IMG submission 187435) | Marine microbial communities from western Arctic Ocean - ArcticOcean_MG_CB4_136 (SPAdes) (version 2) | ecosystem: Environmental > Aquatic > Marine > Oceanic | place: Arctic Ocean...
AATTTTATTTTTCTTAGGTGATCGCTTGACCAAATTAATCTTAATTTTTTTTTTGGCTTTACGTTTAGACTTTTTGGCTGTTTTTTTTTTTTTAATAGCCATTTAATAATTAAACAAAATTTAATCTTAAGATCTATGAGTTATATTATTAAGTTTCTACTTAAGATTGAATACAACCTATATCTTGTGCTTAAGTGAAATGTGACTAATATTTTATAAATGCATGATGATAAAAAAAGAATTTAAAGAAGCTGGTGCAACTATTTTAGGTGGATGTTGTGAAACTAGCCCAAAACACATAGCACAAATTTCAAAACTAAAATAAATTATTAACAGACTCGATAGCATTACAATATTTAGAAAATCTTATTTTTTGGAAATGTATTTTACTTTCAATATGATTGTTGTTATCTAAATTATTAGATTTAACTTCTACTATTATACTTTTATTATATGGAATGATTTTTTTTTTATTAAACTCTTTATAGACAATAGAAGTGTCTAAAGTGATTCGAACATTAAAAACTGAAAAATACTCCCTGAAATATGAGACTTCAACATTTGGAAAACATAACCCATAACTAGAGTCGTAGTATCCATTTTTTATAATTTTTTTAAAATCAATATCATTTTGATTAATTTTGAATTTTCCTTCAACAGAATTAATTTTAATTTCTAGGTTAAATTTTTTAATTTTTTTTAAATTATAATAATCTGGGTAGGATCTAACTCTTATTTTCTTTCTCGGTGTCACACCTTCGATAGAATCATTATAAGCAGTGAGTGACTGATTATCAAAGTAAACAGAGGTAATAAATCTCTTGGGGTAAATAATATTCGCTGAGTTATCATTTAAAAATTTATAAAAATTTGAAAGTTTATTAATCTCTAACTGATATTTGTTTTCTATTCTAAAACTCATTCTAATTTAATTTGACTATTTTTGAATATTCATCAAAACTAATTGCATTTTTATCACATATTAATTTTTTAAAACTAATAGTTCCTCCATTAAATTCTTGTTTTTTTTTATAAGATGATAGGCATGTTTCGGTATTTTGCATATTGGCAGAATCTATAAATACTTTAGAGCTATCTTTTGAAACTATGCCTGAATCTGAGTCTTTTATTTTGATTGATTTAATTTCTAAAGATGACTTTTCTCCAACTGAAACTGCTTTATCTTTACATTTAGATAAATTCGAATTTTGGATTACGTATCTACCAAAAGAAAAATCAATACAATCATTTAAAGAATTTATAATAAATATTTCTTTAAAAAATAAATCTGAAAAATCTGCATCGAGTGAATCAGATTTTGAATTTTTAATTACAATTTTATCTACGGAACCAGTTGTTCTGATCAAATTAACTGTATCTTCACAGTTAAAATTTTCAGCAGATATATTTACTGACTTTAAAAATGTGTCGATAATAGTCAAACATCCCGTTAAATTGTAAAAATTTTCAAAATTTTCATTTTTGTGTTGAGATAAATTATTCATTCTAATGGTCCAAGAATCTATCTTGGATTTATAGATAACTGCTCTACCAAATTCGTTTTTATAATTTAAATCTATAATTTTGTTTTCTTGATCAATATCAAGGCTCACATAATCGTTTAAATAAAATTTCATGGATTTAAATTTTTCCACTTTTCTGAAACTTTCTTTAATATTATTTTTCGATTTACCTAATAAACCATTTTGATATTCCATTTTATCCATACCAATAAAAATACTTCTTTTTTTATCAATATTATTTTGCTCAAATAAATCCAGTATCTTATTTTTATTAGCTTGTTTATGTTGGCATGAATCCAGCTTATAATTACATCTTTCTATAGATATAGTTTTGTTATCAGAAAATTTTTGATTATTATTGATAAATATTAAGTCTAGATCATTATCTAATTTCATTTCTTTTGCATACTTCATATATACTGAACTTTCTAAATCAATATTTTTCTCGTAAACTTTTGCTTCAGAAATTAAATTCAGCCTTTCAATTATTTTTTTCATAACAATATCTAGCTGTTTTATTGAGATTTTATTAAATCCATTAATGTGAAGTTCTTCTAAAAGTTTAGTTTTATCTACAGTTTTTAATTTTTGTATCATTAAATTTGCACCTTTTTTTGCTGATTTTGTTACAGCTTGATTTCTGTGCCTTTGTTTATGTGTTCTTTCGTGGTTTAAATGATAATTTAAAAATGGTTTTTCGATAACCTTCCAATCTTGAAATAAAATATTGTCAAATTTACCATCTGTGGGGTCGTACTTAATAGTTGACAAGATATTTACCATTCCATCATAATAAATTGGAATTAACTCAGAATATACTGTGTCGTAATAAAATCTTCTATCATCATAACTTAATCCATGTCCAGCACCCACTCCAAATGCTAAAGCGTCAAACATATTTATCTTAGTATATTCTTCTATTGAAAAGTTAGATTTTTTAAACCTTAAAGTTTCGTCTGCATTTTTTCCAACTCTAAACTTGTAGGATGTTAATAAGCTAATATTATAATCATTAATCGCATTGAGACTTAATACAAATTTGTTTAAATCATTTTTAATCCATTCTTTATTAGATATTCTTGACATTTGATGTGTTGAATAATTTTCCCAGTCTTCATTGCTTTCTAATATCGGTCCTTCTATTTTTTTATTATGTTCTAAAAATTCTTTTTTTAAACCTTCTTGAAAAATGTAATCCCCTTTTACACCATTTATTTTAACTTTTATTGCAAATGTTCTTGGTGATAAAAAATTTAAATGACTGAACAATGTTGTGGTAAATATTTCATTTTCAAATAATCTAGATTTTGGCCTGAATAAAATAAATCTTGTAATTTGCTTAATATTTCCTTCTTCCAATTTAACTCTTAAACTTGGCATTGGAACTCTATTAATTAAATCAACATGATCGTGTCCATCTCCATGGGCTCTTATTGTAGAGTCATAACTACAATAACTTTTATCAATGTAATTAATTTTAATTTTTGCTTTATATTTTTTTTTACTAATTTTTTTGGAACTTTTTTTTGTGAGCCTTTCAAGATACACTTTACTCAGTTTTTTAAAAAATTTTCTACTTTCATAAATATCGATTTCTATATCTTTAATTTTTTTATTTTCATTTTGAGAATAATCTGTACATTCAGCAAATAAAGATGATGAAAAAATTAGTAAAATAAAAATTACTCTAGTCACCATATCTTACTTCAATACTTATAACATTTTTGTCTAATAAAATTTTTTCTTTGATTGAATTAATCAAACTTTTATCTGATACAGAAATTTTATAATAATATCTATTTTCGTTTATTGATTGATAAACTATTGAATGGTAGTCCTCTAGGTATTCAATTTTATTGCTGGACTCTACCTCTATCATGCTTTTTAATTCACCGTCATTTGTTGAAAAAGAATAATTGAATAAATTAAATAAATTGTATTTTTTTACAACAATTGCAAACAATCTTGTTGCAACTAATATCAGCATAACTGATCCTACTAGCAAAATTCCCCATTTTTCATTTACACCAAAAGAAATACCACTTGTAATAAGAGCAAAAAATATAACTAGTTCTAATGGGTTTTTTACAGGGGTTCTAAATCTAATAATAGATAGGGCACCAATCATCCCTAGAGATAATGCTAAATTGTTTGAAATTGCACTTGTTATAACGAACGCTATTGGTGGTAATAATAAAAAAGTTAGTAAGTAGTGGATTGTATTGACCCATTTTTGTTTAATCAAAATTAATGCCAAATACATTAATAAACCCGACCCTATAGAGTAAAATAAAGTTAATACATGTTCCATTTTAATAATTAAACAAAATTTAATTTTAAGATCTATGAATTATATTATTAAGAGATTTAATACAACCTATATCTTGTTCTTAAGTGAAATGTGACTAATGTTTTATATATGAATGATGATAAAAAAAAAGAATTACAATCAGCAACATTTGAAAGACTTCTTAAACACTTGGATGAGAAAAAAGATGTTCAAAATATTGATATAATGAATCTTGCTGGTTTTTGCAGAAATTGTTTATCAAGATGGTATCGTGAAGAAGCAGAGAAAAAAAATATTTCAATTACAGATCTTGAAGCTCGTGAACACATTTACGGTATGCCCTATCCAGAGTGGAAAGAAAAGTATCAGAAATAATTATTTTTCTTTGAGTCTTGGGAGCAGCTCCACAAAGTTGCAAGGTTTATGGTTTATATCTAACTGATGTTTTAGTATTCCATCCCAAGCATCAGTAACTCCCCCTGAAGATCCTGGTAAAACAAATATATATTTGCCATTAGCTAATACTGCACATGCTCTAGATTGAATAGCAGAAGTTCCCACAGTCTTTAAACTTAGTGTTCTAAATACTTCTCCAAAGCCAGGAATGTGTTTATCAGCAATTTCATTAACTGCTTCAGGAGTTATATCTCTCCCTGTTAAGCCAGTACCACCAGTAGTAATAATAACGTCAATATTATCTTGACTGATCCAACTCTTTAAGATTTGAACTATTTCTTCTTTGGTATCCTTGCAAATTTTTCTATCAACCAATCTATGATTTGCTTCTTCAATTTTATTTACTAAAATTGAACCTGATTTATCATTTTTTAAAGTTCTGGTGTCTGTAACCGTTAAAAGTGCTATATTTACAATCATAAATTTAAATTTAATTATAATGTTTATATTATCATTTTTATTCTTTCTAACAGCAATATTATACTCTAGCGTAGGTTTTGGAGGTGGGTCCACATACTTGGCACTTTTGTTAATTTGGGGTATTCCTTATCAAATTTTTCCAGTTATTGCTCTTTGTTGTAATATTATTGTCGTTTCAGGAAATTGCTTTAATTATATCAGGTCTGGAAATATAAATATTAAATTATTATCACCTTACCTAATTTCATCAATACCTTTGGCCTTTATTGGGGGGTCTCTTAATATAGAAAAAAGTTTTTTTGAAATTTTACTTTTTATAGTTTTGGCATTTGCGGGATCCTTGCTACTTTTCAAATTTAAATCCTTTGATGAAACGAAAGAAGTTTATAAAAAAATTCCTAAAATAGTTTCATTTTTTATTGGTGGTACTATAGGGTTTATATCTGGTATTGTTGGGATTGGTGGTGGTATTTTTCTAAGTCCGATACTATTATTATTGAAAGCAGGTAAAACAAAGCATATCGCTACAGTAGCTTCTCTTTTTATTTTAATTAATTCTCTTGCTGGTCTTGGTGGTCAATTTACAAAAGGATTTATTTTTAATGAAATTCATCATTATTGGTTTCTTTTTTTGTTAGTTTTAATAGGTGGTCAATTAGGAAATTTTTTAAACATAAAAATTTTTCCAACAAGGGTATTGGCACTTACGACTGCTGGACTTGTAACATTTGTTGCTATTCGAATGGGATTTAATCTGTTTGCATAGCATGTTTATATAATCTTTTTTTAAAAAATAATTTGCAATACATGTAAATTAATATAATAGTAAAAGTACCGATTTGATCCATATTGTAGTAAATAATTGCTAAAAAAAATCATTAAAATAATTAGTAAAGATAATTAAACTATATTGTACACTTAGCATAAAGCTAAAGTGCAAAAAAAAATAAGAAATAAAATGAATAAAGATTTTTTTAAAAAAACAAGAATTCTCGATGGCGGTATGGGTCAAGAACTGTTAGCTCGAGGCATGGAACCTAATGGAACACTTTGGAGTGCAAACGCCTTATTACAAGATAAATATCATAAACTGTTATTAGATACTCATATAGATTTTATTAAATCTGGAGCAGAAGTTATTGTAACAAATACTTTTACCCTAAGAAGAAAAAGATTACGTGAGAATAATATTGAAGATAAGTTTGAATACTTGAATTCAAAAGCAGGTGAGATTGCAAAAAAAACTAAAGAACTTTATCCTAATGTTTTAATCGCAGGTGGTTTACCTCCTCAAAATAATACATATGAAGCTGATTCCAGAGCTAATAATGAAATTAAAGAAGATTTTTTTGAACAGGCAAAAATTTTAGATTCCTACGTAGATTTTTTTTACTTTGATGTTTTGAGTAGTGTTAATGAAATTAGTTTAGGAATCGAGGCAATTAGATCTTTTAATAAACCTTACTTAATAGGCGCTCATATTTCAGAAGGTACAAATTTACCAAGCGGTGAAAATATTTCAAATATTATTAGTAGGATTAATCATAAAAATTTACTTGGAATAATACTCTCTTGCGTGTCACCAGAAAACTATGAAAAAAATTTAGATGAAATGAAAAATTTAGGTATTCCATTTGGTTTTAAACTTAATGCCTTTATTACTACAATTTCTAAAGATGGTTATATTGCAAAATATTCAAAAAGTAATGGCAATCCAAACGAATTTCTAGGACAAAGAAAAGATCTTGATCCAAAAAAAATTTCTGTATTTGCAAAAAAATTTAGGGATGCAGGTGCTACTATTTTAGGGGGATGTTGTGAAACTAGACCAGAGCATATTAGGGAAATGGCTAAACTTAAATAATTAATCGTTATCAGTTAAGCCCGCACCTGCTCCACTTTGTTTCAAACTCTCACTTTCTTCAACAAAAGTTTTTTCTGAAAGTTTATAAAGTTCTTTCCATTCATTTTCTTCAAATGAATCTATATTCTCTAAAAATTTTATCACTATATTGTTTCCTATAGTTATGATTCCATTATTTAAAGAATTTGAATATATACTATTATTGTAATTTAATAAAAAATTTCTATTGTCTATTTTTAAAAATATTTTTCTTCCTAAAACTTCTGAGGCCCTGCTTATAAAAGGTAAAAATAGTATCGGATATGCTATATTTTTAAATGTTATTTCATTTAAATTTTCTAAAGATCTGACCTGATCTAAAAAACTTACACCAGCAATTATAGGACAATACTCTAGTTGTGTTATTTTATTTTCTTTATCTATCAAGCTTATTTTTTCAAAATTCTTTTTTTCTCTTATTCTATAATAATAATTTAAATTTTTAATACCTGCTAATCCTAACATTTCCAGCATTCTAATATTTTTACCAACTTCTTCTGCTACGCCCCAATCAAAACCTGAAGCTCTACTTGCTCTTTTTGATACTGTATCTATTTCACTTAGCGATTTCATCTAATTTAAAGAATTATAAACCCAACTGTCATCATAACTTTTTAACTGTTCGGGTAATGGCGCTCCTTGAAACATACATATCCTTAACCACTTATCTGATCTTGGATCAAACTTAAGAGCACCAAAGAATGATAACTTTAATCTCAACATATCAATGGGTACTATAGATTTACAAATTGTATTATCTTGTATTTCTGAATATGGAAATTTTTCAACTATAAATGCCCTTCTGACGACATGTCTTAAATTATTATTCTTTGATAGAAACTTATCGATTGTAGAACTATTTTTTGAAACTTCTAAAACTTCATATAACTTATGAATATCTCTAGCAATAGCAAGTGGCTGTTCTAGTTCAGACCCTTTTTCTTCAAATCTATTTGCTAATCTAGGTTCTTCTTTATTTTTAGAAATAAACCAAAAGTTTTGATTATTTTCATTTTTTGAAAAATCTATTTTTAATATTTTTTTATATCTATCTTCCAATATTTTTTTTAACTCCTGAACTGTACGATTTGTGGGTATATTAAAATATTGATCTTCTTCTGAACTCATTTTATTAATCAAAGGATTAACTATTTGATCATATGGTTCCATCATCATTGAAACAATATATTCTATGCACTCATCACCTGAATTTTTTTCTAACCATAGGTAGATTTCATTAAATGCAAAATCATTAGAAAAAATGATCTCTTTGTCAATGAATCTAATAAAATTATTTAGATCCCTCAATAAAGATTTAATCTTTTTTTGTTGATATTCACTCTCCGTGTTCCAAGATGTAATGTTTTTAATAGATCTTTTTAAATATTCTTTAAATAAATCACTATCTTTTTTTTCTACTTGTTTAATTTCTCTAATTTTTTTCAATACTGTTTCTCTAGCTAAAACCCAGTTATTTAAAAGCGTAGGATGATTAACGATAAATGGTGCCATACCTAAGCCTGTAGAATTGCCAATTCCAAGATTTCTACAAATTTCAGGGTCTAATTTTACTGCTTTTTTGGGGTTTTTATTTTTTGCAACATGATTAACTTGATCAAAAGTAAATTGTCTGACTAGATAAACAAGCATCATTTCAAGTCTAAATGGTCCATAAATTTCTTTTCTATCTTTAATTCTAAACCTATCAGCTAATCCGAATTTGCCTGATCCATAAACAGCAGTAGTTCTATATAAATATCCAACACTTGAGAGCAATGAGATATCTGGCTGTCTACCTTCGCTTAAACTTTCCACAACATGATTAAATATTCGTACTGATTTATTTGCTCTAGATAATGTTAATTCCTTATAAGAAAGTCTTCCCACTTCTTGTTTGGGTACCTCATTTTTTAATCTCTCAATGTCTTTTGATGTTGGCACGCCATCGTGAAGGGTAAATGCTGCATCCCATTTGGTTGCTATAACTCTATCTGACCTTTCATCTTCATTTAGTTCATTTGCAAAGCAAATTAGTGAATAAACCCTATCATCTTTTTTAAATGAATAAACTGCAATACCATGACCAAACTCATTTAATTCAAATAAATCTCTCTTGTACTCCCAATCCTTAAATTCTTTTAAAAAACTTCTTAAAAAAGATAGTTTTGACTGATGAAAAGATCCTAACTTAGACAATTTCATTACAGTGTCTGGTTCTCTTAATTTAACTTTCATTAATTTATGCCCTTATAAAAATTATACCAATTATTTCCTAAAATTCCATTTACCTCTTCATTATTAAAACCAATTTTTTCTAAACCACTTTTTAAGTTTTTAAATCCAGTCGCATCTAAAAACCAATCTGGTTGTTTGGGAAAACCAGACTTATACTTTGATCCCTCACCATAATTTTTAACTTTTGTCCATGTACCATTTCTCATCCACTCAACAATACTGTCTGGTTGATTTAGGCATAAATCAGATCCAATACCAATATTTTTTACACCAATAATGTCAGCTGTTCTGGCAGTCATTTCACAAAAACTTTCTAAAGAACAGTTGGTTCCATCTTTTAAGTGGTGAGGGTATAAGGAGAGTCCAAGCATTCCATTACTGTCAGATAAAATTTTTAATAATTCGTTTGATTTATTTCTTTTTGCTGAGTGCCAAAAAGATGGGTTTGCATGTGTGATGGCAATAGGCTTCTCACTTATTTCAATTGCATCAATTGTACTTTTCTCTGCTGAATGCGACATATCAATTACAAGACCAAGTCTATTCATTTCTTTAATCACTTCTTTTCCAAAGTTGGTAACTCCACTATCAATCTTTTCATAACACCCCGTTGCCAATAAAGATTGATTATTATATGTCAATTGCATAAATCTACAACCGAGATCATAAACTTTTTCTACCAAACCAATATCATCTTCAATTGGAGAGCAATTTTGAAATCCAAAAAAAATTGCTGTTTTACTTTCAGATTTAGCTTTTTCTATATCTTTAAAAGTTTTTCCATGAAAAATTAAATCTGAATTATTTGAAAAATATTTTTCCCATTCTTTAATAACAGACTTTAATTCATCAAAATCCTCATGATAAACAATAGTGACATGTATTGCGTCAAGACCAGCCTCTCTATTTTTTTCAAAAATATTCCTAGACCAATTGCAGTATTGTAAATTATCGATTTTAAAATTCATAATGCTCCATATGTTAAAAGAATATCAATAAGTCGAATAAATTCTATTAATTTTATTGAAATTTAGATGTTAATTTGAAATAACCACTCAGGTGATAATAAAAATAACACCCAATGCCTAAAATCAAAACTAAAAAAATATCTATTGTAATGGGTAGTCAATCTGACTTTAAAACCATGATATTCTGCCAAAAAGTACTTAAAAGTTTAGAAATAAAATACGAAACAAAAATTATATCAGCTCATAGAACTCCAGACAAAATGTACAATTACGCAAAGAATGCTGAGAGTAATAACATAGGAGTTATTATAGCTGGTGCAGGAGGATCCGCTCACTTGCCGGGAATGATTTCAGCTCTAACATCTATACCAGTATTGGGTGTTCCAATTGAAAGCAAAAAACTTAAGGGCTTGGATAGTTTATTATCAATAGTTCAAATGCCAAAAGGCATACCTGTAGGAACATTGGCCATTGGAAAAGACGGAGCAATTAATGCTGCTTTATTGGCGGCATCTATAATTGGTATCATGGATAGTAAAGTCAAAAAAAATT
>Ga0209709_10005155_pt1 | contig 10346 bp, 5 predicted proteins | sample ArcticOcean_MG_C_2_FD_187435 | JGI IMG/M metagenome (GOLD analysis project Ga0209709, IMG submission 187435) | Marine microbial communities from western Arctic Ocean - ArcticOcean_MG_CB4_136 (SPAdes) (version 2) | ecosystem: Environmental > Aquatic > Marine > Oceanic | place: Arctic Ocean...
GTAGCACCTAGAGATTTAAAAGAATCCAGCATTTGATTGCAGCTTTGTACAATATCTTCGGACGCATGATTAAACCACGGTAAAAATACTCCCAGTCTAACTCCTGTTAAATCTGAATTATCAAAATCCTGAAGATCAACCGATGGCTGATCCTGTGTCAAAACCTGTCTGGGATCAGGGCCTGCCATAAACGAATAGGCTAAAGCCGTATCACGTACTGTGGAGGTAATTGGACCTACTGTCGAAAGACTCCATGATAGAGGTGCACTGCCGGCAGAACTGATCCGGCCCCAAGTTGTTTTAAGTCCTACAACACCGCACAAACTTGCAGGAATCCTGATAGAACCACCACCGTCAAGTCCAAGTGCAATTGGACACAACCCTGCTGCCACTGCTGCAGCTGATCCGCTTGAAGATCCGCCCGGATAGTGGTCAAGGTGATAGGGATTTCTAGCAGTACCATAGTGAGTATTGAGACCCGTTACCCCCAGTCCGATTTCATGCATATTGGTTTTACCCACCATCAGTGCACCGGCCGAACGCAATCTCTCAACCGTTGTAGCATCCTCCGCCGGAGGCTGAGTGTTGTAAAATTTAGTACCAACCATTGTTGGAAAAGGGAGCATATCCAGCTCATCTTTTACTGCTACCGGAACTCCATCAAGTATTCCCAATGATTCTCCACGTTCATAGCGCTCTGCCGATGATTTTGCCTGCTGCATCAGTTCTCGTTCTTCCCAGGCTATAAAAGGGAGCAGTGGTACAGCACTTCCTTCAATACTGCGAATTATATCCAATAAACGCATTGCAACATCAACCGGAGTTGTTTTTCCTTCAAAATATGCCCGATGAAAATCAGAGGCCGTTTCAGGTTGAAAAAGACTTTGCTTTTCAGAATTAGCACCTTTTTTTTCAGTTGTAGATCCACGATGTTGTTCGGTAGAAACAATAAACTGTTTGATGGACTTTTGGGCTGCAGCCAAAGTGATTTTACTATCTGCAGGATGAACGGGATGCATCACAGGCGCATCTTCAACATGGCATTTTCGTAGTCGAGGAAGACCGGCTTGACGAAGGAGTAGCGGGAGTAGCAGTAACCGAACTCCTGGGGTTCTCAACAGGAACAGCAATATTTTAAGGGTACGTCCGGATGTCCTGGGAATGCGGATGGATTTAAGGTTATAAACAGGTTTTTCTTTTTTTGCAAACGGCCACAATAAGAGCAAAAACCGTTTTGCTCCGGATGAGATCATTTTAATTTTACTATCCTTATTTTCCATCTCAAACTATATTTTCTTTGATTACCGTGGAAGTTCAAAAACAAAGCATGCTCCATCTTTGACCTCAGAATCTATCCAAATATTTCCGCCATGTGCAGCAATAATTTTTTTCACAGTCGCCAACCCAAAACCATATCCCTCTACATCGTAATTCAAGCGGGCATTTGTTTCAAACACTTTGTCCTGATGTTCCGCAATTATTCCCGGCCCGTTATCTCGAATCCAAAATTTAACAGTATCCCTACTTTCTTCACCACCGAATTTTATTATGACGGGATTTTTTGTATCCCGAAATTTTATCGAATTGGCAATCATGTTTTGCCAGACTTTCAATATCCGGATTGGATCACACCTTGCTTCAGGCATGTCCGGTAGTTTACTGAAATATGCTATTCCTTCTTGTTCTGCATATTCAAAATTTTCAATCACCGCATTTATTATACGATCCATCGATACAGATTCCAATTCACCAATAACCTGGCCTGCTTCCGCATAATCCAGTTGGGTATTGATAAAATCCAGCATTTTGGTAAAAGTCTGAGGAATCCGTTCTAGTAATTCTTTTAAGCCTTCATCCTCAATGATTTGTGGAAATTCATTTTTGATGCGGTACAGAAACAAATCATAAAGGCTGGCTGCACCAACGATTGGAGATTTAAGATCATGACTGACTGTCTGTGAGAAACTGCTAAGTTCCTGTTTCTTTTGCTGCAGTTCCTTGTTTAGTTCTTTGATTCTGTCAAGATCTTCTTTGCTGCGTAAAGCTGATTTTACACGGGATACTAAAATTGTGCGATCAATCGGTTTGTAAATATAATCCACTGCTCCTGCGTCAAAAGCCTCCTCAAGGGAATCCATTTCCTGTTTGGCCGTTACCATTAATACTGGAATATCGTGGCATGCAGGAATCATTTTAATACGTTTCGTAGCCTCAATTCCATCCATCACGGGCATCATAATATCCATCAAAATGCAATCTGGACTCCAGTTTTTCAGAATTTGCAGGGCCTCATTTCCAGACGAAGATTTTCTAAATTCACACTTCAGTTGCCTCTGCAGATGGTCTTCAATCAGTAAACAGTTGTCCTCAATATCATCAACAATCAATATTCTGCGGGTGGCCCTGTGCCGATTACTGGCTGGCATTAAAAATTTTTCAGTTACATGTGTATTGAGCGTTTTTCTGATGCGTCCAACATTGCTTCTTTGATGGCCTCTGCATAAGTCGGATGTGCATGTGACATCCGCGCGATATCTTCTGCACTGGCCCGGTATTCCAGAGCAACAACTGCTTCTGCAATCAAATCTGCAGCACGTGCTCCAACCAAATGAATTCCTAATATTTCGTCAGTATCCTTGTCTGCCAGGACTTTTGCAAAACCATCTGTGTCCATGGATGCACGGGCACGTCCTAGTGCCTTGAACGGGAAATTGCCAGTTTTATAGTTATAATTTTCAGCTTTTAATTCGTCCTCAGTAAAACCGACTCCTGCTGCTTCCGGCCAGGTGTAGAGCACTCCCGGAATTGCTTTGTAATTGAGATGAGGTTTTTGACCTGCTATCGTTTCCGCCACAAAAACTCCTTCTTCTTCTGCCTTGTGCGCCAGCATATCTCCTGCCACTACATCGCCAATGGCATATATTCCCGGAACCGCAGTTTCCAAATGTTCATTTACCGGAATACGACCTTTATCATCAAGAGTAAGGGAAATCTTTTCCAAACCCAAATTGTCTGTAAAGGGCCTGCGTCCAACTGCAACCAGACAATAATCTCCGCTGAATTCCACTTCTTTGTCCTTCTTGTTTTTTGCAACAACTTTAACACTTTCTCCTTCTACAACTGCACTTTGTACAGTATGATTGAGAAAAAATTCCAGACCCTGCTTTTTTAAAAACCGTTGAACTTCTTTGGCCAGTGAAAAATCCATTCCGGAAATTAAACGATCAAGAAATTCCACTACCTGCACCTTTGAACCAAGTCTGCTAAAAACTGAGCCCAGTTCCAACCCAATCACACCACCTCCAATCACAATTAATTTCTCTGGAACCTTTTCCAGATTCAGGGCTTCGGTTGAAGTTATGATACGTTTTTTATCAATTATCACACCAGGAATACTTGACGGCTTGGAACCTGTTGCAATGATAACGCGTTCGGTGTTCACAGTTTCCTTGGAACCATTGGTCCCACTCACTGAAATAGTCTTTGAATCGCTGAATGATGCATGTCCGGAGATGACCTTAATTTTATTTTTTTTCATCAAATACTTGATTCCGTCGCATGTCTGCACTACCACATCGTCCTTACGCTGCCGCATCCTTGGCCAGTTTAATTTTATTTTTTCTGCCATGATACCGTGTGCCTCAAAATGACAGTTTGCATTGTAGAAATGCTCACTTGAATCCAGCAAAGCCTTTGAAGGAATGCAACCCACATTCAGGCACGTTCCACCCAGTGTAGGATAACGTTCAATGATTGCCGTTTGCATCCCCAGTTGTGCACAGCGGATTGCGGCCACATAACCTCCTGGCCCTGAACCGATGATCGTTGTGTCGAATTTGGTCATTGTTTGTAATATTGAAAGTAAGGTGAAAATGGTACTAAGGCCCTTTTTTATACAAGCATCCTTGTCGGATTTTCCAGGAATTCTTTTACACGAACGAGAAAACTCACTGATTGCTGACCATCGACAATACGATGATCATAGGACAGAGCCAAATACATTACCGGACGAATCTCAACTTTTCCTTCAATTGCCATGGGCCGCTCAACGATATTGTGCATTCCCAGTATTGCACTTTGGGGTGGATTTAAGATCGGAGTAGAAAGCATTGAACCAAAAACTCCTCCGTTTGTGATAGAAAAAGTACCGCCTTCCATTTCGTCAATACTGAGTTTGTTTTCACGCGCACGTTTGGCAAGTCTAGCAATTTCAAATTCAATTTGTGCAAGAGTAAGAGATTCTGCATTTCGAACAACTGGTACCATCAAGCCTTTGGGTGCACTCACTGCAATACCCATATCGACATAATCATGATAGACAATTTGATCTCCATCTATCTGGGCATTGACTGCCGGAAAGTCCTTTAATGCTTCCGTGCATGCTTTTGTAAAGAGTCCCATGTAACCCAACTTTATGTTGAATTTTTGCAAAAACGCCTCTTTACTCTGGGAACGCAGCTCAAAAATAGCATGCATATCGACTTCATTAAAAGTCGTCAACATTGCTGTTTCGTTTTTTACTGCAACCAGACGCTCTGCCAGTTTTCGGCGCAAGCGTGACATACGTTCTCTTTTTATGCTGCGGGAACCAGACACAACCGGAGGAGGTGCTTCAAGTTTTGAGTCCGTGGTGGAAGCGGAATAATCCTGATTCTGCTGCAAATGCATTTCAACGTCTTGAGTCATTATTCGACCACCTGGGCCGCTTCCGGATACGTCAGTTGCGCCCTGTTCAGCCATCATTTTTCTAGCAGCAGGAGATGGATGTCCCGCGGCATATGATGCTGAAGCAGAAGAAGCTTCATCCGAAATAGTTGTACGTTTAGAGGGTTCTTCTGATTTTGCGATGACCTCAGATGACGTTGGACTTGAATTAATTTTCGGTTGCTCTGCATCGGTATCGATCGAACATGCCACATCTCCTATTCCCGCAGTTTCGCCTTCCTGTAGCAGAATTTTCAGTCTGCCTGCACTTTCCGCAATCAAAGGCAAAGTCGCTTTGTCAGTTTCAATTTCACAAATCGTTTCATCAAGTTGAACATAATCACCATCAACCTTGAGCCAACTGCCAATTTCTACTTCAGTGATCGATTCACCGGGACTTGGAATTTTTATTTCCACAATAGACATGAAAGAAACCTTTAAATGTGTTAATTAATAATTGACGGATCCCTAAAAGTAGCAACCGTGAATTTCAAATAAATGGATAATTATTAAATTTTATTATTTATTATTGATCAAATGCCCTGTGCACCAAATTTTCTTGTTGAACTGCATGAAGTTGCGGTAATCCAACTGCAGGTGAGCTATCAGCCTCACGTGCAACCAGTTCAAGTCTATTTCCGGTTTGAGTGAATGTACGTAAAACAAAACCCCACGCTCCCATATTTTCGGGTTCTTCCTGAACCCAACACCACTGTCCGGCATTTGGATAACGTTTAATTATCGCATACAGTTGTTTTTCCGGAAAAGGATAGAGCTGTTCCAGACGCACAATTGCGATGTCCTTAACATCCTTTGTTTGCTGTCGTTCAAGTAAGTCATAATACACTTTACCGCTGCAAAACAAAACCTTACGGACAGCTTTTGCCTCCGCATAATCATCATCAATTACTTCGCGGAAACGGGTTCCTTCCAGAAAATCATCAAGCTGACTAACACATAACGGGTGACGCAGTAAACTTTTTGGTGTAAAAATCACAAGAGGTTTACGAAACGGGAATGCCATTTGACGCAGCAAAATATGAAAAATATTTGCAGGAGTGGTGCAGTTGATAATCTGCATATTGTTACCCGCGCAAAGAGTAAGAAAACGTTCAATACGCGCTGAAGAATGTTCCGGCCCCTGCCCCTCATGTCCATGTGGCAGCATTAGCACCAAGCCGTTCATCCTGTGCCATTTGGTTTCTGAGGAGGCAACAAACTGATCGATTATTATTTGTGCTCCGTTGGCAAAATCCCCAAACTGTGCTTCCCAAATTGTTAAGGTAGAAGGAGCAGCATAAGCATATCCGTATTCAAATCCCAGAACTCCATATTCAGAAAGAAACGAATTGTAAACTTCAAAAGGGGCCTGTTCTTCAGAAAGATGATTCAGGGGAACATGTTTGGTGTTGTCCTCTGCAGTGATTATCGCATGACGGTGCGCGAATGTTCCCCGCCCGCTGTCCTGTCCGCTGAGCCGAACCTGAGTGCCGTTTGTAACTAAAACCGCATATGCCATCGTTTCAGCCATTCCCCAGTCAAGTTTTTTATGTTCTACAACCATTTTTCTGCGGTTTTCATAGAGCTTTACGATTTTTGCAAAGAATTTCAAATTCGAGTTAGCACCACCATTTCTCGACAAATCTGTCACCTGCTCACTGATTTCAACAAATTTCTTCTGAGCTACACCGGTCTCAGGAGATTTTTCAAAATCCTTATTTTCCGCTCTTCGAACTCCAGCCCAGACTCCTTCCAAAAATGAGGTCACGGATGCCGTTTCCTGCTGCTTCGATTCCTCCAGACGATTGTTGAGGTACAGCTTAAATTCATCCTCCATTTGTATAGTTTCTTTTTCAGTCAAACTTCCGGACTCAACGAGTTTCTTAATGTAAACCTCACGTACTTTCGGATGCCTCTCTATACGCCGGTACAAATCGGGTTGTGTAAATCTGGGTTCGTCTGATTCATTGTGGCCGTGGCGTCGATAACCTAAAATATCCACAAAAACATCCCGATGAAATTTTTGACGAAATTCAAGGGCCAGTTTTATCACATGAACCACAGCTTCAATATCATCGGCATTTACGTGAAAAACTGGAGAAAGCGTGGTTTTTGCCACATCAGTACAATAAGTACTGGAACGTCCCTCTTCGTAATCCGCGGTAAAACCAACCTGATTATTTATCACCAGATGAATTGTACCTCCGGTACCATATCCCTGAAGTTGTGACATTTGCAAAACTTCATAAACAATGCCCTGGCCTGACATCGAATGATCTCCGTGTATCAGGATCGGCACCAGTTTTTTTACATTACCTTGGTGATACTGGTCAATTTTCGCCCGTGAAATTCCTTCCACAACCGGATTTACTGCTTCCAGATGGGAGGGGTTTGGAGTCAGACTCAAGTGCACTTTTTTCCCGCCGCGTACTATTTTATCACTCGAATATCCCATGTGATATTTCACATCACCGGCAAATCCGTCAGAACCAAAAGCTTTACCCTCAAATTCCGCAAAAATATCGTTGTAGGTTTTTCCCAGAACATTGGCCAATACATTCAGCCTTCCACGATGTGCCATACCGATGACAAATTCCTCAACACCAAGTTCTGCTCCATACTCAACAACCGTGTTTAAAGCCGGAATAATCGATTCCCCTCCTTCCAGCGAAAACCTTTTCTGACCAACAAATTTTGTATGCAGAAAACTTTCAAAGGCTACCGCTTCATTTGTTTTGCGTAAAAGTTCAATTTTTTCTTCATAGGTAAAATTTGGAGTATTTCGGCAGGATTCCATCTTCTTCTCAAGCCAGTCAATAATCTCCAGTGTCCGTACAAATTTATATTCAACTCCGATTGATCCGCAATAAGTCTGTTCCAACAACTGGTGAATTTCCCTTAAAGTCACAGTACCCAGTCCAATTCTGGATCCTACATGAAATTCCGTATCCATATCTGCTTCGCTCAAACCAAAGTTCTCAAAATCAATTGGTCCGTCATGTTTTCGACGCGGACGAACAGGATTTGTTTTTGCGAACATGTGTCCACGCTGGCGGTATGCACCAATCAGGTTACTGACTGCAAGTTCTTTTTGGAATTGTTCAGGTACAAAATCTTCCGGAAGACTTTCTGTGGGGGTTTTTGTGGGAGCCTGTGTATAATCTGTTTTTGAAAATTCAAAACCTTCAAAAAAATTTCGCCACTCCGGGTCCACCGATTTAGGGTCTTGCTTAAATTGTTGATAAAGCCCTTCAAATGCATCAATGTCAGCGTTGTTTAAATAAGAAAGTGGGTTCATGTTTACAGTAGGTAAATTACAAAAACAAAATACCAGTAGAAAAAATTGAATGATGAAACACCATTCTATAGTAAATTCAGAGAAGAATGAAGTTAGATTTTAGGAAAAATTATGAAAGTGGATGGGAAGAAGAAGCAACCTCGTAGCTAAATCAGCATTCCAGAAATAAAAAACTTCCAAAGGCTTTTCAGCTACGGGGTAGCTTCGCTTGAATTGACAAACGGCAGAGTTACTTCAGTGGAAAACTTTGCCTCCGAAATACTGGAACTCTGCCTATACTCGTCCAGCCTTTTGTCCCCATCAGACAGACAGGTAAAGGATCACTCATGATCGGTGCGTCTCTTGAGGAAGTTGTCAGTTAGTGCACTTTGATGGAATTCCAGACCACCTTCACCGATTCTTATTTTCTACTCATCTTCTTTTTGCGGCCTGTTTTCGGAGCTGAAATACTTTTAATTCCACCTTTTCCTTTACTGCCTTCTCTGTCACGAGGACTTGAGACTCTTGACTTTCTTTCTTTATTTAACAGCGAAATATGTAACTGCTTGCCTGCCACCCAAACTTTTTTCAAGTCACTGAAAACATCTTTGGGCATACCTTCAGGCAAATCAATCACACTGAAGTCATCATAAATATTGATGCGTCCTATGTGCTGACTGTCGAGTCCTGCTTCATTGGCAATCGCGCCTACAATGTTGTTTGGTTTTACATCGTGATTGTGTCCTACCTCAATACGGAAACGTTCCATACCTTCTTCCAGAGGAAGTTCTTTATTAGAAGTCCTATCCTGATTTTTTCCAAGAACTTTATCACGCTTTTCCAGAGTAAATTCTTTTTTAGGAATTCTATCCTGATCTTTTCCACGAACTTTATCACGTATCCTTCCACGTTCTTTCCCTCTATCACCTCCACGACCTTTACGTGGTTTTGATTCATCGTTTTGCCAACTTTTATCTTCTTTAAAATTATGAGATCTTGCCTGCAGCATTAAAGGTGTTTCTCCTTGTAAAAGCAGTCCCAAAGCGGCTGCGATTTCCAATACTGGCACATTATGTTCCTGCTGATATTGTTCAATCATCTGATGATACAGTCCCAACTCTTCCGAAGCCAAAGTATCAGTAATGCGCTGTTTGAATTTTGCCATCCGCTGATCATTGATTAGTTCAGTTGAGGGAAGTTCCATAATTTCGATCTTCTGGTTTGTTGCTCTTTCAATTGCGTGCAGCATTGATTTTTCACGCGGAGCAACAAATAAAATTGCGTCGCCTTGACGACCGGCACGTCCAGTACGGCCGATACGATGGACATAACCTTCTGTATCATGAGGAATATCGTAGTTTATCACATGGGTTATGCGCTCAACGTCCAGTCCTCGTGCCGCAACGTCCGTGGCAACTAGAATATCCAATTTACCGCTTTTCAATCTCTCGATCGAACGTTCACGCTGATTTTGTTTTATATCACCATTTAATGGAGTGGAAGCATATCCGCGTGCCTCAAGTTTTGCAGACAACTCTACCGTAGCCGTTTTTGTGCGGACAAAAATAAGCATCGCCTCAAATGGTTCTGCTTCCAGGATACGAGTCAGCGCATCCAGTTTATGCATCCCGCTCACCGGCCAGAAACGTTGACGGATCGTAGGGGCAGTGGTGGTTTTATCCTTAATGATAATTTGTACAGGGTCTTTCAAATATCGCGTGGCAATCCGTCTTATCTGCTGCGGCATGGTAGCCGAAAAAAGCGCAATTTGTCTTTCCTCAGGGGTTTTCTCAAGAATCCACTTAACGTCATCAATAAATCCCATCCTCAGCATTTCATCTGCTTCATCCAGAACAAGTGTGCTGAGCTTATCAAGTTTCAAAGTACCGCGACGCATGTGATCCATCACGCGTCCTGGAGTCCCAACCACTACATGTGAGCCACGTTTCAAACCTCGTATTTGCCCACTATATTCCTGACCTCCGTAAATCGGAAGAACATGAAAACTCTTCATATGAGACGCATATTTTTTAAAGGCTTCTGCGACCTGAATCGCCAACTCTCGAGTAGGCGCAAGGACCAGAACCTGTGGGTCTTTCTGCCGTAAATTTAAGTTGGAAAGCAAGGGCAGAGCAAAAGCCGCTGTTTTACCAGTACCAGTTTGCGCCTGTCCCAATACGTCTTTCTTTTCCAACATCAATGGAATAGTTTGCTCCTGAATTGGGGTAGGAGTTTCATAACCAACTTCGTCTAATGCTTTATGGAGTGCCGGTTTGAGTTCGAATTCACTAAATGTACTTGTCATTATAATCGTTTTGGTGTGGGGTATTTAAATTGAATTGTCTAATTGACGGTCTTGTAAAAT
>Ga0209709_10005156_pt1 | contig 10345 bp, 10 predicted proteins | sample ArcticOcean_MG_C_2_FD_187435 | JGI IMG/M metagenome (GOLD analysis project Ga0209709, IMG submission 187435) | Marine microbial communities from western Arctic Ocean - ArcticOcean_MG_CB4_136 (SPAdes) (version 2) | ecosystem: Environmental > Aquatic > Marine > Oceanic | place: Arctic Ocean...
ATCCAATTGAAATAGTGAGCTTTAGCCACGATAAAAAAAAAACGAACATAAAATTTATGCACAAAAAACTTTATTCATTATTTTTGATGAAATGAGTGGTGTAAACTCTACTGAAAAAAATTTTAAATTTGGAAACGATTTTGTAGAAAAAATTCATGAATTTGCTGCTGAAAACAATTTTCAATTATATTTAAATAGCTTTTCAACATCTGAAAATACAGCTAATGCGGTCCCTCTAATACTTAATTTTAATGAAAATAAAGTTACAAAAAATTTTAGAGATAGTCACATAAAAAAAACAAATACCACTTATAATGAGTACAGCTTAATACATAATAAATTATTTGATAAGTTTTCTAGCGTTTCTGTCATACAAAATATTCATCTTAATTTTTGTAATAATCAAAATGTAACAAAATGTAATCAAATTAATCCATATAATCATTACGAAAACCATCTAAAAGGTTTTAAAAATAATATTATGTCAAGATTCTTATCCTTGTGGAAATTAGATGGCTCTTCATCTTCAAAAGTATTGTGGAAATTTGCAAGAATTATTGGAATGACCGATAGTATTCTTGAACCTGAGGCACATAAAATATTTCTTCCAACAATTATGGATGAAATAAAAAAAGATGTACTAAATGATAATTTTGATTTAGTTTTTGCACATGTCCTTTCACCACATATCCCTTATGGTTTTACCAGACAGTGTAATTATGATGGTAGAAAATCCACATTTAATACCAGAATGACAGTTCAAGAAAAATATATCCAGCACAATATAGAAAGAGTTTGTATGATAAGAATAATTTCTGCATTAATTGATCAATTAAAAAAAGAGATAGATTATGATGATTTACAAATATTTTTTATGTCAGATCATGGCTCTAGAATTACTGGTAAAGAAAACTTTTCATCAATACTTTTAACGAAGAGAAAAGATCAGAAATTTAAAACTATTAATGATGCCGTCTCTGTCCAAGAAATAATTAAAAAAAGTTTTAAAGAAAAGTAATGAATAAAGAAAAAATATCGATTTTGATTACTAATTTTAATAAAGAAAAATTTATAGAAGAATGTATTTTATCCTGCTTAAGCCAAAATTATAATAATTTAGAGATTATACTAGTTGACAATTTATCAACTGATCAATCTATGCGCGTAATCAAAAAATATTCAGAGAAGCTAGTCATTATAACAAAAAAAAGAGACAGTTTACATTCACCAAAAAATCAAATTGATAGTTTAATTGAAGCATTTAAAAAATCTACTGGAAATTTAATTTTATTACTGGATGGCGATGATTATTTTTTGCCCAATAAAGTTTCTCATATTAAAGATATTTTTTTAAAAAATAATAATTTAGACGTCGTATTTGATGTACCAAGTATACTTGCAAATAATGAATTCAGACCTTTAAAGATTAAAAAAAAATATAATAGAAAAATATGGCCCACAACTATTCCAACTAGTGGAATATGTTTTAAAAGAGTTTTTTTTGAAAATTGCTTAGAATTTAATTTATTTGATAGTTACCCAACATTAGAAATTGATTTTAGATTAAATTTTTTTGCACAAAGAATTTTAAGAAAATTCTTAATTATAAAAGAGAATTTGACTATTTATAGAAAGGTAAATGATGGTGTAATGTCCAAAATTAAATTTTTTTCTTATAATTGGTGGCTGAAAAGACTGCAAGCTCATTATTTTATTAATAATACTTATAAGAAAAGTGAATTACCTTATGAAAGAAATTATGATTTTTATTTAACAAAAAGTACCGTTTGGTTGCTAAATAAGATAATTAAATAATTTATAATGCATTCACTTTTAATTTTACTAATTTATTACTGGTTAATTACATTCTCTTTAGTTGGTTATGGAATCCTATTTAATAAACTTTTTCTTGGGTCTTCAGAGAATGATATTGGCTATGTTGGCTTTTATGGAATTTTTATTCTTATACTCACTTCATATATTTCTAGTTTTTTTATACCCCACTCAGAATTATTTAACTCAGTTGTTCTTTTAATTGGCTTGATAAATATTTTAATCGATAGAAAAAAAAATATAATTCAAAAGAATATAAAAAAATTATTAATTGGTTTTTTTATCTTAACTATATTTATTCTTTTAGCAAAAAATCATGATGATTTTCCATATTATCACTTTCCATACACATATTTATTGACTGAATATTCAAATATGATTGGGTTAGGGAATTTTAATCATGGATTTAGAACTCATTCATCAATTTTTTATTTATCCTCTTTATTCAATTTGCCATATTCTAATTTTTTTTTATTACATCTTTCACCAGTATTTTTTATGGGTTTTGCCAACATTATTTTATATAATAAAATATCATTATATTTAGATGGAAAAAAACCCTCATATATACTGTATTTATCACTCCTTTCTTTAGTTTTTATAAATGTATTCTTTGTTCGTTTAGGTGAACACGGCACTGATCGTTCTGCAATGATATTGATTATTGTTATAATTATTGAATTATTTTATTTAACTAATAAAAATAAAATAATTAATAAAAATTCATTCTTAAAACTTCTTATTTTCATAACGCTTATTATTTCTTTAAAAACATTTTATGCTTTATATGGCTTGTTACTTGTTCCTGTAATCTTTTATTTCAATAAAAATAAAGTTTCATTAATTTTTTTCTTTAAAAATAAAATCACCTATCTGTGTTTGGTTATGCTTTTGTCATTACTTACTGTTAATTTTTTTAATAGTGGTTGCTTGTTATACCCAGTAAAACTTACTTGTTTTGAAAATTTTAGTTGGTCTATACCAATAAGTGAAGTCGAACAAATGAATAACTGGTATCAACAATGGGCTAAAGCAGGTGCAAATCCAAACTTTCGTGTAGAAAACCCTGAACTGTATATTAAAAATTTTAATTGGGTTTCGAACTGGATAGATATGTATTTTTTTAATAAAGTTTCTGACTTCTTGCTAGGTTTATCTTTTTTATGCTTAGTAGTCTGGTTAACTTTTTTTTCAAAAAAAACTAATAAATCTAAAAAACCTAAATTTTGGTTATTATATTTAATTATTATTTTTTTAACGTTGGAATGGTTCTATTTACTACCAACACTAAGATATGGCGGTTATCATTTAATTGCTTTATTATTATTTATTCCACTTTCCATTTATTTAAGTAAATACTCTATTGATATAAAGTTATTAAAAAAGAAAATATATTTTATAATTTTTTTAACAATAGTAATTTTTCTATCTAGGAATATTTCAAGAATAAATAAAGAGTATCATGCATATAATTATAATATTCTTGATAATGCTTTTTATTGGGATCATCAGCAAAGCTTTAAAATTGCTGATAAAATCAAAAACCTTAATAAATGTCACATCGAAAAAGATTTAAATTCATGCCCATCAGATAATTATATAAAAGTTAAGTTTTTAAATAAAAGCTATATCTATCATAGGGGAAAATAATGGGTAATTTATTTAATTTAATTATAAAGATTATTGATTTTTTTTACCAAAAAAAAATAATTACCTTTTTTAAAAATAATTCAAATTCCAGATATGATGTTTTAATAGACGTTGGTGCACATAAAGGAGAAACCGTATCTAATTTTTTAAAAAATTTTAAAATTAAAAATATTTATTCATTTGAAGCGAGCAAAAATACCTATCAAGCCCTCGTAACCAATACAAATAGAATAAAAAATATATACAAAGAGACTAATATTGAGATATTCAACTTTGGTGTTGGTAATTCAGTTGAGTCAAAAATTTTTTATGAATTACCAGATAGTAATTCCTCAACATTTAATTTAATTGATCAAAGTTCTTCATATTTTAAAAGAAAAAATAAAATATTGTCCTTTTTTTTTAAAACAAAATTTAATATAAAAAAAAATTATGTTTCCCAAATTAAACTTTCACAGTTTATTAAAAAAAAAAAACTAATAAAAATAGATATATTAAAAATTGATACTGAAGGGTACGAATTAGAAGTTGTAAAAGGACTTGAGGAAAGTATCAAAATTGTGAATTTTATTTATTTTGAGCATCATTATGATAATATGATAAAAAAAAACTATAAATTTTCTGAAATACATGATTTTTTATCAGACAATGATTTTTATAGAGTTTTTAAAATTAAGATGCCATTAAGAAAATCTTTTGACTATATATATAAAAAAAAACGGTATAAGAATTAACAATGAAAAAAAAAATTGCTCTTATTTTTGGTGTTACTGGTCAAGATGGCTCTTACTTATCAGAGTTTTTAATCAAAAAAGGCTATTTAGTTCATGGTGTTAAAAGGAGATCTTCATCATTCAATACTGGAAGAATAGATCATATTTATCAAGACCCATTTGATAATAAACGAAATTTCTTTTTACATTATGGTGATGTTACGGATGCAATATCTGTATCATCATTAATTAAAAAAATTAGACCAAATGAAGTATATAATTTAGCAGCCCAATCTCATGTAGCGGTATCTTTTGAAGTTCCCGAGTATACTGCAAATGCAGATGCTATAGGCTCTTTAAGAATTTTGGAGGCAATCAAATTTCACGGTTTTGAAAAGATAACAAAATTTTATCAAGCTGGTACATCTGAAATGTTTGGAAAGGTTCAAGAAATTCCACAAAGTGAAAGTACACCTTTTTATCCAAGAAGTCCCTATGGTGTTGCTAAAGTTTATGCCCACTGGATAACAATAAATTATAGAGAAGCATATGATATTTTTGCATGCAACGGAATCTTATTCAATCATGAAAGCCCAAGAAGAGGTGAAACATTTGTTACTAGAAAAATTGTAATTGCTCTTTGCAAGATAAAAAATGATATGCAGGATAGATTATATCTAGGAAATTTAGAAGCCAAACGTGATTGGGGGCATGCCAGAGATTATGTTGAGGCAATGTGGAAAATGTTACAAAAAAAAACTCCAAATGATTATGTCATAGCAACTGGAAAACAATTTTCTGTAAAACAATTTGTAAATTTAGTTTTAAAAGAACTTAAAATTAAATTCATATGGAAGGGTAAAGGAATAAATTCAAAATGTTATACACTAGAGGGTAAGTGTATAGTTGCTTGCGATAAAGAGTATTATAGACCATTAGAAGTTGACACTTTGCTTGGTAATTCTAACAAGGCAAAAAAAGAATTAAATTGGACAGCAAAAACAAGTATCAAGGAATTAGTTAAAGATATGGTCAACTCTGAATTAAAGATTTTAGAAAAACATGAATCATAGTTCTAGGATTTTTGTTGCTGGACATAATGGATTGGTAGGAAGTGCAATTATCAGAGAATTAAAAAAAAAAAAATTCAATAAAATCATAACAGCCACAAGAAGTGAACTAGAGCTAACCAACCAACAAAAAGTTTTAAAATTTTTAAAAAAAGAAAAACCTGACTTTATTATTATAGCAGCAGCTAAAGTAGGAGGTATTTATTCAAATAATAAATATAAAGCTGAGTTTATTTATGAAAATTTGATGATCCAATCAAATTTAATCCATTCCGCTTACTTATGTAAGATAAAAAATCTAATTTTTTTAGGCTCCAGTTGTATTTATCCAAAGGAATGTAAGCAACCAATTAAAGAAGAGTATTTATTAAGTGGTAAATTAGAAAAAACTAATGATGCTTATGCAATTGCTAAAATAGCAGGAATAAAAATGTGCCAAAGTTATAATGAGCAATATAAAACAAACTACAAATGTTTGATGCCAACAAATACATTTGGACCTAACGATAATTATCACCCATTAAATTCACATTTTGTACCATCTTTAATTAGAAAAATTCATGAAGCTAAAGTAAAAAATAAAGATTATGTAGTTGTGTGGGGGAACGGAAAAGCAAAAAGAGAACTTCTTTATGTAGATGAATTGGCTAGTGCATGCATTTATTTCATGAATAAGAAAACAAAACACCCAATGATTAATATTGGCAGTGGAAAAGATTCTTCAATTAAAGATTTTACAAAATTATTTATGAATATTATTGCTCCAAATAAAAGGATTAGAATTAAATATGATCTATCAAAACCAAATGGAACACCCCGAAAAGTTCTTGATATTTCACTGGCTAAAAAATATGGGTGGAAACCAAATCATAACTTAAAAACACAAATTTTAAAAACCTATAAATCATATTTAGATAAAATAAATAGCACATGAAAAATATTATAGTTGTTACTGGAGGAGCAGGCTTTGTTGGTACAAATCTTATTTCTTTTTTGTTAAAAAACTCAAAGTATAAGATTTTAAGTGTAGATAATTATTCATCAGGTTCAAAAAGAAATCATATTAAAGATAAAAGAATAAAATATATAGAAGGCAATACTAAGGATATTTCAAAAATACTTAATTCAAAAAAAAAAAAAATTAATGCAATTTTTCATTTTGGTGAATTTTCAAGAATATATCAAAGCTTTCTAAATATGGGAGAATGTATAGATTCTAATACCGTTGGCTCTCATGCTATTTTTAATTTTTGTTTAAATAATAAGATTAAATTAATATATTCTGCTACATCAGCCAGTCTAGGCAACAAGGGAAGAGATAAGGATTTATCACCTTATGCATTTACAAAATCAATTAATTTAGAACTATTAGAAAATTTAAAAAAATGGTTTAAAATGAAGTATGAAATAATATACTTTTATAATGTTTATGGACCTAACCAAATATCAAAGGGAAAAATGGCAACAGTTATAGGAATATTTGAAGAAGCATATAAAAACAAAAAACCTTTAACTGTTGTAAAACCTGGAACACAATCTAGAAGGTTTACCCATATTCAGGATACGGTTAAGGTTTGCTTTGATGCTTGGAAAAAAAATAGATGTCGTCATTATAGTATTTCAAGTAAGAATAATTATACAATATTAGAAGTCGCTAAATTATTTGGTTCAAAAATTAAAATTTTAAGTGCTAGAGATGGAGAGAGATATGCCTCTGCTTTAACAAGTATGAACCTATCTAATAAAGTTTATAAAATTTTTGGAAGAATAGAACTTAAAAATTATATACAAAACTTCAAAAAAAGCCTTAAAAAATAGACTATTTCATTGTTTACAATGTTTCTTAATTATGTATAACACATGTGCCGGTGATTATTGCGAAGGGGTTATACCCGATCCCATTCCGAACTCGGAAGTCAAGCCCTTCAGCGCCAATGGTACTTTGTCTTAAGACACGGAAGAGTAGGACATTGCCGGCTATAAAAAAAAATTATGAAAATTAAAAGCTCATTAAAATCACTAAAGAAAAGAGACCTTAACTCTAAGTTAGTCAGAAGAAGAGGTAGGGTGTACATAATTAATAAAACAAATCCAAAATTTAAAGCTAGACAGAAGTAATTTTTATGGACAATCAAAACCATAAGAATAACTGGAATAATTTCACCAAGCTTGTATTGTGGGGAACTGTCGCTGTTGTCAGTGTTTTAGTTTTAATGGCAATATTCTTGCTATAAGGTTTTCAAATGAGAATCGTTTCAGTTTTAGAAAATCAGTTAGTAGAAAAAAGAATTGCAATCACACCTGATATTGCAAAAAAATATATAGCTCTTGGTTTTGAAATTATTCTATCTGAAAAATATGGTGAGCACTTAGGATTCAAAGATGATTATTATAAAGAATTAGGTGTTCAAATTTCTAACAAAGAATCTGAAGTTCTTATTAAAGGTGATATCATTGTTCAGTTGGGATTGTTAACTGATGAAAATCTTTCACTTTTAAAAGAAAATCAAACTCTTGTTGGGGTATTCAATCCATTTATTAATAAGGAAAAAATCGAAAATTTATATAAAAAAAATATTAATGTTTTTTCTTTAGAGATGCTGCCCAGAATAACCAGAGCACAATCAATGGATATACTTTCTTCCCAAGCTAACCTTGCTGGATATAAAGCTGTAATAGAATCGTTTGCAAATTTTGAGAAAGCCATACCAATGATGATGACTGCAGCAGGAACTATTCCTGCAGCAAAAGTTTTAGTGGTTGGTGCTGGTGTTGCTGGTCTTCAAGCAATTGCAACTGCAAAAAGAATGGGTGCCATAGTGTTTGCTACAGATGTAAGAATGGCATCAAAAGAGCAGGTTGAAAGTTTAGGTGGAAAATTTCTAACGGTTGAAGGTGCTGAAAATCTAGAAACAGAAGGTGGGTATGCAAAAGAAGCATCAGATGAATTTAAAAAGAAACAAGAGGAACTTTTAGCAGAAACTTTAAAAAAAATTGATATTGTAATATGTACTGCTTTAATTCCAGGCAAAAAAGCACCACTAATAATTAAAGATTCCATGATAAGCAATATGCAATCAGGCTCTGTTATTTATGACTTAGCAGCTGTTCAGGGTGGAAACTCAGCATTTACAGAAGTTGACAAAATTATAGTTAAAGAAGGAGTAAAGATCATGGGTGAAACAAATATTCTTAATAAGTTGCCCGTTTCAGCTTCAAACCTATATTCAAAAAATGTATTTAATTTTGTTTCAAATTTGTATGATAAAGAAACTAAAAAAGTTAATATTAATTTAGAAGATGAGATAATTGAAAAAACACTAGTTAAATAAACTTATGGAAATAGATCCTTTTATATTTAGATTAAGCATATTCATTTTATCTATTTTTATAGGATATTATGTTGTTTGGAGTGTTACCCCTTCTTTGCATACACCCTTAATGTCAGTTACAAATGCCATCTCATCAGTAATAATTGTTGGAGCTATTATTGCAGGATTAGCTGGAAATTCTGATGGTAACTTTACGATCTCAAATGTTTTAGGTTTCTTGGCAATATCCTTAGCTGCTGTGAATATATTTGGTGGGTTTTTAGTGACCCAAAGAATGCTTCAAATGTATAAAAAAAAAATAAAAAATAAATAATCATGTCAGCAAATTTATCAGCAATATTCTATTTAATTTCAGGAGTATTATTTATATTAGCATTAAGAGGTCTTTCATCACCCGAAACCTCAAGGCAGGGTAATTTTTTTGGAATTTTAGGTATGACAATTGCCATTACAGTTACCTTCTTATCTGTTGGAAATTTTTCTAGTGGGTTCACCTATGTGTTAATTTTTTTATTAATAGGTGGTCTTATTGGGGCATTCATAGCTTATAAAATACCAATGACAGCCATGCCAGAATTGGTAGCAGGATTTCATAGTTTGGTCGGTTTATCAGCAGTATTTGTTGCAATATCAGCTTTTCTTAATCCGGAAGCTTTTAATCTTGGATCGCCAGGAAGTATAAAACTTGCAAGTTTAATTGAGATGTCAATTGGAGCTGCTGTTGGAGCTATAACTTTTTCAGGTTCAATTATTGCGTTTTTAAAACTCCAAGGAATAATGTCAGGTTCTCCAATAACTTTTAAAGGTCAGCATTTGTTTAATGCTTTATTATTAATTTCAATTGTAGTTTTAACTTACTTGCTATGTTCAACACAATCTTCTAACTTTTTTTGGATAATGTTAGCTGTTTCATTTTTGATTGGATTTTTATTAATAATTCCAATAGGTGGAGCAGATATGCCAGTAGTAATTTCGATGTTAAATTCTTACTCTGGTTGGGCAGCAGCAGGAATTGGTTTTACTTTAGAAAATAGCGCATTAATTATAACTGGAGCTCTTGTAGGTTCCTCTGGGGCAATCTTATCATATATAATGTGTAAAGGTATGAACCGATCCTTCTTTAATGTTATACTGGGTGGATTTGGTGCATCAGAACAATCAGCCTCTTCTGGAGGTAAAGAACAAAGACCAGTTAAAAGTGGAAATGCAGAAGATGCAGCTTTTTTAATGAAAAATGCATCATCAGTTATAATTGTTCCAGGCTATGGAATGGCAGTAGCTCAAGCACAGCATGCACTAAGAGAGATGGTGGATACGCTTAAAAAAAATGATATCAAAGTTACTTATGCTATTCATCCCGTAGCTGGAAGAATGCCTGGGCATATGAATGTACTATTAGCTGAGGCCAATGTACCCTATGATGAGGTTTTCGAATTAGAAGAAATCAATAATGATTTTGCTAATGCAGATGTTGCATTTGTAATAGGTGCAAATGATGTAACAAATCCTGCAGCAAAAAATGACCCACAAAGTCCAATTTATGGAATGCCTGTTTTAGATGTTGAAAAGTGTAAATCTGTATTATTTGTAAAAAGAAGTTTATCACCTGGATATGCTGGGATTGATAATGATTTATTTTATAAAGAAAATACTTTAATGTTATTTGCAGATGCTAAAAAAATGACTGAGGATATAACTAAAAATCTTTAAATTAATGAAAACTAAAATATTTTGCGATATTGCAGAA
>Ga0209709_10005157_pt1 | contig 10340 bp, 10 predicted proteins | sample ArcticOcean_MG_C_2_FD_187435 | JGI IMG/M metagenome (GOLD analysis project Ga0209709, IMG submission 187435) | Marine microbial communities from western Arctic Ocean - ArcticOcean_MG_CB4_136 (SPAdes) (version 2) | ecosystem: Environmental > Aquatic > Marine > Oceanic | place: Arctic Ocean...
AAAAATGTGTGCTTTCTTGATTTCAAACGACTCAGAAAGAATTTCTGGCCAAATAATTGGCGTAGATGGCAACGCTATAAGGTTAGATTAACCTTAATTAATCATTTTATATTTTCAAAATTAAGCTATAAGAACTCTCTGTAATGTTAAAAAATATAAGAAATATAGCTATAGTTGCTCATGTGGATCATGGAAAAACTACTCTAATCGACTCTATAATGAAACAAAGTGGATTATGGCGTGATAACGAAAAAATTGAAGAAAGAGTCATGGATAGTGGAGATCTCGAAAAAGAGAGGGGAATTACTATTCTTGCAAAGCCAGCCTCTATACAGTGGAAAGAAACTAGGATCAATATTATTGATACGCCAGGACACTCTGATTTTGCAAGTGAAGTAGAGAGAGTTCTTGATATGGCTGATGGTGTAATACTTTTAACAGATGCTGCTGAAGGATGTCTCCCAGGAACAAGCTTTGTGATGAAAAAAGCTTTGGCACAAGGTCTTAAACCAATAGTAATTATAAACAAAATTGATAGAAAAGATGCTAGACCAAAAGAAGTTATTGATGAAGTGTTTGATTTATTTGTTGCGTTGGGAGCAACAGATGAACAGCTAGATTTTCCAATTCTTTATGCATCTGGACGTGATGGTTGGGCTGTAAAAGAACTAGAACAACCAAAAGATAATTTACACGCTTTATTAGATTTAATACTCGCACATGTTCCTGCGCCAAAAGTAGAAGCAGATAAACCTTTTGCCATGCTTGCTACACTTTTATATGCAGATAACTTTTTAGGTAGATGTTTAGTAGGTCGCGTTGGTCAAGGAACTGCTCGAATTAACCAAAATGTAAAAGCAATTAGTTTAACTGGTGAAAAAGTTGATGCAGGTAGACTTACTAAACTTTTAAGATTCGAAGGAACTAAAAAAGTTTCAGTCGAAGAGGTGGTTGCTGGTGATATTGTAATTATTGCTGGATTAACAAAAGCAACTGTGGCTGATACTGTTTGTGATTTAGCTGTTGAAAAACCCCTACCAAGTACGCCTATTGATCCTCCCACGATGTCAATTAGTATAAGTGTAAACTCATCGCCTTTGGCTGGAGTAGATGGAACCAAATTAACTTCTACTCAAATTAGAGAACGTTTGCTCGCGGAAGATGAAAATAATGTAGGAATAAGTTTTTCTGAAAATGAAAATAAAGATTCTTTCGAAATTAGCGGACGTGGTGAATTGCAATTAGGAGTTTTAGTTGAAACCATGCGAAGAGAAGGTTTTGAACTAACTGTATCGCGCCCAAGAGTTATTTTTAAAACTGATAATAATGGAAGCAAAACTGAACCAGTAGAAGAAATAACAATAGATTTAAATTCTGAATTTTCTTCAAAAATTATAGATAATATGAATAAGCGAAAAGCTGAAATGATTAATATGATTGATTCGGGGGCGGGAAAAAATAGATTAATATTTCATGCGCCAACTCGTGGGTTAATTGGGTATCAATCCAGATTTATGACTCAAACACGTGGCACTGGAATTATGAATAGAACCTTTCATTCATATGGACCATTTAAATCTGGAATTACAGGAAGAATAAATGGTGCTCTAATTTCTATGGAAACAGGACCGGCAGTAGCATTTGCTATATTCAATTTACAAGAACGTGGAGAAATGTTTATTGGTCATAATACCGAAGTTTATAAAGGTATGATTTGCGGTGAACACAATAGAGATAATGATCTTGAGGTTAATGTTTTAAAAGGAAAAAAATTAACTAATATGAGAACACAAGGTACTGATGAAAATGTTGTTTTGACACCCCCTCGCCAAATGAGTCTTGAAGAAAAAATGTCTTATATAAATGAAGATGAGGTTTTAGAAGTTACTCCCAAGCATTTAAGGCTTCGCAAAAAATACTTAGACCCACATGAGAGAAAAAGAATGTCTAAAAGCAACTCTCAAAATGCATAAGTTTTTAGCAATTTTCAAATTAATTAAAAGTGTACCAAAATCTTCATGGAGTTCAAAAAAACCATTAAATATTAAGCCTAAAAAAAAAACTCTTACATTTTTAATATTAGGTCTATTTTTGTTTGGTTTTGGTGAGACTCTCTTGCTTGCGTCTGGAGCAGGGGTAAGTCCATGGACTGTCTTTGCTGAAGGAATATCAATTTACTACTCAATTTCTATTGGTTGGGCTACTTTTTGGATGAGCTTGTCTATCTTGTTTCTTTGGATACCTTTAAAGCAAAAACCAGGTATTGGCACAATTTTAAACGCAATAATTATTGCATTAGTTTTAGATTATACACTGCCATATCTACCTAATCCCGAGAATTATGGATTGAAAGTATTACAAGTAATAATTGGAGTTTTAATAACAGGCTTAGGAAGTGGTTTTTATTTAATTGCCAATCTTGGGCCGGGACCGAGAGATGGGTTAATGACTGGAGTTCAAAGAATAACTGGAAAACCAATAGCACTAATTAGAACTATAATAGAAATAATAGTTGTGTTTTTTGGATGGTCACTTGGTGGCACCGCAGGATTAGGTACGATTATATTTGCCTTAGGAATTGGTCCTTCAGTTGCTGTTGGAATTTTTTTAGTTAATAAAAATTTTAAATAAAATATAAAATTTTTATATGTAAAGATTAATTAATCTGCTACATAAACAGATATTCCACGTTTATTAAGGTCAATATCAAATTTTTTATGCAGAGGTGGAAATGCTCGTTGTTGGCAGTCCATCCTGTCACAAGTTCTGCAATTCACCCCAATAAATGTTTCTGTTGTTTTGTCATTTAAATTTAAAGAGTCCGCATAAACAAAGTCTTTTGCGTATTTAACTTTACAACCCAAACCTATAGATAATAAAGTTTTTTCCATTCCATGTTTTCCAATACCTTTTTCAACAGTTCTAGCAATACAAACATACTTCTCACCATTTGTCATTTTTGAAACTGCTGCATTTATTTTTCCAGGCATAGTGAAAGCTTTATAAATATTCCATCGTGGGCAAGCTCCACCGTATCTAGGTATTTCTATTCCAGACAAAGAGAATCGTTTTGAAATATTTCCAGCAACATCTGCTCTTAACATATGAAAAGGAATACCTTTCATCTTTGAATTTTGTAAGCAAGTAATTCTATGAGCAACCTGCTCGAAGGATACAGCAAAAGTGTTTTGTAGTAACTCGACATCATATCTTTGTTTCATACACTCTTCATAGAAGGGTTTATAGGGCATTATTATTGCAGCCCCAGTATAATTGAGCAATGCTACTTTAGATAATTTTTTTGATTCTTCAGATGGAAATGAAAATGAATTCAAATACTCATCAATAATTTCTCCGGCTTCTAGTTGAGCAACTTGTGCACCTGAGTATAATTTTTTTGTTTCTAAAGCTAAATAGTCAGAAACGAGAAAAATTTTTCTCTCTACGATAAATTGTTTTGTAAATGGTTTATTTTCATCCGGCACCACATCTTTTACTTCTATCCCATGTTTGTTATGTAAGTATTCACATATAGATGAATATCCTACACGTTTATTACTTTGAATTTTATTAAATAAATTACTTGCAAACTCTTCTAGCTCAGGAAAATAATTTTCATTTTCTTGCAAAAAATCAGAAACTACTTCACCAGGAAAAGAATTTTTTCTACTATCGATAAATTTACCTGATATATTTTCTACTTTGCTAACAATATCTTGATTTTTTTTTTTATAATCATCTCCAAGTTTGACCAATGCTTTAGCTATTGAAGGGTTAGTGTTAATTAGTTCTTTAACATCAAAATTTGTTATATCTAAATTTTCAAACAAATTATCCCCAAGTAAATCCATTAAATTTTGATATAGATTAGCATCTATTTTTTTTGATATGTCTGATATTTCAATGTTTAGTTCATTCGCCATTTTTAATAGCAAATCTAGATTTATTCTACGTTTACCGCTCTCCATTAAGTTAAGGTAGCTAGGTGATATAGATAATTTTTTTGATAAATCAGCCTGAGTGATTCCAATTTTTCTTCTTTTAGTTTTGATTTTATGGCCAATTTGCTGGTCTGCTTGGTTCATATTTACAACATTTACAAGTGTTAGTTTATTTATTTACAGATATTTACAAGTAAAATCAATAAAAATATTGAATATTTGATAATTTGTAAATATAGTAAATATATGAGCGACTCAAACAACCCAGAACATAAAGACAAAATAGAGAATAACAAGAAGCTGACTAACCAATTTTCAGAAAGTGGCTTATATGTTAAGGAAGACGATCAAGATTGGGGAAGCTCTGGTATGAACGACGTTCAAAATCAATCCGATATAAGTTAACTAATTTATTCTGTAAGCATTATAATTTTATGAAAGTGAACATTAAAAAAGATAACGTATCTTTCGATCTCAAAAGATTTTCTGGAATAAAAAGAGATTATAAAGAAAAGGATGTGGAGAAACTTAAAGGTACTTTTAATATCGAGTATACTTTATGTAAAACACAATCAGAAAAACTTTGGAATTTATTAAACACTGAATCTTATGTAAATACTCTAGGATCACTTTCTGGAAACCAAGCGGTGCAACATGCTAAGGCAGGATTAAAAGCTATTTATTTAAGTGGTTGGCAGGTAGCTGCAGATGCAAATAGTGCTGGAGAAATGTATCCAGACCAAAGTCTATATCCATATGATAGTGCACCTAAATTAGTTGAGGCTATGAATAATGCGTTAATAAGAGCTGATCAAATTCAACATATGGAAATTATGGAAGGTAAAATTAATAAAGAAAAAGAAACAGACTTTAAATTACCTATCATAGCAGATGGCGAAGCAGGATTTGGTGGACCTTTAAATGTATTTGAGTTAACAAAAAAATTTATAAAAGCTGGAGCAGCAGGTGTGCATTTTGAAGATCAACTTGCATCAGAAAAGAAATGTGGTCATATGGGTGGCAAAGTATTAGTGCCTACACAAACAATGATTAAAAATTTAAAATCAGCAAGATTAGCAGCGGATGTTATGAGAGTTCCGTTAATTATTTTAGCAAGAACAGATGCAAATGCTGCAAAGTTAATCACAAATGATTCAGATGAAAATGATAAACAATTTTTAACTGGGAAACGATCTCCCGAAGGATTTTATTATGTTAAAGCTGGTTTAGATCAAGCAATTTCAAGAGGTCTTGCCTATGCACCTTATAGCGATTTAATTTGGTGCGAAACAGGTAAACCAAATTTAAATGAAGCAAGAACGTTTGCTGAAGCAATTCATAAAAAATTCCCAGGTAAATTGTTGGCTTACAATTGCTCTCCCTCATTTAATTGGAAGAAAAATTTATCTGACAACGAAATAAAAACTTTTCAACAAGAAATTGGAAAGATGGGTTATAAATTTCAGTTTATAACTCTAGCGGGTTTTCATGCTCAAAATCATGCTATTTTTAATTTGGCCAAACAATATAAAGAAAATGGGATGACAGCTTATTCAAAATTGCAACAACAAGAATTTGAAAGTGAAAAGGATGGTTATACTGCCACCAAACATCAAAGAGAAGTTGGCACTTCATACTTTGATGCAGTATCTAATACTATAAGTTCTGGCGAAAGTTCAACTACAGCTATGAAAGATTCTACAGAAACAGAACAATTTTAAAATATCTGTACAGTTTAATTTCTACCTATACATAATTTATTGTTAATTTATGAAAAAAAATCAAAATAATTTTGATGTTATTGGAATGGCCTGGTCTGATAAAATTTCATTTGAAGAAATTAAAAAAAAAACTGGTTTGTTAGAAAAAGAGGTTATTTCTATTATGAGAAAAACATTAAAAAAAAATAGCTATATACTCTGGCGTAAACGAGTTAGAGGAAAACCAGGAAAACATAGAAAGCTAACAAAGTTTAAATTAAAATTATCATAGTTTTTCTCAAAACTTTTCTTTAAAAATTTTTACAGAAAAAATTACTTATGTTTTTTTAATTTTAACTTTTCTCTTGTCTCTGCTGGTGTCATTGTTGACGAACCTAGATCTTCTACAATTCTTATAGCTTTTTCTACCAGTTGTGCGTTAGTTGCTAATTTTCCTTTAGATAAATATAAATTATCTTCAAGTCCTACTCGTGGATTTCCACCCATAACAACAGTTTGAGCAACATAAGGCATTTCATTTTTTGATATAGCAAACCCTGACCAAATTGCTTCTTTGGGCATTATGTCAATCATTGCCTGCATAGCTAATGGAGTTGCGGGAGCCCCCCATGGAATACCTAAACATAATTGGAACATGGGAGGATCACTTAACAAACCTTCTTTATATAACTGTGAACCAAACCACATATTCCCTAAATCAAATGCTTCTATTTCTGGTTTTACATTAATTTCTTTCAATTTTTTTGCAGCTTTCCTTAAATCATTTGGAGTATTTACTGTAATAACAGAACTGTCGCCAAAATTTAAAGTTCCACAATCTAAAGTGCAAATTTCAGGAAGTAATTGTTCCGCATTAGCAATTCTTTCCATAACATTAGCCATATCTGTAAGAGGGCCAAATTCAAGTGGATTTTTTCCTTGCCCAATATCAAGATCACCACCCATTCCAGTTGTTAAGTTTAAAATAACATCTGTATTACTAGAACGAACACGATCAACAACCTCTTTGTACAGCTCTAATCTTCTGCTTGGTTTTCCATCGTTTTCTCTAACATGTATATGTGCAATTGCTGCCCCAGCTTTAGCAGCTTCAATAGCAGCTTTTGCAATTTGTTCTGGAGTTTTTGGTAAATCTGGATGCTTGCTAGCGGTATCACCTGATCCAGTTACAGCACATGAAACGAAGACTTTCTGGTTCATAAATTTTATTTTTTAATCTTTAAAAACCTAGCATTACTAGCAGCTCTAGTCGATCTAAAAATTAATTAAAGTGTTTAATTTACAATAGTGTTCTGATAGTTTTTGAAAATCTTATTTTGAATTAATGAAAAAAAATATTTTTATTACTGGGTCTGCGGGCTTTATAGGTTTTAGCTTAACACAATCTTTACTTGATAGAGGTCATCATATTTATGGCTATGATGGCATGACAGAATATTATGATGTTAATTTAAAACACGAACGTAACAGAATATTAAAGACTTATAAGAATTTTACTTTTACTGAAGCAATGTTAGAAGACGAAGAGGTTTTAAAAAAAACTATTATAGAGTTTAAGCCAGAAATCATTATTCATTTAGCTGCCCAAGCTGGCGTGCGTTATAGTATAGAAAAACCAAGAGTATATTTAAGTTCTAATATAACAGGTACATTTAATATTATTGAACTTGCAAACCAATTAAAAGTTAAGCATTTGCTTATTGCCTCAAGCTCTTCCGTTTATGGAGCAAATAGCAATATTCCTTATCGTGAGATTGACAAAACTCAAACTCAGTTAAGTATTTACGCTGCAACAAAAAAAGCTACTGAAAGTATTGCGCATTCATATTCTAACTTATGGAAATTACCTATTACTATGCTTCGTTTTTTTACAGTATACGGTCCATGGAGTAGACCAGACATGGCTCTCTTCAAATTTACCGAATCAATAATTAAAGGTAACAAGGTTGATATTTATAATAATGGAGAAATGTATCGAGACTTTACTTATATTGATGATGTCGTAAAGGGCGTTATATCATTAATTGACATCCCTCCTAAAAAAACAAGTGAAAAAAATATAGATCAAAACGACAGCTTATCATCAGTTGCGCCATTTAGAATTGTTAATATTGGAAACTCAAAAAAGGTTAAATTATTAGATTTTGTTGAGATCTTAGAAAAATGTTTAGGAAAAAAAGCTATTCGCAACTATATGCCTATGCAGAAAGGAGATGTGCACTCAACTTGGGCAAATACAGAATTATTAAAAAAATTGACTGGATACTCTCCTGCTACAGATTTTAAAGAGGGTGTAAAAAAATTTGTTGATTGGTATGTCAATCATTATAAATAATTGCCATAAATGAATGGTATTTTAATTTCATGTAGTGCTAGTTTAATTATAGTGTACTAAATGACAAAATATAAATAAATTAGAAATTATTCAAAAAATGAAAATATTAAATAATCAACCATATATAATAGCCGAGATAGGAATTAATCATGAAGGTAATTTTAATCTAGCAAAAAAAACAATAAAAAGTGCAGCCATCGCAGGCGCCAGTGCTGTAAAATTACAAATATTTAATCCCAAAACATTGGCGCAAAAGGAATCAATAAAAACTAAAGAACAAAAAAAAAGAACATCAAAAAAAGAAACATTATTCCAAATGTTGAAAAGAATGTCTTTAAATCTAAGCCAATATAAGAAATTAAAAGTATATGCCAAAAAACTGTCACTTGATTTCATATGTTCAATTTTTGATGAAGAAAGCTTAAATTTATCAAAAAAAATTGGTTTGGATGCCTACAAAATTGCATCTCCCGATTTAACAGATTTAAAATTGATAAGTGAAATAAAGAAAGTTAATAAACCAATAATTTTATCAACGGGAATGAGCTCATATAGTGAAATTAAAAATGCAATTAAAAAATTAAAAGGAAAAAAAATATACTTATTACATTGCGTTTCACTTTATCCTTGCCCAACCAATTCTGTTAATCTTAAAAGAATAAAATCATTAGCTAATAAGTTTAATTTACCAATTGGATACAGCGACCATTCAATTGGTATAAATGCATGTTTTGGAGCCATCATGATGGGTAGTAAGGTTGTAGAAAAACATTTTACTTTAAATAAAGAGTGGAAAGGTGCTGACCACGAGCTATCAGCCGATCAAAAAGATATGACTATGATATGTAATTTTGCCAAAAGCTACCAAAAACTTATGGGAAAAGGATTTATTGAACCCTCAAACAAAGAAATAAAAATGAGAAAATTTTTTAGAAAATCTTTATTTGCTAAAAAAAGCATGGAAATAGGTGAAAAAATTTCTTTAGGTAAAATTGAAGCTAGAAGACCAGGTCTTTACATAAAATCTGAAAATATTTTCAAAATTATTGGAAAAAGAATTAAAAAAAAAATATATAAAGACGAACCAATTAAAAAAAGTGATATCAAATAATTATAAAAATTACTTAAAAATCTTTATTTTTTTCTCTTAATCTCACCACGGTATATAATAAAGATTAAAAAAAGAGTACAATCTATAGTTGATTCGTTTTTAAATAAATGGTTAAATTAAATGATAAATATAAGCAATAACATAGCTGAAATTTTAGAATCTGTAGACTCTATAGTCAGTAATGATGAATATAAAAATTATGGCAAAAGAAAAATTATCAATAAAAACAAACAGTTTGATAACAAAACAATAGATATGAAATTTAATAGAGATGCAGAAAAAATTGTTATTGAAGCAGAAAAATCGCAAGATAATAAAAAAATAGACAAGAGGTCTTTAAAACATCTTATTTTAAATAATCAAAAAAAAGATGATGAATTTAAAAAACCACTTATTTTAAATCACACAGAAGATGTAGGTATATCTAATGTAGGGAGAAATGCTTTATCTCCAAATTTTGAAAAACCCTTAATTTTATTAAAAGAGTTTAAAGAAGAGGATGCAGGAGCTACTGAAGGAAATCATTTAGAAGAAGAAAATAATATCCAGGAATTGGACAGTAATCTTGTTTATGAAATCAAGAAGTTAAAAAATAGCAATACACAACAAGATGAAGAAATTAAAGATTTAAATATATTGCTGAATAAATTTAGAAGTCAAGAAAGATATTCTGATCTTGATAAAGTAATAAAATTATATCAAAAAGATAATGCTGTACTTAGAAAGAAAATACTTCGACTTGAGGATGTGAAAACATCTTTAAGATTGCAATTAACAGAAGCTAATTATGATAACAACACTAAAAAAACACCAAGTGAAAAAATTGAAAATCTAAAAAAAGATAAAGATGCTAATTTTAAGAATATTGAAAATAAAATTCAATTTTATAGAGAAGAAAATGCAAGAATTGTTATTGACAGAAGTGAAATTCAAAAAAAGTTAGAAAATGCTAAAAGTCGATTATTAATAAATGAACAGAGTAAACGTGAATTAAAATTAGCACTAGATAAATTAAACCAAATCTTAGAATCCTCAAATATTCAAACTATATTTTAATTAAAAACGTGTTCTTAAAATCAGAAAAAGTTATAAAAGAATGGACAGATTACAATGGCCATTTGAATGTTGCATTTTATGTTCATGTTTTTGATATAGCTGCAGATGTAATGTTAGATAGTTTTAAAATGGGAGGGCAATCTGCAAAAAATAATCAAAAAACTACTTTTGTTGCT
>Ga0209709_10005158_pt1 | contig 10340 bp, 9 predicted proteins | sample ArcticOcean_MG_C_2_FD_187435 | JGI IMG/M metagenome (GOLD analysis project Ga0209709, IMG submission 187435) | Marine microbial communities from western Arctic Ocean - ArcticOcean_MG_CB4_136 (SPAdes) (version 2) | ecosystem: Environmental > Aquatic > Marine > Oceanic | place: Arctic Ocean...
ATATTTCATTAATACAATTTTTATAATCATCGTTATTGGTGTAATAATGATCGTGCGATACTTCAATATCAATCCATTTTTTATTAATACCATCGGCATCGACAAATTGATTATCGCGAACAGCGGCAGGATTGATCAATGTGGCATATTGTTTTGCATACTTTATGGCATCTGTTTTTCCAGAGCCAGTAGTGCCCAATGCTAATATAATGAACCTAAAATTTTTTCCTCTTAATCCTAATGGTGTTTGAAACTTTTCCCAATTTTGACATTTTTCTTTGCTCCCAGTTGTTATAAATATGTTATCCATTATATATATTAATATATAATGGGATTAAAAAATCTAAAGGTTTAAACTAATGGTAGTTTTTTCAGATCGCGGTTTGCGTATTGATTTTCTGGGAACATCTAAATTAGATGACTGTATATCTTTAAGGTCTTCTACACTTATTGTGCTTTTATTGTCTGGTTTCTGAATATTTACGCGTTTCGTTTTTAGCCCAGATAAAATATCATTAATATCGCCAGGTCCTTTCATTTCAGGTCTTGTTCTCCTAACTGATTTGTTAGTATTAATTGGTGCGAATTTTTCTTCCATATTAATTGCGTCATCAAAATGAGCTACTCCTCTTGCCATACCAACATCAGGCCTTCCTCTCATATTTGGTCGCATTTGCGGTGGTCTTCTTCTCATATCTGATGGTGGCCCAGGAGGTCCCGACGCGGGAGCTTGCATAGGCGCTCCCCCCATAACTCCTGACATAAAACCGCCAAATCCTGGATTTTCCTGGCTCATACTACTTACAGCAGCTTTTGTAAATTGTTGCATTAATTCAGGATTCTGTCTCATAATATCGTCCATTCCTGGCATTGAGGATTTAAACATTGTATTAGTCATATGTAACATTGCTGCACTCCCACCTAACATAAATAGTAATTTTAATTCTGGTGCCATCTTTGCTTTACCCCCATACTTTTCATGCAGTTCTCCAAAAACATCATCATAGTCATCTAAGTTTTCACTTAATGATTCGCCCCATCCATCCAATTTAACATCGAAAGGGTCAAATTTTGCATTGAGAAATTCAATGGCAGATACAGCGGCCATCAGCATTTTTCCTTGGAATTTAACTGAATTTGTTTTTTCTTTTTCTTGCTTAATCATTTCATATTCTCCCTGCATTTCTGCGAGTGGACTATCCATATTGTATTTTTTAGTTAACTGAATGCCTTTTTTTTCCAGTGCTTCCAATTTTCTTAATATTCTCAATTTTTCTCGTAATACCTGTTCATTAGACAGTTGTGGGGTTTTTGGCACTTGTTTTGTAGGATCAACCGGTATTTCATTGAATTTTGAAAAACCATCCCAAGTTTTATCTTTACTCTGATTGTTTGCCGTAGCTGTTCCTAAAGATGGAGCCGCCCCATTAGCAGAGGGAGTGTTATTTGATGTAATAGGAACATTAATTTTTTCAGTTACATTCAAGGTTATTCCTTTGCCACCATCTTGCGAGGGTATCTTTCCGAACATGGCAGCGGTCGCATCTTTTCTATTGGAGGAAGATCTATTTGAATCGTTTAAATTAATATTTGTATCCAAAGATTCTAAATCAGATAATTTGATGTCTGATTTGGGAGATGATGACCGTCGTTTATCATTCATTAACATTTCTATACCAGGACCAAAATTAACACTTTTTTTCGGAGGATTGTTATTACCCAATGGTGGTAAATTATTTAATTTAATAGTTCCAATATCACCAACATTTGATGTTGATAATTGTGGTTCTGTGGGTGTAATATTAATAACTTCATTCATTATGATTAAACAAGAACTTTTAATTTTAAGTAAGACGCAATTAAATATAATTTATTACTATTCTAATTTATATTTGATATACCAAATACCTTGTAAAAAAGAGTCTGCTAAATCATCCTTCTTCTTGTGTTCTATAAAAATAGGAATCCACGCATCTAAATTATTATTTACTTTCAATATTTCTTGTGTCACCTTAATACCTAATTTTTTTCTTTCACTATATTTGGTTTTCTTTTTGGTGAGATAATCCTTTAATTTATTGGATGCTGAAATTTCTTCAATGACAGGACATCCTTTTTCTATGAAATGTTGCATTATCATTCCTTGTAATGTTTTCATTCGTAAAGCTAAAGGTCCTATTTGATTTTCAATAATAACTCGGTCCACGGTAATATCCTTTAATAAGTTTTCAAACCCTGCTTTCATTCTCCGCCCATAGGTAACCATATTTATATTAGCTGTTTTAATTGTGGGAACAAAAGACAGATAATTCTCTTCCAATTCGTTGAATATCAACTCTTGATATTCAGCCTTTCTGATTTTTTTCTTAGTGGCGTCTTGAATGATGTCATATTTTTTACAAATATGTTTAAGAACATCAATCTTTGCTTTTTTAATGTAAAATTGTTTAAGTTCGTTGGTTGGAATGTTAAAAGATTGTTTTTTTGCATGTATTTTACAAAAATACTGAGAATTTTTATGATATTTTGCATTTTTATCACAAGATTTATTTTTTTTAATATTTTTACCACAACATTTATGGTATTGTTGATGACATAAATCAATAATACCCCATTTCTCAATGTTATATTCTTTGTCTGTTGTAGTAAAAAGACAATATGCTAAACATTTCATTCCAACATCAATACTCAATATCTTCATACATATCAAGATTGTTTGGTTTTAAATACTATTTGTTATGGAATTAGTATTTAATTATAGTTAGGTAAATTAAGCATTTGTGACTGTGACATAATGGGTGCAACCAATCGTGATTCTAAAGCTTTGGATGATAGATATAAATTCTTGAGGTCCGAGGTTTGATATCCAAACGGTTTTGTTTGATCACTGCACGATTGGAAAATATATTTATTAGGACATTTTACAGCATTTCTATCTTTATAATTTTCCCAACAGGCACAACAATTATCACAGGCCCCCAACTGATTTTTTTCTATAATATTATCAGCATTTTTGATTAAATATTGCCTATATTGATAATTATTAGTAATTCCAACTTGTTTTTTAAGTGCCTTATTAATGGTGCAAGCTGGCTCCCAATTTGTAGCCCACTGCCCATCACTCATCATCGCTGGAAATCCAGGGTGAATATTATTTGATCCTTTATAGCAAGTGCCCCAACTCATTTATATTAGACTAATATTATTTTTCTATTGACTGGCTGCTAATAATTCAACCAGTTTATTTTTTCTAAGACCTTTATAATTAGTGAATCCTTTTTCTTCTGCAAGTTGTTTTAACTCTTTGACCGTCTTTTCATCCAAAGGTTTGTCATTTGAAACGTCTATTTTTTTAACTATTACTTCTTCGATTTCTTCTTCATGATCACTGGTATTTTCTTCTTGTTTCTCAACTTCTATCTCGTCATTGTTTACCTCTTCTAAAGTAATCATATCGTCCATATTTGTTTCTTCAAAATCACTAATATCATCTAAATCATCCCCGGTTTCAACTTTGAGAGATTCAATTTCCGCCCCCGATAGACTAATCGATTTTATATTTTCACCAACAGTTTCTTTAATATTTAAAAGTTCGTCCTCGTCATCGCTAACTTCGTCGCTATCCGAATCGTCTGAATCATCGGAAACGCTAATTAAATTCGCTTCTGCTTGGCGTTGGGCTCCACCCATTTGCGTATCTTGAAACGACAATGGATCATCTCGGGAATCGTGTTGTTGAATATTTTTATTTTGTTCGTATTCTTGAATTAATTGAAACATTAAGTCTAATTTTTGTTCCATTTTACCAATTCTATTTCTAAAATATAAAAATAAAATGACACAAACCAAACAGGTCACTCCTAAACTAATTAAAAAAAGTCTCATCTTTGTTTATTTTCTACTATTTTTAAATTTATCCAAATTAAACGAAATTATAGTTTATTGATAATTTGATTAGCTTCGTTCAAAATTTTGATTGGGTAGTTTAATTGCTTTAAAACCATTATCCCTCCCTTAATTTTTGAGATACCTTTCACCATTTTATAAGAATATTCTGGTATATGGTCTTTAATTGCAGTCTCCATATTATAGTTAACAACTTGTTTATGTTTTCTAAATAATTTACAAAGGCGAATATAATGCGTTGTTAACATAAATCTTATATTTGGATTTTCTGTTATATAATTTAAATAGCTATATGCTGTAGCAACTGCTTCGTATGGATTTGTTCCCGAATATAATTCATCGAAAATGCAAAAATGTTTTTCATTTTTATGTTCTTTTATATATTTTAAAATATCCACACAGCGTCTCGCTTCAGCTTGAAACAGGCTATCTCTTGCATTGGTGTCTGGTATATTTAAATAACAGTGTATGGAATGAAAAGGGGTAATATGACCACCTTGATGAAAACCATATCCTATTTGTTGTGCCAATAATACATTAATGACTGTTGTTTTTAATAAAGTTGTTTTTCCGGCTGCATTGGGTCCTGTTATAATTATGTTATTGCTCATATCAACTGTGTTTCCAACAATATTATCAGAAATACAAGGATGATATGCGTTTTTAATATGCAATTTGACTTTCTTACTTTTCTTAATTTTGATTTTATTAATTTTTCGAAGTTTAATATTTGTACTAACGCCTTGGATGGATTCTATATATCCATTAAATCCAAATGTAAATAACAATAAATTTTGTATTTCTGGATTTGTTTGCAATATGTAAAATTCTTTCATAATTTTTCCCATGGATACAATTTTTTGTGGATTCAATGTGGTTAAAGGAATACTGTTAATAATATCTGATAATTTTCCAACATCTTCTAGTTTACTGCTAATATAGTCTCTATATGCGGCATGTGATTCCAATGGTTTAATTAATGTTATATATGTTTTCATTTGGGATTTAGTATGTTCTAAATATAGCTTAAACGATCGGAATGTTTGATTTATTTGTTTGGTATTTAAATAAAAATGATAACACGCTAAACCATTTTGATATATTTGGTATGCATACATCCCACAACACATTATCAAATATATTCGCTGACCCCAGGATAATGAATCGAATCTGGTAAATAATTGCCCCATACTATGTTTATCTAGCTGTTGTCGCAAGACACCCACATATTCTTCAACTGTTATTGGTTTTTTTAGTACTTTAAGAATTAGAAATGGTATAATTAATAATATTACAGGCGCCAATAAACTTAGCAGGGGTGATATTGTTTGATAAAATGTAAGAACTGCTAAAAACATCTCCGATTTATTTAAAAATTCAAGTTTTTCCCATTCTATATATTGAAATTTTTCAATAAAATTATCCATGGTTTTAATGTTGTTCCAATTTTCCCAACAGTTTTCTATTATTGGTTTCGGTGGTAATAAATTGCTGTTGTTTACAGACTTATATAGCTTTTGCGAATCTTTTAAAAACTCCGTGTTAGTGGTATAATATTTGCACCATTTATCAAGTAATTCTTTTCCCATTTTTGAAGAAGGTCTAAAGGTTTTATTATATATAGATTTATTTGAGTCAGTCTGTTTTAATAATTCTAAATCGGCATATAAGTTTTCGAAAATTTCTTGTTTTTGTTCATCAAATTCTATTGGCAGTAAAAAATTTTTATTAATTTCTTTAATTAACATTAAAGAAGTTAGAGATATTAAGTCTTAATATTCGACGAGTTTTACATACTGTTAAGATGTTTTGACCAATCTCCTGGCATCTCACCAATTTGTGTATTGTAAAATTCTTCAAAATGCTTCAACTTAGCGCCGTCATGACGAGTAACAAAGTTAATAGCAATGCCTTTTCTCCCCCATCTACCAGAACGACCAATGCGATGAAGATATGTGTGCTCACTTTTCGGAACATCAAAATTAATAACAACACTGACTTGCTGGATATCAATGCCTCTTGCAAATAGGTCAGAAGTAATCAGCACTCTGCATCCACCATTTTTAAAGTCTTTATGAACTTCCTTCCTTTCGGATTCGTCCATTTTCCCATGAATTTTCTTAACAGGAAAGTTATCCTGAACCATCGCTTCTTCTAAATCATCCACACGGCGGGTGGAATTACAATAAATAATTGCTTGCGAAATTGTCAAACCCTCAAATAGGTCTTTAATTGTAGAATATTTATGTTCATCGCTATCAAGCCTAATATAATACTGAGCGATACCTTGGAGAGTTAGTTGTTCTGCTTTAACTAGAATTTTAATAGGGTTTCTCATAAATCGCGTAGTCAATTGTTCTAAAGTGTCTGGCACTGTGGCACTAAACAGTCCGATTTGGATATCATTGTGCATATATTGGAAAATCTTATAAATCTGGTCTTTAAATCCTGCAGAAAGCATTTCATCTGCTTCATCAAGTACAATCAGATCAATCTTTTCGGTCTTAAGATATTTTCTACGAATCATATCGTGAACACGCCCAGGTGTCCCTACAACAATATGCGGGGGTTCTTCATCTAACTGAGCCCTATCGGCATCAACCGATGTTCCTCCGACGAGTAGTTGGACTTTAACTTTTTCGAAACGACCGATATCTGTAATTACACCCTTAATCTGACTGGCTAACTCATGTGTTGGTGCTAAAATAAGAACTTGTGTTGCTTGCAGTGCGTGATTTATAATTTGGAGTGAGCCAACACCAAAACATGCGGTTTTTCCTGTGCCTGATTGTGCTTGTGCGATAATATCACGTCGTTTTCCCTTATGTCCCGGTTGAACAAGAGGAATTAATCCTTTCTTTTGAATCGGTGAGGGTTTTTCAAATCCAAAGGCATAAATACCTCTGAGCAAAGCTGGACGAAGATCTAGAGTGGGGTCATCCCATTCATTAATTTCTGTATATGTAGTATGGTTGGTCTTTTCGGACATCTGTATATATGTGGTGGTATGCTTTTAAGTTTATTGATAATAGATTGTTTTCAATTTTTATATCTACATAAAAATTGATATAAATATGAACAGTTAAATAAAATGTAATACACCATGACTTCAATACTAGCAGATCACCAATATAATTTGGGACATTTTCCACAGGCAAATCAAATAAATGTAGATAAATTTTTAGCACAAAAGGTTATAGATATAATAAATAATTTGGCCTCTCTGGTAGGCGCACCTTCTTATCAAAAAACACCTGTTTTTAAACACGCCCGCTCTCGTAATAACAATAGACAACCACGTCAAAGACAGGTGATTTCAACTGCTGATTGGGCTGAAATTAGAAATTTTAAAACGACAGAACTAACTAAAAAAGAAGAAGGGGTCGATAAAGACATCGATGAATTGCGTGGGTTACTTAATAAACTCACGAGTAATAATTATGACGAAATGGAAAAACAGATAATGAAATCTCTGACTACTATTATAGATAAAAATTGTAAGGAAGATGATTTGGAAAAGATTGGTGAAGCCATATTTGAAATTGGTAGTATCAATAAATTTTGGTCTGCTGTGTTTGCCAAATTATATAAAACCATATTGTCTACATTCCCCTCAATGAATGAGATTTACAAAAAGAATTTTAGTAATTTCCTATCATTATTCGATAATATTCGTTATGTGAGTGCAGAAGAAAATTATGATGAGTTTTGCAATGTGAACAAAGAAAATGAAAAACGCCGTTCTATTGGAAGTTTCTTTGTTCATCTAATGAACAATGATGTAATCAAGGAAGTTGCTATATTCGAACTTATTAAACAATTAAAAGAAACAATGTTGGGTTTTATGGACATGGAAAACAAAAAGGAAGAAGTTGCTGAATTTGCAGAAAATATTGTAATTTTAATTACTGGCGGAAAGAAGAGATTGGAGGCATATAAAAACGATGTAACTTTTGGTTGGGAAGAATGTGTAGAATTTATTGAGAATATGACGAAAAGAAAAGTTTCAAATCATCTGAGTCTTAGCAATAAGGTAGTATTTAAATTTATGGATTTAGAAGAAGAACTTTAATATTTATCTACGGAAAGAGCGTGTTACACCATAACCGATACCACTAGTAAAACCGCGACGGGCATTTCTGCGGTTGCAAATATCTTCGCATCGAATTTCTCCGCTACAAAGCCCTATTAATACAGCAATCAATGAGACAAAACCTACGAACACCATCATTAACCTACAAAAGACAAATGATTCGCAAATAGATATTCCGGCTCCTATCATCAGGTCTACGACTATTTCACCTAGTATATTATCGTCGTCATCGGTGGCGATAATTATCTGGAATTTTATAAATAAAATGAGTAAAGGTATAATAAATTTGGATTTGGTAATTGAAAACATTTAGATTGTTGTATAAAACTTGTTTGATGATGTTAATTTTTCTCTATAAAACCTATTCAATTTATTTAGTAATATAAATACAATTCATATTTATATTATATATGATTCAAAACGACTCTCCCAATTTACAATATTCGCTTCAAGAAAACAAAAAAAATAGCGATAATGTATCTTATGAAGACGTGCTGCAACAAGTTGAAACATTGGATGAAGCATTACCAGACCTAGAAACCCCATCTATATATGAAGAAGATATAATGGGCATGGATGATTATCTGGCTTCAGAATTAGATTACCAAACTAATTACATTAAAAAAGAATTGGAGAGAATAGCAGATTACTACGAGATTTCCAAAAGAAAAAAACGAAAAGATGAATTGGTTGAAGTGATAGTATTATTTGAAAAAGACCCTGTTAATATCCAAAAAGTCTATCAAAGAAAAAAATTATGGAGATATATTGAAGAAATTAGGAAAGATAAATATTTAAGACAATTTTTAATATTAGATTAGAATATATGGTGCTTTCGCAAATTGATAAAAGTATAGAATATCCAGCAGCTAAATTTGTTGATTCTGAAGATTTAGATTATGATGCGCAATTATATCAAATTGAATTATTTCATGATTTGGAAGTGATAATAGCCTTGGGTAAAGTTAAATATACATTCATTGATAAAAATGTTTTATATATCCCAGTATATTTAACAAGTGATGACGAAGTCATATTACAAATGGGGGTATATGAATTCCCATCTAATATTTATACTTCATTGCTGGACGAAGATAATGATTTTGATATAAGTTTATTAGAAAATCCATTGCCACTTTTATATAAATTTATAAATGAACCATTTATTCGAAAAGAATTAGGAAATAAAAAAACACCTGTAAAATCGCCCGCAAAGATGCCTGAAGATGCAACGAAAAAATCACCAGAAGATGCGACGAAAAAATCACCAGAAGATGCGACGAAAAAATCTCTATCAGATGATTTCACAGAATTATCAAAGGATAGTAGAGTTCCGAATAAACAGACAATTATACAAGAATTGTTTGCAGAAGATGATGACGAAAAACCTATTACTTCTGATGATGTGGTTGCCGAAGAAGATGACCAAGAAACCAATTTTAAAGAACATTCTGGTCATAACTGGGTAGAGAAATTTATGAAAAATGAAAATTATGGTATAGTAGATAATGAAAGTGGTGGCGATTGTTTATTTGCAACAATTCGAGATGCTTATTCTGGTATTGGAAAAACGGTGACTGTTGAAGATTTACGATCTATTGCAAGTAATACTGCGACAGAAGAAGTTTTTAAGAATTTTAAAGAGCAGTATGATATGTATGACACTGAAGTAAAAAATTTATCGGTGGAATTGGCACGATTACAGAACGCGAATAAGGTGTTAAAAAAACAGCATAGTCAAACGAAGGATAGAGATGAACAAAAAAAAATAGTAGACAAGTCAAAACCTATAATTACCAAGTTTAAACAAGCAAAAAAAGAAAAAAAAGCAGCATCGGAATTATTACATGAATATCGCTGGATGCGAGGAATTGACACATTGGATAAACTCAAGAAAAAAATGCGAACTTGTCGTTTTTGGGCGGAGTCCTGGACCATCCAAACATTAGAAATGGCATTAAATGTCAAGTTAATTATATTATCCAGCTATAACTATGTACACAGAGATTACGATAATGTTTTGTCTTGTGGTGATATGGCACCAGATTCAATGGAAAAAAAAGGAGCATTTAAACCAAAGTATTATATTATTCTAGACCATACCGGCAATCATTATAAATTAATTACTTATAAACAGAAACAGATATTTGAATTTAATGATATTCCTGTTAAAATAAAAAAATTGATTGTGGATAAATGCATGGAGTCAAAGGGAAAAAACATGTATAATTATATACCGAAATTTAAGTTACTGCAAATGAGCATGAAAGACCCCCGTACGAGTTCTCTCTCACCAGGCGACGATGCCGGACCAGAAGACGAAGGTTCTGATTTATCGAAG
>Ga0209709_10005159_pt1 | contig 10338 bp, 9 predicted proteins | sample ArcticOcean_MG_C_2_FD_187435 | JGI IMG/M metagenome (GOLD analysis project Ga0209709, IMG submission 187435) | Marine microbial communities from western Arctic Ocean - ArcticOcean_MG_CB4_136 (SPAdes) (version 2) | ecosystem: Environmental > Aquatic > Marine > Oceanic | place: Arctic Ocean...
TATTAAAAAAATGATCAAATTGTTTTTTATTATCCATAAATGTAAGTAGACCATTACCCATTAAAGATCCAATTCGATTACTAGATGAATATTTTTTTGATTTTCCACGATTAATATTTATTGCCATACTAGAATTAGAAATTGCTTTATAGAAATTTTCAGACCATACGGGGTTTCTTTGATTATAGCCATAAATATCAAATTTTATATTTTTATTTTGTTTTAAAAGTTTTCTTATAAAGAATTCTCTTTCATCGATTTTTCCTGATTTAATATTACCTCTATTAACACCATGACTCATTGCAAAGAAAACATCATGGATAAAATTTTTATTATTGTAGATATTAAGTTTTTCTATATTTCTATCAACTGGTGTTGGCAAAAAATAGTAGTTAACATTTTTGTTTTTCGCTGATACTTCATCAGGATGTGTTGAAATAAAAAAATTATCAATATTATCAAAATTTGTTTTTAAACTAGAAAAGTTTTTTTTAAAATCAGGACCATTAATAGTCAAATTATCTTCATACCATTGTGAAATTATTACATTTTTATTTATATGCTTAATTTTTTGGTATGTTTCATTATATATATTATGGACATGACCCATTAAAACTAAGTCAGGTCTATAATACATTGCCTTTTCGTATAATATTTTATTTAAAACATCTTTACCAGTTATGGGATTATAATTTACAATATCTCTATCGCTCAAACCCTCAACGTCATGACCCTGTCTGATTATTCCATTTTCTAATTTTTTACCAGTAGAAATAAAATATATACGACCACCAATTTTTTCTGCTCTATTAAAAACATGTAAGATTTTAAGTTTGGCTTTTTTATTGATATTAAAAATTTTAATTGGATTTAAAATTTCATCTCTATCTTTATCTAGTGTTATAATAGTGTTTTTTATTAAATGTAGAGGGTTTATAAAATTTATTTTTTGAAGAATTTTTAACTTTTTCTTATTTTTAATTAAATAATCTATTTCATCAAAAATACATTTTGAGGTAATTCTTTTTAATATTATTGGTGAACCTATGGTCTCGGGTAAGCCCCCCTTTCTTGATATAATAACAACATTTCCTCTAGACCCAGCCTCCAAAGAAGATCTTCCAAATGGCTCCTCCCACGACGAAGGCACAACAGTTATTGATGATTTATTATAAATCTTTAAAACTTCTTCATGCTGAATCCATCCAGTAAAAATAAAATTTTTATGTTTAATTTTTATATTTTCTCTAGGTTCGTCACCTACAGCAATTGCTTTCCAAGTTTTGTGTTTATTTAATATTTTATTCATAGCAATACAAAATTTATCAAAACCTTTTGCTGCATTAAGTTTTCCAGAAAATACAATTAAGTTTTCTTTCTTTGTTAACTTCTTAACTTTATTAATACTTGGATATACAATTTTAAAGTTTGAGTGATAATTTTTTTCAATACCCTCAAAAAATTTATCTTCTACCCAGGAGCTTACAAAGTATATTTGTTTACAAATATTTAATAATTTTTTTCTTTGCATGATAGATGAAGAGCCTTCTAGGTTAAGAGGATCATTGTGAATTATTAACACATAATTTACTTTTTTAAATCTTTTATAAAGATCTAAAAGATATGAGGGTCTATTGTGAATTTCTATTATTGAAGGGTTATCTTTCAATATGTAATCGCTAAATTTTTTTATATAAATTTTTGTACGACTTCTAAATTTTACAGCAGGTATATCTAGGTTCTTATAAATTTTTTTATTAATAACATCCTTAAGGTTATTGGTAGATCCAAAGACAGTAGTATTCTTTTTAAACTTACTTGTTTTAAAAAAATCTTTAACCCAAATAGATGCAGACCCAGAATAACTTTTAATGAATTGGTCTTTGTGGGGTAATAATATAAAAATTTTTTTCATAGGTAATTATTAAGAGAATCAGTAAATATATTGTAATATAAAATTATAATGGATAATATCAAGTTAACGATAATTCAATGAATATGTTCAAAAGAAATTAATTATGAGGGTAAATATAATAGGAACTGGATATATGGGTAAGCAAATATCTGCATTATTTAGATTAATTGGGTTCGATGTTCTAATATGGAATTATCATGATCAAGATTTATCTACCCAAATTGACTTCGAAACTCGCAAATTAGAAAAGATTCTTAAAATAAAAGCTGAGGGTTCAAGTAAATTTGAGAATAATTTAAGCAAATTTGAAAATAATTTTACTGTTGAGACTGTTACTGAAAATTTAGATATTAAAAAAAAGATTATATTGGATTTAAATTATAAAGAAAATATTTATAGTAATACATCTTCATTAAAATTATCTACTATAGGGGAACACGTAAATGGGTTTCATTTTATGAATCCTGTGACTACGAAATTTATTGAAATTTGTAAAAAAAATAGTTTTTCTGAAGACTTGCTTTTACTTATAATTGAAAAATTAAATAAACTCTCTTATCAAACCATCTACGTTCAAGACACACCCGGTTTTCTTATTAATAAAATTCTTTTTAAAGATATCTCTTATTTTTTCTATTTAATAGAAGTTGAAAAATTTGATATAACTGAAATTAATAAATTTTATAAAAGTGACACAGTTAAAATTAATCCAATTAAATTAGTAAATATTATTGGTATAGATACCTCTTTGTATATATTGGAAAACTTAAATAAACATGATAAAATGTTTTATATACCAGAGTTACTTAAATTAGCTGTTAAAAAAAATATACTAGGTAATAAAAATAAAAAAATTTTTAAGATTTGATATATTTTTTTTTTAAATTTAAATAAATTTCCTCAATATTTTTTGGGTAATCTTTATTAAATCTTGTAGTCCATGGGTAAGCACTTTTTTGCTCGTTGGGTATTTTAATAAGACTTATTTTTCCTCTTTGCTTAAATGGATTACCTGAACCAATCGTCTCAGGTTTTAAATTAATATTAACTAGACTGTTTGCACCAACGAAACTTCCAAAGCCTAAAGTTTTTCCAGGTAGAACTGTTGATCTGGTACAGACAACAGAAAATGGCTCTATTATAACACCATCCCTTATATTGCTAGGAGGTATAGGGTCATTTGTAAGTATCACATAGGGGAACAGCCAGCTATAACTCGATACTTTAGATCCTTGACCTATGTGAACATTACTATGTAATTTGGAATAGGATTCAATTAAACAATAACCCTCAATATCACTAAAACTTCCTATTTGAACATTATTTTCAATTATAGTCTCTTCCCTAACCAAAACATTATGTCCTATAATTGAGTTTTCACCAATAATACTATTTAAGTAAATTATTGAATGTGAATTAATTTTAGTATTTTTTTTGATAATAAGTTTTTTAGAATTATTTTCAGTATTAGAATAACCAATTAAACAATTATCACCTATTATCACTCCATCTTCTATAGTTACATTATCAAATACTTTTGTCGTGTTGGAAATTATAACATTTTTTCCAATATTAGCTTTATTTGAAATATTCATTATAAAAAATTTGTATATATTTTATTTATTTCTACACGATAAATATTGGGATTTCTATTATATCTAAATCTTCTTGTGCCCAAAACTTCTTCAAAAGTAATTTTGTTATTTAGCCAAAGGTTAAATTCATTATCTTCCAAGATAAAATAGTGGCAATTTGCTGGTATTTTAGTTTGTTTTTTTAAAAACACGTTGTCTGATTTTAAATTAATAATAATTTTTTCATCCTTAAACGATTGACAAGATATAACTATATTATGATCTAATTTGTTATTATTTTTTTTAATTTTGTTTTTAATATGTTCAAGTGTTTTTTTATTAATTAAAATTTTTTTAACATTCTTATTTTTTTTAGATATTTTCATTTTTTTAGATATTTTTTTTTTTTTTTTTTGATATTTTTTTTTTTTTATTTGTAAATTTAATTAATTCATCATTAAATTTTTTACAAGAAATGTTTTCATAATATAAGGATATTTTATTATCTTTTTTTAAACAAAATGATCCGGATAGCATTGTTTTATAGTTACTAGATTTAGCCCTATGTTTTATTTTTGCATAGTTAACAAAATCAACAGGTGTTGCTACACCTTTATTCATATCACAATTAGGATCATCTAAATGAAATAAGTTTGAACCAAAAGGAATAATAATTTTAGGTTTTAAAATTTTTGATTGTTCAATTCCATAATCCATAAATAGACTTTCAACTCTTGTAGCTTCAAGCTTACTAAATTTTTTAGAAATTCCATTCAGCAAATATGGATAATAATTGATATAGGCAAATGGTATACAGGCCACATCAACATCACCAACATTTTTTTTAAAGGGTATTAAGGTTTTTTCAGTAATAAAGTTATCATTGCCATGATATACACTTAAATTATTGTTTGATATTAACATTGATGAGTCAATATCATTATATTCATGTAAACATCCATATACCCAAGTATTTTTATCAATGTAGGTTTTTTTTTTAACTGGAATATATTTTACTTTAATTTTTTCTTTTCTTAATGAGGATTTAAAAGCTGAACGCCCATCCAAAATAAATATGGGAATATTTTTTTTTTGGAATTTTCTAAGTAAAGCTGGATCATAGTGATCTTGATGGATATGTGAAACGAAAACTGCATCAACATTAAATAATCTTTTATCAATAATTTGATTTGGAAAAAAAATCCAACTATTTGCATAAAAATTTGTGTTATTTATATAGTCGAATAAATATTTTTTTTTATTCAAACGGACTAAAATAGAAGCATGCCCAGTGTAAAAAACACCATCCTCATTTGTTTTTAAAAAATTAGTTAAGTCTATACATTTTGTATTTAATTTTTCATTTAAATTAATGTTCATTGATATATTTATCCTTAATAGTTTTTCTTAATTTTATATTCTTTTTTAAAAAATATTCAAATTTAAGTGCATCACTTTTGGTTTTAAGTTTTTTTTTATATATAATTTTCCACATACGACCTTTAGTGAATTTTGCTCCTATTCCTCTATTATGTATGTCTAGTCTTTTTATTGGGTCTGTACTATAACCAACATATGTAATCACAGTTTTACTGTTAACTGTTAATAACATGTAAACGTAATGAGACATTTATCTTTTGTCTAATAAAACCATCAATTTTGTAACAGAAAGATTAAAATCATCACTGAAGGAAACATTCTTTTTTTTTGTTAAAATTTTTAGAATATAATTAGCAAGATTGCTCAATGGTTCTGTCAAATCGATCTTGGGTACCTCAAGTGTATGCCGATTAAATTTATTGTTTATGCTTTTATAAATTTTAATTTTATATAACGTCTCATTTTCATCACAATAAATAGTTGCTTTTTCAAAAATGAATTTCATTAATCTTATTTTAGTAGGTGATTTCCAATTATTCTTAATAAAAATTTTTAAGCCTGTGTTGTTAGCAATATTAATTTGTATCTCATCATAATTAATTTTTTTAGAATTATTTTTATAGGTATTTAAAATAAACAATTTATTTTCGCCTAGAAGGTATTTGATAATTGAAATATCATGTATGGACAAATCCCATAGAACATTAGTATCTATACGGACAGGTGCTTGCTCTCTATAAGACTCGATTGATTTAAGTTTGCCAAATTTTTTTTTATCAATAACATTTTTGATATATTTAATCGAGCCTGAAAAAATAAATGGGAAATCAATAAATATTTTAACTTTATTTTTTTTGGCAATTTTATTTAAATCAAAATGATGTTTGACAGTTAAACATAAAGGCTTTTCTACTAAAAGATTAATGGATTTTTCTAATATAAATTTTGCTAAGGTATAGTGAGTAGATGTAGGTGTTGCTAAGACAATTAATCCATATTTGTTTAATTTGATTGCTTCTTTAAAGCTCTTATAAATCTTAACACCAGGATAATTTTTTTTGGCTTTAGCTAAATTATTATTATTTAAATCACAAATTGTTGAAAGATTATAGCCATCCGCATTAGAAAAATTCCTACATAAATTAGGACCCCAATAACCATATCCAATAATACAAACATTAATCATAATTTTATGGCGGTCCCTGGGGGAATCGAACCCCCCTTTGCAGGATGAAAACCAGCTGTCCTAACCGATAGACGAAGGGACCGTTGGAAGATCTTTTATTTTAAAAGTCATTATTTATCAAGCCCAATTAAGTTATATGATAATATCCTTAATTGTTAATTGTAGAGTTTTTTTGTTATTCCAAATGTTTTCATTGATTTGACCCAATACATTTAAGTCATTTTTATAGTTAAGTAGATATTCACCAACTTTACTGTTTATAGTGTTGAAAGAGATAGATCTTATTGAAAAGCCAGTTTTGGATTTTAATATTACAGAAATGTGTTTGTTGTTCAGTATCGTTGTTTTGATTATTTTTAAACCCTTTAAGAAAAAAGTTGGTTCGGGATTAGCTGTACCAAATGGTCCTAATTTGTTTATATCAGCATAAAAATCAGTATTAAAAGCAAATGATGAAACCTCTGCATCATATAAAAATATATGTTTTTGTAGGATATTTTTTTTAGAAAAATCTTTTAAAATAAAGTCTTCAAAAGTTTTAAGATTGTTTTTTTTAAGTGTAAATCCAGCAGCCATATCATGCCCTCCACCACCAATGATTATACCATTATCAAGTGAACTCTTAATCGTCTGACCAATGTTGTAATCATATACTGATCTTGCAGATCCTTTTAATATTTTATTAGAATTTGTTATTACAATAGAAGGTTTATTGAAATGATCTTTTAACCTAGCTGCTATTATTCCTATTAATCCTTCGTTAATACTTGGACTATAGTAAATTATAACATCTTTATTTTCATTTTCTATATTTTGAAAGTTAATCTCATTAAGTGTAGATGTTTCAATTTCTTTTCTTTTATTATTTAGTACAATTAATTCATTAGATCTGATGTTTACAATATTTGAATTGTCCGTGGACAATAATTCTGTAGCATAACTTGACTTACCTAGTCTACCTCCAGCATTTAATATAGGACCTATTAAATATCCAAGATCATTAATGTTAAGTTTGTTTTTTTTTTTATTTAAATTAAACAATTCTTTAAATGCTATGTTTTTATCAATATCAAAATCTTTGAGTACAACTAAGGCTATTAATCTATTTAGTTTTCTTAAAGGCATTACATCACATACGGTTGCTAATAAAACATATATCAAGTAATCAGAAATTTGAATTTTATTTTTTATTTTTTTAGATAATAAATCTAAAAAAAAATAAACTAAAGTTGTTGCACATAGATAGTCGTAGTCAATATAACCATTATCTTTTTTGGGATTAATGATTGCATTAGATTTTGGAAACGGTTTGTTAATTTCATGATGATCAATAATCAAAGATTTTATTTTATTTTCATTTAAAAAATCTATAGCTTCATTAGAAGTTGATCCACAATCAACCATTATTATCAATTTAGGTTTATTTAAAATCAGTTTCTGAAATAAATTTTTAGTAGCTCCGTATCCATCTTTTTCCCTATCAGGTATATAATAGAAAAAAGGATGATTTATGCTTTCAAAAAACCTTACAAATAAGGAAGTTGCAGCAGAACCATCAACATCATAGTCGCCCAAAATACAGATATTTTCTTGGTTATTTATTGAATTAGAAACAAGTTCAATTGATTTTTCAAAATCACTATTTTTAGAAAAAACATTATTTAAATCTAAATGATTATCTATGCTGTGTAATTCAGTTTGATCAAACTCTCTTGAAATAACCAACTTGGATAAAATACTACTAAAATTATAATCTTGTTTTAATTTTTCTATTAAATTTTTATTAGTTTTTTTTTCTTCCCATTTTTTACCTGAGATAGAAATCATTCTTTTATAGAATTCGTTCTCTTAATAATTTTTTTAAAATCAGAGTTTTTATGAGTAACTAGTGTTTCAGATATGTAATTATTATCCTTTATATTTATACCTGTAAGCACCTCACTTGTGGTTATTCCAGTCGCACAAAATATAGAGTCCCCTTTTATGATTTCATTTAATTCATATTTTTTATTCAAATCATTAATTCCCATTTTTCTAGCATCAGTAATATCTTTGTCATTATCAAATATAAACCTTCCTTGAAAATGACAATTATAAGTATCAAGAGCGGATGCGGCTAAAACACCTTCTGGTCCACCTCCTACACCTAAAAAAATATCCACATTATATTTAGGGTCTGACACGTATAGTGCACCAAGAACATCACCATCTGTGATTAACTTAAGTTTTACTTTTAAATTTTTTAATTCATCAATTATTTTTTTATGTCTTGGTCTATCCAAAATACAAGCTGTTATTGAGGAAATATCTTTATTCATAAATTCCGCTAAATTTGAAATATTTTTTTTTAATGGATAATCAAGATCAATTAACCCTTTTTCAATTTTACCAGTAGCAATTTTATCCATGTAAGTTTCTGGAGCATTAAAAAGATCTCCTTTATCAGCTATTGCTATCACCGATATTGCACCAGGTAAATTATTCGCTACAAAATTAGTTCCTTCTACAGGGTCAACAGCAATATCAAATTCTGGCCCACTTCTATTTCCTAGTAACTCACCCGTGTAAAGCATTGGGGCCTCATCTAATGTACCCTCACCTATTACAACCCTACCATTCATATCTATTTTATTTAATTCAGCCCTCATCGAATCAACTGCTGCTTGATCTGCAGCATTTTTATCCTTTTTACCAACCAAGTATGATGAAGCTAAAGCAGCTTTAGTAGACACATTAATAAAATGGTCAATATATTTTTCATCAATGCTCATTAAATTTTTTCTTCCATGGACTCAGTGGAATTTATTACATTTTCAAATTCTCTTAGACGTTTGTAAACACTTGCTAACTCTATAATAGTAGGCCAAGCCTTCAATAGATATTGCATAGAACCTTCAACCCTTCCAAAAGCTCTTATTATTTGCTGCATTACACCTAATGTAACAACACCCGCTACAATAGCTGGTGCTAAAAAAACATAAGCTGATAATACATTCGCTTGTAAGTAAGCCATACGACCAACATTAAAATATAAATAACGTATGTAGCTTAAAAAATGAATTGAACGAACATCATCGAATAATTCGTTTATTGTCTTAGGTCTAACGTTATTGTCATCTTCAGCCACTACTAGTATTTTTCTATAAGCAGCCTCTTTTTTTTGTAGATCATATTCAACTCCGACTAAACGTAATATCCAGCCTAATCCTATCAAGAATGCTGTACCACCTAATGTCCAAAGTAATGCACCTGTTATTAATCCATATTGCCAATCACCAAAAAAGAAAATTGGTATACCAACTGACAATCCTAATAGTATTGGGGTAAACTGTATTAATACCATAACCGATTCAATAAAGCTTGTACCTAGGGACTCCATAATACGAGTAAACTTAATTGTATCCTCTTGAACTCTTTGTGAGGCACCTTCAATTTTACGAGCTCTATCATAAACAGAATGATACCATTCTACCATGGCAGTTCTCCATCTAAACAAGAAGTGGGCTGTAAAAAAACTTATTACAACATAAAGAGCTATATATATTCCAGCTAGTGTAATAAATGATGCTAAATTTGCCCAGTACTCCTCTATTGTAATTGCATTTGGTTTCGCTAGTGCTTTTTGAATCATGTCATAGAACACACCAAACCACTCATTTATTTTTACATCAATTTTTACCTGAACCCACAATGATAATAAAATTATAAATGAACCTAACCAAGACCATAATTGCCATTTTTTTTGTATAAAGAATTTAAACATTGGAATTATTTAAGAAAGTTATCAGCGTATGATTTTTTAACAGTTTTTCTTTTTTGTGGTTCAATAACTTCAAAATCAATTTTATTTTTTTTTGAATATTCAATAGCTAATTCTTTAGTAGAAAATTCTAAATTTAATTCTGAAAGAGTGTTAGAGCTAGTTTCCCAACCCATTAATGGGTTAACACCAGCATTTTCTATTTCAAACCTGATAACCCATTTGTCAGATTTACCCAAGCCAGATTGCATTGAGTTTTTTGTAGGTATGTAGATCTTAGCTTTATTCATAATAGATGGTCGGGGCGAAAGGATTTGAACCTTCGACCCTCTGGTCCCAAACCAGATGCGCTACCAGGCTGCGCTACGCCCCGATTGAGGTACTAATACATTAGATATTGATAATTACAAAGAATAAAGAACACCAAAACAAAGCTTTTTTATAAGAATCAGATATAAAGGAATAATGATTATTACATGCATTAATTGTGCTAAAAAATTTGATGTTGACTCAAATATAATAC
>Ga0209709_10005160_pt1 | contig 10335 bp, 7 predicted proteins | sample ArcticOcean_MG_C_2_FD_187435 | JGI IMG/M metagenome (GOLD analysis project Ga0209709, IMG submission 187435) | Marine microbial communities from western Arctic Ocean - ArcticOcean_MG_CB4_136 (SPAdes) (version 2) | ecosystem: Environmental > Aquatic > Marine > Oceanic | place: Arctic Ocean...
TTTCGCTTGTTCATAAATTTGATTTACCGATTGTTCCTTATCATCACAACTACTTATCAAGGCTTACACAGTCTTCAGCTATCAACCGCTATCAACCAAACCTCAGCAACCCTCAGCATCTCTCAACCGACCGCCCCCAACCGAGTCATGGCCTCTGTCGCAGACAAAGACTGGGAGAGCAAGTGCACGCTCATCTGCAAGCCCGAACAGTCGGGCAAGACTTTCGTGATGATCCAACAGATCATCCGCGACCTGTCGGAACCGACCGAAGGGAAGAAGTTCGTCAACATCATTCTCTGTGACAACAACCTCCTCCTCACCAAGCAGACGGGGGAACGGGTCAAGAATGACCTCTCGGGTTTCTCAGTGGATGGGGAGATCTGGTTGGAGTTGTCTTCAGCTAAGAGAACGACATATCACACAGCCGATTCGGTCGTCGGTGCTCTCGTGACCAAACCTGTTAAAAACGTCTTGTGCTGTGCCAACGGGGTCCGAGTGGATGACATCTACTCCATCATTGATGGTCTGGGTGGTGTGAGAGACGGGTCCGGCGCCGAGTTCTTTTTCAAGGTGTGGTTGGACGAGGCGGATAAGTTCACCTCTTTCATCGACCAAACCTTCAAGGGTCTTCTGAGCCGCCCCAACGTCCAGCTGTACTGTATCACCGCGACACCAAAGGAGTTGTTCAAGAAATACAACTCGATGAACGTTCTCCCGATCGAAAACACAACGACAGATGAATATCACGGGTGGTCTGACAACAAGCTCGCCTTGATCGACGATTCAGTCCCGACTGGATCGGCCTTTGTCAAACACGTTCTCGACACTCGCCAAGAACTGATTTGCGCCGGAACCAAATGGTTCATCCCTGCCTCCTACACGAAAAAATCTCACAACGAGGTGAAGGATATCTGTGTCGAATTGGGCTTCGCTGTCCTTGTTGTGAACGGTGACGGATTGTCCCTGACACTGCCTTATACGAAGGAGCTTATCCTGTACAAGAAGGATGACGAGCTCAACGTGAAAATTATGCAGATGTACGAAAACCACAGCTTGGACAGCTTCCCGTTCGCCATAACTGGTAACGTCTGTATCAGCCGAGGGATCAGTATTATGTCAGAAAACTTCATGTTGGATTACGGTATTCTTTCCACTTGTTCTAACCAACAGGAGGCCTCCCAGAATTCGGGGCGCCTGAAGGGCAATATCAAGGGTTGGCGTTCATATAAGCCCCCCGTCGTATTCACCACGGCGCGGTTCAACGATGTCGCCGAAGAGTGGGAATCAAAGTCCCGGGGCCTGGCCGAGTTGGCATTCAAGCTGGATGCCGAGGGCAAGAGCACTGTCATCACAAAAACAGAGTTCAAGACACTCGGGGAAGATTATGGCTACGAGATTGAGGATGAGGATTTCACCAGTTTCGCGAAAGCCATCGCCTTTTTGAAGACTTCAGATGTGAAGACTAAAATGAAAGCGAAACCCGCATCTTCCAAAAAAGGAGCGTGTCATCAGACCCCCGGGGGCTATTGGGTGACTTCAAAGCTGACGGCGACAAGTGACTTGAAGGACGAGGATCGGAAAATGCGGTCAGATCTGGCAAATGTCGGAGCCGGTACGTGTATCTCTTCGACTGACAAGGGGTCGAGATTTCTGATCGTTCCGTTCTACGAGACACCGGAGACGGCACCCAACAAGGAGAAATATCAGGTTAGGTACATTCATTTCACCAACAAATAAGACAAAGTAAATAAAGAATTTCATTCATTCATTTATCCATTTATCCATTCATTCATTTAGTTTTTTTTGTTCGGTTACTTGCCATCTGGAGAACATTTTTTTTCGCTTGTTCATAAATTTGATTTACCGATTGTTCCTTATCATCACAACTACTTATCAAGGCTTACACAGTCTTCAACCGATCTCAATCACTATCAACCGACCCCCTGCTCTTCATCTGCTTTTCCAACAGGCGATATCAGCATGTATCGTTCAGCAGTCAGCTCTTCCGCCTTGGAATCACGCCGTCACCTCGCTGCCGAGTGGATCCAGCGCCACTGGCGAGGGGCTAGCTGTCGCGTGGATCTCCCTCGTCTGAGGCAATTTCAGACAGCGAATCTCAACGCTGGCCAACATCTCAGTGTTCAGAATCTGAACACCATCGGATTCTGGAGCACAACACCACATCCCCCGACCAGTAGCCCAGTTCTCAAGTTTTCCGAGGAGACACACTGTCTCCACAAGGACGGAACCAAGCAAGACGTGGATACAGACTTCTGTGAACGCGGGAATAGACCGCTCTGCAAGGCCCTCAAGATTATAGAGGCAGCGATCTACAGAAAACCCATCTATCCTATCTTCATGGATAGTGATGATTGCGTCGCATCCCTTTCTCAGATTGATCTGATAATGAAGGATATCATTGCTACTCTTGAGAACGGGGAGAACTATCGCTTCTGTAGTGCCAGTTCTACCGTACTCAGGCCCTCGCCTAGCGCGGTATCAAGTGTCAAGGGAGCCTATGTGAAGTTCCGCTACTTCTCCAATCTTGGACCTCCACCTCTTGAAATGATGCTCGCTGAACCGGTCGGTCCCTGCGCTGTATCTCCACTGCTTGTCCGGCAGGCTCCGAAGATAGTCTGTGGAGTCAGGGCGATTGAAGTACCTATTCTACCACGAGTGGCTCCCCGAACCGTCTGTGGTGTCAAGATGATCAGCCAATCTCCGGGGGCGGTTGACGACCTCGAAGCAAGACTCCAGAAACTCATGAACCTCCCCTATTCAAAATAATCCAAATAAAGACAAAATACAAAAACAATATAAGACAAAAAAAAATAACTAATTTTTTTTATCTTTTATTTTTATCTTACTAATAGATTCTACAATTTTTCTGCTGGAAAGGGATATCCCGCGGACATTAAGAAGACATTGTGGGCCAAGTATGCTTCCTCACGCCTTGACTCATAGCCCTGATGGAACCGGTCTTTGGCCGCGGCCACCAACAATTTACGGAGGTGATGCCCTCTCCAAACTCTCTGGATGACTTTTGCCCATTCGTCGTGATGTCCGTCAGAGTCCCATTCCCACTTGTTGAACGGTCTTCTACAATACATAAAATCATCTAACTCTCTATCTAATTGTTCTTTCTTCAGGGTTTGATGGTTTTGCCACGCCTTCTGAATCGTTGTTGCCGACTTCTCCAGAATGGCTCTGGAATGGGGTCGGTAATTATACATTGCCGTTGCCACCGGGTGCCATTCCATTCGGGGAATGAATACATTCATCCTTGAGTCATCCTCGTTGACTCCAGCGGCGGCGATCCTCATCGCATTCAAGAAATCCCGAGGCATGGGGCAGTCGCATGTGACGTGGTCATTCATCTCTCCACAGTTCGCACAATGATCACCAGATGTCTCGTTGTCAAGATAATCCCCGATAATATCTTCATCTTCCTCATCGGTCCAATCAATATCTACCTCTTCCTCATATTCCTCATCGGTCCAATCAATGTTGTCGGTCTGAGCCGTCGGAACAAACTCATCCTTGATATTGATAGATACTTCAGGAATCTCAATATCCTCAACCATCGGATCAACCCACGCTTTGTGATCATCCGGGAGAGCACCGATCTTCTTGATTTCATCCAAGATGAACTTTAGCTTCAAAGAAATACCCGTCCATATCTTCTCCTTACCCTGAGAGATGGTGAGTTCTTCTTCGGTGATATCTAGATCATGTTGGATATCATTGACTTGCATATTAAGAGAGTCCATGTCCTCGGCGAATAGATTGCTTATGGTCATCATGTTATCTTTGAGCGTTGCGATCTCTTTGTCCTTATCCTGGATGATACCGAGATAAGTCTTGTGAACTGAAGACAACTCTGACCGAAGAGTATCTGATTCAGAATTCTCAAGGAAAGTAATCTTGTGTCGGGCAGAGCGTCTGCTCCGATTCTTTAGTCCCGACTTGCTGGGTGGTGTACGAAGTTTCTTCTTATCAGGTTCAACCGACTTGTCAAAGTCGTATCGGTCCGCTTTGATGGCATACTTCGGTGGAGTCATAAATGGCGTCACTGGTGAACCAGTCTCCTGTTCGTGGAACAAGCGTCGTTCATTGGACCGCTTGGTATCCGGTGGATTATCGGCGGACAAGCGCCACGCCAGCTGCAGCGGTGTCTGGCATTCGTTATCTTGAGACATGATTTGTTCGGTAAGGAACTCTGTTGATTGTTTAGTTGATAAATATACTCTCAAATCAAATTTATTTGTTGCTCTCTAGGAACATCATAGATGTTCACCGCATAAGACTCGGTATCCTATCAACTGGATCTATAAATATACCGTTTTGAATAGAAATCGTCCTATACTCGCGAATATAATTGAGTCCCTCTCTGATAAGAATGATTGAACGAATACATTGATTACCATTCATATCGGTCAGATTATGAACCCGATGCTGAAATAATTTATTCTGAATTTCATAAATACCATGTTCATTTATAAAATCTTTCATTATCATCAGTTTATCGCGAAGGGATGATTCATAATAATTATCGTCCGATTTAGTCAAAATAAAACCAGGATAAGCAAAAATCTCTAACAAGATTTTTAAATGAAAAATCCGAATATGAATATTTTTTAACGTAAAATAAGTCTCCTTATGTGGATTAAATAAAATACTCTTAATTGTTAAATTATCATGTGAATCTATCTCTATCTGATTATGAATGAAACCTTGTTCAATATACCAATCAAGTGTGTCTTTGTTTTCGTATTCTGTCTTGTAATTCATGATACTATGTAACATAGATATATCATAATTTCGGAGTAATATTGATAAAACCCAGTAAATCTCTCTTGTTTGCGTACTAAATATCATTTCACGTTATTATTCATATACTTTATATTTGTTTTAAAGTAGTATGAGCCAAAGTGAAATAGAACCTATCAGAGATGAACCTATCAGAGATGAACCTATCAGAGATGACGAATTTAAAGATGCTGATGACGGACTTGACCTGGTCCCTTCTCATGAAGTTAAACCTGTTCCTAAATCCGACAAAGATATTCTTTCAGAAACTGATGGTGATGATGGTGATGATGAAGACGATAAAATACAATTAGACGATAAATTAATCAAGAAATTAAAGGCAGATATTTCAAAGAACTCCATTACTATATCTGATCTGAAAATACCAGATAGTAATGAATCGCAAATATCTGAAGATAGCAATCCAATTACACCTAGATCGGACCCAAATAGAAAACATCCACAATATGTTTATGCCAATGCTTTTGATGAATGTCTTGATGATTCGGGTGAATGGACCGCTCTCAAAAGATATCGGTTTCAAAAATGTCTCTGGAAACTTAAATATAATCGTATTGTGAGTTCATTTTATCTTGATAATCTTAAAAAAGGTGAGACAAAATGGTCATGGATGATAGTCGTTATCTCAACCTTGACCTCCGGTTTAACAATAGCGAATAATGTTGAAGCCGAAGAAACCGGTATTGAAAATTATAATACATATATTAATATTCTACTGACTGTTTCATCTATGAGTACATCTCTTATCGCTGCTTGGATAAAAAAACAAATGTTCATTGAGAAAATAAATGAAATTGATAGATTTTTAATTGATCTGAATGCCTTATGTGAAGATCTTGAAATACAATTATCATTGTTAAATACCGATAGATTATCTTATGATGAATTTAAAAAGAAATATATCCCACAAATGACACAATATTTAACGACCAATCCTATCATACCACCCGAAGAATGGAAAAGATGTATTAGAGAAATAACTCTGGATTATCCAGAATTACTCAATATTGATGATAGCGAAGATAACAAATTATGGCCTTGGTATGGTGACCTAATCTTTGATATCAGCGAATTTAATGAAAATGATGAAAATATTCCTCATGCACGATATCCTACATCATTCTATCGCAGATTCAAAAAATCTAAAAAAGATAAATTAAGATCATCATGCTGTGGTAAAAAGAAAACGAAAACAATCTATAATACGAATTAATAATTACTTAATATATCTTCCTGATACAATCCTCTAAATTATAACTATCTCTTTGAGGAATCCTATAATTCTTCTTCTTGTATTTCATATACTTACCATAAGGTCCTATATGAATCATAACATCGTTGTTATCATGTTTCCCTACCCACAAAGGATACTGAATATATTCCTTAATATGATCTAATGTTATCTCTTCATATTCTTTAGGATTATCTTTCAAGAAATGTGATAGTCCTATATTCTTTTTCTTGTACATAACATAAGGACCATAACGACCATTCTTTAAAATTACCATATCACCTTCATACTCACCTAAATCAATCTGTTTAGAACCCCCTGATTTTGATGATTTTGATGAATGATTCGTTAAACCCCTCTGAATAATTAATGAATCCTTGAATGAATCATATACCTTACCGACCACATCTTGCCATTCTACATCACCGTTGGCCACTCTGTCTAAATCTTGCTCAACTAGAGATGTAAATTCAACATTGATAATCACTGAAAAATGATTCATCAAATAGTCTAAGACTTGTTTCCCTAAATCCGTCAGAACAATCTTCTTTTTCTGATCGGGTAACTTCACTGATTTTGTTTTCTCAATCAGTTTATCTTTCTTATTCAATGTAATCGTTTTCTTATCTGTCGTTAAACCTTTGATAGTCTTGACTTCTGTATAATTACGATTATATAATGTTGAAATCAATGAAGCATATGTTGACGGTCTTCCTATCCCCGATTTCTCTAACTTCTTGACAATTGATGATTCATTCGGATATTGGGGTGCTTTAGTATCAATCTCGGAACAAACGCATTCCTCTAAATGATAATTTTCATCTACTAAATCTTTAACCTTATCATGTAATTGTAACTTATCATCTGAATATCTTAAGAAACCGTCAAAGAGCAATGCTTTAATTGACCCTCGGAAGATACCATCTTTTAATTCTTTGTTAGATAATTCATAGATTAGATTATCATAGAGAGCTGGTTTCATATGGGAGGTAATTGTTCTCTTCCGAATCAATTCATAAAGTTTTCTATCATAATCTGAATATTTATCATTTAATGATTCATCTATCTTGGTAATACGAATGCATTCATGAGCCTCCTGAGCTCCCTTTACTTTCTTATTTGAATTACAAGGTTGATAATAATTTTTACCATAACTATCCTTAATATGATTACAGATTATACCCTGGAAATCAGATGAGATATTGGTTGAATCTGTCCTCATGTAGGTAATCTTTCCGTTTTCATATAACTTCTGAGCAATATTCATTGTTGCTTTCACTGAAAATCCTAATTCTTTTTGTGCCGACTGCTGTAAAGATGATGTAATGAAAGGACTACCAGCATATTTCTTCTCTTCTTTATGATATTGTTTCTTAATCCGATAATCACGATTGATCATTAATCCGTTGAGAATTTCTTTCGGTTCATCTTTTACTGCTTCTCTGCCAAGGATTAATTCACAATCAGGCTTCTCCGATTTATCTGCAAACTTCCCTATATATTCATTTTTAGTTTCTGATTCGTGATTTTGAATGATTTCTTCATGTTGTTTCAAGATTAAGAGTAATGTACTCTGAACTCTACCTGCAGATAATCCCTTTTGACTCGTATCAATATGTTTCCATAGCAAAGGTGATAAACTATAACCGACTAAACGATCTAAAATACGACGACCCTGTTGAGCATTTACTGAATTCATGTTCAATTGGTGAATGTTTTCCATTGATTCATGGATTGCCTTCTTAGAGATTTCATGAAAGATAATACGATTTTGTTTAGAGAAATCTACATTCATTACTTTACCGCAGTGCCACGCGATCGCGTCACCTTCCCTGTCATCGTCAGCAGCCAGTAAAACACGATAACCTTTAGAATAATTACGGAGGTCTTTGATAATCTTACCTTTCCCCTCAATTGGCTTGTAAGTCGGTTCAAAATTGTTTTCGATATCGATAGAAATCTGTTTCGTAGGAAGATCAATGATGTGTCCGAAAGAGGAGGTGACAATTGTATCATCCTTGAAGAATGATTTGATTTTACGAGCCTTTGCTGGCGATTCAACAACAATAACATTTTTCATATTTAATTTGTATTTTAAATTAAATAAGTAAATAATCAAATTTAAAGTAATACTATACTATTTAGTATATATGTATCGTTCACAAGAAATAATAAAACTTTTTGATAAATGTAATTTACCTCATGAGATTACAAAATATATCCTTGATTTAGAAAGACAACTCTTATTTGAAAACTCAATCTATGAATGGCTATATATGTCACATTTAGTCAAATTAGAAAAATGTAAGCGATTTTTTTATGAAGATTATAATGATTTATTCCTTCAAGAAATAAAAGATATAGGGGGGAACTTCATTACTCTACATAGATATAAACTTAGATTATGGGACATCAAGCGTCAGAATCGGACATATGGTAATTATCTTAATTCCTTACGATACTGATATTTATGATAATAACAAATAGACCCAACATAAATTAAATTCATGCTTGAATATTTCACTAATAAAGGTATGATATATTTCATAATTTAAAGTTATTAATAATAATATTATACATAATAAACATGGATAATACAATCATACCTTATGAAGATGCTTCTTCTGATTCTTCTTCCGATTTAGATGATTCATCATCTAATGATGAACATTCTCATCTCCTGTCAAATAATATTGGTGTTCTCTTTAGTAAATTTCAGGCAGGCGATGTTTTTATGAATATGGAAAATACCAAAGAATATGAATCAGTTCGCAATAAATATTTCACTCCTGATATAAGAAAAATACGCTTGATGATTGAAAGTAAGAACATATCATATAGTAGTGATAGGGATACTTCAAATTATAAAGTATCATTTGAAGATAATACCAATAATTCTACAGGCGGATATGGAAATTTTGATAATGTTATTGGATTCAGATTGATTAAAGCCAATGTATTTAATTCAATTTATACCGTGAATGATAACAATCAGAATATAATTGTAAAATTATCAAGCGGTTCAGATGTTTCCGTCAATTTAACCCAAGGTAGTTATACCTTTCAAGAATTAGGTGATCATTTAATATCTACATTGAATGGAGATGCAAGTTTATCTGGATTTAGTATCACTAAAGATACAACTACGTTTAAATATACAATAAATAATTCAACAAGTTTCCGTATCAAATGGTCCAGCAGTAGTGGTTCCGCTTACAGATTGTTCGGATTTTTCAATAATGATAACGATAGTGATGCGACATCTTATACATCAGATAATGTTGTTCAACAGAGTGTTCAATTTGTTGATCTTGTAATCCCTGAAATACCTTATATTGCATGTAAAAGAAATAGCGTCGGAAAGAATTTAATTGACAGAATACCTCTTGATTGTGAACAAGGGAGTATTATGTATTATTCAAGTGATATTAATTTAGAAAATTATTTTACACCAATGAATTTTAATTCATTAACGATCCAAATTTATGAAGATACTACCGATGTATTCTATGATTGCCAAAATAATGATAATTCATTTGAATTTGAATTAACCATTCTTAATAAACATGTTTAATCTTTCTTTGAAGATACTACCGATGTATTCTATGATTGCCAAAATAATGATAATTCATTTGAATTTGAATTAACCATTCTTAATAAACATGTTTAATCTTTCTTTGAAGATCCTAGTAATTCATCTATCTGTTTTATCATGAGACCTACCGGCAATAATTCTTCTAGTTTCCAATTGACCCTTGTATTCGTTACCTCAATTAAATTACGAATATTTTTTAGCAATTCAATTGGCATCTCAACATTCTTTTCAGTCACAATCGGTTCCATTTTATTGTCTTCTTCAAATATATTTTTTAAAATATTCAAACTATCTCCTTGTATTTCCATATTGATACGATAGTCTAAAAATATATCTTTATTCACTGTATTTCCATCCCAACATACACATATCATGCATTTAGTTACATCACTAAGACTACAATCTTTTATATTACCATAAATATTTTCACCTTCTCCTTTATTTGATTCGCTGTATTTATATTTCTCCCAATGAGACTTTTTCATACACAAAGTAGCTTCATGATATAATTTATAATCACGTATGCATTTAATATAACTCACTTGATATTTCTTTTGAGGATAAATAAATAACATATCTAAACAACCAGTTATCTCTTTATCAGTATTCGTTAAAATATCTATATTATGATTCAAATAGGATGGTAAATATAAATCATCATCATCCATATTAATTAAAT
>Ga0209709_10005161_pt1 | contig 10334 bp, 9 predicted proteins | sample ArcticOcean_MG_C_2_FD_187435 | JGI IMG/M metagenome (GOLD analysis project Ga0209709, IMG submission 187435) | Marine microbial communities from western Arctic Ocean - ArcticOcean_MG_CB4_136 (SPAdes) (version 2) | ecosystem: Environmental > Aquatic > Marine > Oceanic | place: Arctic Ocean...
GCCATGATCAACAAGAAGATAATCTTCATTGATCTGATTAATCTCAGTTAAAATAGGCTCAATAAACTGATAAAGATGGTAAACCTGTTTAAGTTTCCTGCGTGAATCTTGATTAATTTTTCCATCACGCGTCAAAATATGAAGAGATTTTAATAGTTCGATTGATTGCTGGGGCTTAATTTCTTCTATTGGCTGCATCGGTATAGTTTACCTCAAAGTTAAATGAGGCAAAATTGGAATTAAACGATATTTTAAAGGTAAGTTAAATGAGTATTCAGTGGTATCCAGGTCACATGACTCGCGCTAAGAAAAAAGCTGAAGAGGCTTTAGAATTCAACGACCTCGTCATTGAGGTATTAGATTCACGAATCCCTGGTAGCTCTACAAACCCTATGATTCAATCATTAAGGCAAGCACGTCAACGACCACACCTTAAAATTTTAAATAAATCAGATTTAGCTGATCCAGAAATTACATCAAAATGGTTGGATTATTTTAATCAACAACCTCATACAGCAGCACTTTCTTTATCAGCAAAAAATATTCGTGAAGTAAAAAAAATATTACTTATTTGTAAAAAACTTGCGCCTCACCGCGGTACACCGGTTAAGCCTTTACGCATGCTCATAATGGGCGTTCCCAATGTGGGTAAATCGACAATTATTAATGCATTGAAAAATAAGAGAATTGCTAAAGTTGGTAATGAGCCAGCTGTTACTAAAATGCAACAACGTATTGAGTTAAATGATCACATGATCCTGACAGATACACCTGGTATGATGTGGCCAAAAATAACAAATGATCTTGACGGTATCTTCTTAGCTGCTTCACATACCATTGGGATTAATGCATATGATGAACTAGAAACCGCTCTATCTCTATACGATATAATTAAGGAGACCTATCCTGATATTTTATCTACTCACTATAAAATTAAACTTCCCTTTCCAAAGGATGAAAAATTTTTAGAGCACATTGCATCTTCGCGAAGATTTGTAGTTAAAAAAGGTGAGTTAGATATTTATAAGGCAGCTGTAACTTTTCTTAATGATTATCGACAAGGTCTAATCGGAAAAATAAGCCTTGAATCTCCATCCTCAAGAATCGCTATGCTAGAAAAAATTAATGAAGAAGAAAGTACGAAATAAATCATATCTTATTCCTTAGATAGATATACATTGGTAATTATCTAGCTGCTCAGTTTTAGCTACCTGCGTTTTATCATAGATATATTTTCCAGAGTCATAACTTAGCCAGTGATGCAAAAGTTGGTATGTGGACAGATTAAAAGTAATTTTCTCTGGGTCCTTATCTATGACATTGACACTACAATCAATAACATTTAGTTTTTTACTGCATTCTCCCTGATCGAATATCTGGTTGCTAAAAGTCACTTCAACTGTATTCGGAAGAAACATATAAATATATAATTTAGCTGTGTGGCTTCGTTCATTATGGCTACAATTAAATCTATCTATTTGATAAGGGTTGATGAGAAAATAATAAATAACTAATGGTATTAATAAAATACATAGTGCAGGAATTGTTAATTTTTTAAATGTATCCATATTTAATTCGCAGTGAATTTATCAATCTTTAAGCACCCTAGCTCATCCATACATGGCCAGTCACTTTTAGGACCGCATGAATTAAGAGTAATGCTTGATTTTTTCACACAATAATTAATGCCTTCTATCGACTTAACTTCTTGGCAGTTAGTTTCAGGTAAAAAAGGATTTTTTCTTAAAAGGTAATCATCGTTAAACACTTCATTAGCAGACGAAACATTTACTAATGTAACTAAACCAACAGAAATAATAAACGCACTTAGACGGTAGAATTTTTTCATATTAGAAGAGTGTGGTAGATTGTCATTCTTTCATGATTTAAATCCAAAACACACCATAAGGCAATTATTAATATAATGAATTTTTCAATGAGTTTACCAGATATTAAAACTAACATATTAAGTGGTCTTACCGTAGCCCTGGCCATGGTACCAGAAGCAATTGCATTTGCATTAATCGCTCACGTCTCTCCACTTACAGGTTTGTATGCGGCCATCATTGTATGTTTAATTACAGCAATATTTGGAGGAAGGCCTGGGATGATTTCTGGAGCCACAGGTGCTCTAGCTGTTGTAATGGTTGCCCTGGTCGCACAGCACGGTGTAGAGTATCTTTTTGCAACTGTAATATTGATGGGAATTTTGCAATCAATATTTGCAATAATGCGTTTAGGAAAATATATACGTATGGTTCCGTATCCGGTGATGCTTGGTTTTGTTAACGGACTTGCGATTGTTATTTTTCTTGCACAATTTGGGCATTTTAAAGTGTTAGATTCAGAGGGAATGAAAATCTGGATGTCTGGCGCTCCACTTTATACGATGCTTGGTTTAACAGGATTAACTGTAGCAATTATTTATTTATTTCCCAAATTAACCAAGGCAATTCCATCGTCTCTAGCCTCAATAGTTATTATTTCCTGTCTGGTAATTTTTCTCGATTTAGATACAAAAACCGTTGGAGATTTAGGGTCAATTGCTGGGACAATTCCATCATTTAGAGTTCCTGACATTACATATGGCTTAGATACATTACGAATTATTTTTCCGTACGCATTCCTACTGGCCTGCATTGGGCTAATTGAAACACTTTTAACTCTGAACCTCATTGATGACATGACCGACACACGAGGAAGACCTAACAAGGAATCAATGGCGCAAGGACTAGCAAATATTGTGACAGGGTTTTTTGGTGGCATGGGTGGCTGTGCAATGATTGGGCAAAGTATGATCAATATAAATAATGGGGCACTCAAAAGACTGTCAGGGATTGCAACAGCCATCTTCCTAGCATCATTTATATTATTTTTATCTAAATGGATTGAACTGATTCCATTAGCAGCACTTATCGGTGTGATGTTTGTAGTCGCTGAAAAAACATTTGAGTGGGGAAGTTTACGACTTTTTGGTAAGATTCCCAGAGAGGATATCTTTGTAGGATTATTAGTAGGAGGAGTAACAATAATAGCAGATCTAGCAATTGCCGTAATTCTAGGTGTGATTGTATCCGCTCTCATCTTTGCCTGGAGTCATGCAAAAAAAATTGACGTAAAAACTTCAACAAATAAAAAAGGTTGGAAAATATACAAACTCGATGGCACCCTTTTCTTTGCATCAGCAAAAAACTTTCATGAATTATTCGATATTAAGAATGATCCAAAGGATGTCATTATTGATTTCGAAACTTCTAGAGTGGCCGATCATTCAGCAATAATGGCTATAGATAATCTTGCTAACAAATATAAGTTAGCTGGGAAAAAATTACACTTAGTTCACCTAAGTCCTGATTGCTTAGATATTTTAGATACTGCAAAAAGCATGGTGGAGGTAAATTTACTTGAAGATCCTAAATATCATATTGCAGATGACAAGCTTAGTTAATATTTAATTATTATAACAATCTAAGGTAAAAAAAATAAATACTTTAATTAGATGTATCTTGCAGAGCAACTTTTAGTGTGATTTAAAAAAAATATGCTGAATTATTATTATTTTTAAAATAAAGAAATGAATAAAATATGGAATTAAAATTCAATCAAGATGATAAAATTTTTGATTTATCACTTAAAATAAATTCTGCCGCTTTAAGCATTAATTTCTTTCTCTCCTCACCTTTAAAGTGAACGGAGTAAGAAGCTTCTTGTGTTGTTGTAAATTCCAGTAACTATTTGCTCACCTCATGATCTGGGGTACACTAATCCTGTCAAAGTTATTTAAGGATAATTTTTTTTAAGTGATAAATTTAATCATGGGCTTTTTTGGTGTAATTAAGATTAGCTATAGAAAAATTTTTAAATTTTCTAGTCGCTCATCGAGGTCAGAATACTGGTATTTCAGTATGTTTTTTTCTTTTTTATATATGTTTGGGCTGTATATAGAAAACACAATTATGGGGGGAGGGTTACTAGAAAAATTAACTACAGGCGAACCTATCATATCGCAACCTATTATAGCGCTATTCACGACAGTCCCCATGATAGCTCTTACGGTGAGAAGACTTCACGATGTTAACAGAAGTGGTTGGTGGTGCTGGCTTCCAATAACAATCATCGGTTTAATTCCTCTTTATTACTGGCTTGGCTTTAAAAAGAGTGATGAAAATGAAAATGATTATGGTTCGAATCCATTGAAAGTTGATCCAAACGAACAAAATCTAAATGACTTAAAAAGTAGCATAACGTTAAAAATATTGTTTGTTTTAATGTTGGTGATCACGGTTATGACTTTGTTCAGTACAATTTACCTCTCCACCACTCAGAATAAAGTAACATCTATTGGTCAGCTCGTTATCAATGATGCTAAAAAGCTCGCTAATTCGCCAATTAGTGAGCCAATTAGTGCGCCAATATTAAATCATGGTGCTATAAGCGATTTTACTAAAATTTTAACTAGTGAACAGGCTGATATTTTTGTTAATCTTAAATCCATAACCAAAAAAAATAATAATCGTACAGCTTGGTTTATGGTAAATAATAAAGCAGGAAATCAGTCTGAGGTAGCCTTGCTAAAGTTTAATTGTGCATCCTATGAATTTACTGCTCTCTCCGCTAAAGGATATGCACAACTGAATGCGAAGGGTGAAAAAATTGTAGATATAAAAGATCCATCAGGTAAGTTTGTTCCTATAAAGCCAATTCCCCCCCATATGATTAAGTACGCCATAGTCTGTGGCAGCAAACTTAAATTTAAAGAATTAAAAAATACAGGGATACCTGAAGTAACCTTATCATTTGATTCATCCACTATTCAGTCAGGGATTGGTGAAAAAATTAGAGCCTGGTATTCTATAAACCTCCCAGATAAAGATCCGAATAATAGTTATAAATTTATGTCATTTACTTTTTTTAATGAAATTGATTGCCAGAATTTTTCAACTAGGACACTTATTATCAATGGTTACAACGGGAAAAATTTAAATAAATATCTTCATACTAGTTTGGGTGATAATATCCAAGCTGTAAAAGATGCCCTTAATAAACAAAACCAAGATGGCACTGCAAGTGCAATCAATACAACTAAAATTGAAGGAATTGCTGCGCCAGCTATTTGTAAGGCTGCATAAATTATTGCTTAAAATTTTTAGTAATTAGATAATGATAGTTTTTCAGAAGCACAACAATTGATTGCACTTGCAGTGCCAGTTTTTATCTTTCTTCTTTTGGAAATATTACGAAAGACCAATTTATTTTTAAACAACCCAGCTATGGCTCAGGTAGATAAATGGTGCCCTCGGCAAGAATCGAACCTGCGACCCTCCCCTTAGGAGGGGGATGCTCTATCCACTGAGCTACGAAGGCAAAACTGGGAATCCTACTTACATCAAAAGCATAAGATTATAAAGTCGGTATTTTAACTGGTTTAGAGTGGTTTTAGTGGGTGAGTATCCTAAAAAAAAATGATAAACTGAAATTATGTCGATCATAAAATTTTCTCTCCCTTTTTTAATATTTTTTTCATTACAACTTATGGCCACTGAAGAACCTGTCTTCTCTCTTATATATAAAGAGAATAACTTTGAAGTAAGAGAATATGCCCCAAGAATTATTGCGCAGGTCAAAATAATAGGTAATTTTGATGAAGCTTCGAGCGCAGGTTTTAGAAGTCTCGCTGATTTTATTTTTGGAAATAATTCGATTAATAATGAGTCAGAAAAAATAAGTATGACAGCCCCAGTTGTTGCAGAGCCAACTTCAGAAAAAATACCCATGACCACCCCAGTTTTAGCTGAAGAAAAAAATAATGAGTGGCTTATCTCTTTTGTAATGCCAAAAGAATACTCTTTTAAGACCTTACCTAAACCAAATAATTCTGAGGTTACACTGACAACTCTCCCTAAGGAGAAATTTGCTGTTATTATATTTTCTGGTCTAGTGAGGGAATCTAGCTATGATGAAAAAGTTAAATTATTAAATAATTTTATCGAGAAACAAGACTTAAAGACTTCTGGTTCGGTGCAAATTGCTAGATATAATCCACCATGGACCCTACCCTTTTTTCGTCGAAATGAACTCATGATTAAAGTTCGATAAAAAATGTTACATGCTAGGCCTACGAAGCAAGAGATATCAATTGTATTAGTCACATACAATAGTGAAACAATCATCAAAAACTTCTTGCTACAAAACCAATTGAAGAATCACAAAAATATTATCGTTGTAGATAATGCAAGTCGGGATGAGACTGTTTCTTTAATTAAAAAAATAAGGCCTGATGTTCTTGTTATCCAGTCAAAACAAAACATTGGCTTTGGTTCCGCAGTGAATTTAGGCTTGGCTAGTAATAAATCTGAGTATGCCTTAGTTATTAATCCTGACACTTTCCTGTCAACTTCTTTTTTTACTGACCTTCACACAGGTATTTTAAGAAATAATGAAGCTGGATTAATTGCTCCAGCCATAGTGAATGATAATTATTTTTTTACACCTCCTATGTCTGAGTTCCAAAAAAATCCGAATCATAAACTGCAATTAAAAGATCAATCCGTAGACTTTATAAGTGGAGCCTGCTTCTTGGTAAAACCTAGTCTCTTTAAGGATAGAAAGATATTTGATGAGAATATCTTTATGTTTTACGAAGATAATGATTTGTCTGAGCAGGTTGGACTAATGGGCCTAAATAAAATAATACTCAAGGATTGCATCATTTATCACCAAGGAGAATCAAGCTCTTCACCAACGCCTTTTATCATTGCGCTTAAAAACTTTCATTACGGTTGGTCTGAATCATATTTCACTGAAAAGTACCAATCAAGAAAGGTTGCGAAATGGAAGAACTTTCTATCTACAGCTAACTACGTCAAAAGGATTGTATTCTTTTCAGCCGCCTTAAACATAAAAAGATTAATTCCATCTTGGTACAGGCTTAAGGGTAAAATTTCATTCATGAGAGATAAAAAAGCACAGGATATAAAAGAACATTTTTAGTCTAAATTTAAATAATTTTATTACATTATCTATGCAACGTTAAAGATTCACTAATCTAATTCGTAACGTTGCTCATAATTTACTTTTAGAGATTCGCTTTGCTCTTCTTTAAAAAGCAAATAACTCCCTATTGCAAGTACTTCAATTTCCGATCCCATAAAGCATTTAAATGCATCCTTAGGTGAGCACACAATTGGTTCTCCCCTAACATTAAAGGACGTATTGACAACAATAGGGCAGCCTGTTTTTTCAAAAAACTTATTAATTAAAGCATGATATTTTGGGTTAGTGTCGGCGTGAACAGTCTGAATGCGCGCCGAATAATCTACATGGGTAATTGCTGGGATAGAGGAGCGTGGAATATTCAGTTTAGCTATACCAAACAATGTTTTCTCTTCCTTTGACATCACAAGACGTCTTTTCTTCTTAATATCTGCTACAAGCAGCATGTATGGGCTATCCCCATCATGCTCAAACCAATCACTCACATGCTCACTTAAAATACTTGGTGCAAAAGGACGAAAGCTTTCTCGATACTTAACCTTAAGGTTTAGTTGTTTTTGCATTGCCGGTGACCTAGGGTCAGCAATAATACTCCTCGCACCTAAGGCTCTTGGACCGAATTCCATTCGTCCCTGCATCCAGCCTATAGCTTTCTCATCTGCAAGAGCTTCAGCAACTTTTTCTATAAGTAAGTTTTCTTCGAATTTATGAAATTTGGCACCGCAAGCTATAAGCGCTTCCTCGATAACAGCATCTGAAAAATTTGGTCCTAGATAAGCCCCGTTCATGGAATCTCTTCCGGCTGGCAGCCTTCTACTTTTAGAGTAATTCAAATACCAAACTGATAAAGCCGCACCAAGTGCACCACCAGAATCTCCTGCTGCAGGCTGAATCCAAATATTATCAAATATTTTTTCTCGAAGTAAAATGCCGTTAGCAACACAATTCAGCGCAACACCTCCAGCAAGACAGAGATTCTTTTCTCCAGTTTCTTTTGCTATGCTTTTAGCAATTTGAATTAAAATATCCTCAGTAACTTTTTGAACAGATGCTGCGAGATCCATTTCACGCTGAGTCAACTCTGACTCTGGCTTTCGAGGAGGGCCTCCAAATAATGCATCAAACTTTTTATTCGTCATATATAGGCCAGTTGGATAATCAAAATAACTCATATCAAGCTGAAAGCTTCCATCTTCAGAGATCTTGATGAGTTTTTCTTTAATTAAATTAGCATACCTAGGCTCGCCATAAGGAGCTAACCCCATGACTTTATATTCACCAGAATTAACCTTGAAGCCAGTGTAGTAAGTAAAAGCAGAGTAAAGGAGTCCCAAAGAATGAGGGAAATATATTTCTTTTAAAACCTTAAGGTCCTTGCCACTACCAACAGCTAAAGATGTAGTTGTCCATTCACCAACTCCATCTAGCGTCAAGACTGCTGCACTTTCAAATGGAGAAGGATAAAATGCACTGGCAGCATGAGATAGATGATGCTCAGAAAAGAGTAGTCGCTCATTCCAATTAACTTCACTGCCAAGGGCTTCAGATAGCTCTTTTAATAGTATTGTTTTCTGAAAGAGCTTTTCTTTTATCCACAAAGGCATTGATGATGAAAAGCTTCGAAAACCTTTTGGGGCAAAAGCTAGGTATGTTTCGAGCAACCTCTCAAATTTAACAAAAGGCTTCTCATAGAATACAACATGCTTAATATCACTCCCTCTAATATTAGCCTCATCAATACAATAGGAAATGGCATTACTTGGAAATCCAGCATCTTGTTTTTTTCTTGTGAATCTCTCTTCTTGGGCTGCGGCAACAATATGGCCATCAAGTATTAAGCATGCAGCACTATCATGATAAAAGGCTGAAATTCCTAGGATATACATAGCTATGACCTTATTTTAAAATAATGTGTAGATAAATGGAGCTACAACAGAGCCTTGGGCTAGTATTAATAATCCCCCTATCATCATCATAATGATAATAATTGGGGCTAACCATAGCTTTTTTCGAGCCCGAAGAAAAGTCCATAGCTCTTTTAGAATATCCATTAACCTAACCTATTTAATATTAAAATTGATTTTTGAAAGATTCAACTACTTGCTTCGAGGAGCTTCTAATTCTCCAAAATGAAGATCGAGACATAAGTTTCAGTCGCAATTCATCTCTAGAAAATAAGCGCATCAGAAGTGCAATTGGAGTGAATAATCCAAAGAATATGACACCTAGTATTATTGGACTGAAGATTGAGCCAAGAATCAAACCTAAACGCATCCACAATTTATTTAGTGGCAATAAAAGGCCCGGTCTCGTTATTGTAAGAGTTAAAAAAATAGTAGCAAATAACAGAAAAACTATTGCTATGCTGAAGGCGCTTACAAAATAATAATAAATTCCAACCAAAAGAAAAATAATGAAAAAGAAAAAGCCAAACTTCTTATTGGATGGAAGCACTATGTCAGATTTTTTCAGTTTAGATCTCCTAAATTCAGTATAATTTTAAACATAGATAAATTTGGTACAGCTATTTATATAGCTTGGCATTAGTGGGTGAATTACCAGTTAAAGAAGAATGCACCTTAATTATACAATAGCATTTATAACAAAGTATATTATTCCATATTAAAATTTATTTATAATCTTATATAAATATTTTATTATTAAATTAACAATTGGGAGTTATGATTAAATTTTTCAAGATTAACAACGGAGAGATGTTTTGCAGGCAAATAAACTGAGAGAGAGAATAAAATTAGGATTAATTTATCTTCTTTTTCTTTTCTTTATTTTTTTTGCAATGGATATGGCTTGCCAATATATTATCAAATCAACTTTTAATATTTCAATTTACGATGAAGACTATCTGGAAAGAAAAACTGTTTTTTATAAAGACAAGCAATCGAAATACTTTGTTCATCCCTATTTTGGTCTCGCGTCAATTGGAGACACAAAAAATTCCTCAATAGGTATTGCTGATGATTATTTATTTCACTCCGTAGCTCTTTCACCCAAAAAAAATGACATCAAGGTTTTATTGCTGGGAGGTTCAGTTGGAGCTTTTCTATCAAATAGTATAGAAAAAAGCGGAGTAAGTACGGATCAAGATTTTAATACAGTCTTCGCCAATATGCTAAACACACACTTTGGAGTGGACCATTTTTCTGTATACAATGCATCGATCCTAGGTGGCAAACAACCACAACAATTCTTCAAGCTAATGTATTTAGATCTAATTGGCTTTAAACCAGATATTGTCATTAATGTAGATGGATTCAATGAGCTAGCATTAACCTTATCAGATAATTTTGATGCAAAATTACCCGCGGTCTACCCAAGACAAC
>Ga0209709_10005171_pt1 | contig 10322 bp, 12 predicted proteins | sample ArcticOcean_MG_C_2_FD_187435 | JGI IMG/M metagenome (GOLD analysis project Ga0209709, IMG submission 187435) | Marine microbial communities from western Arctic Ocean - ArcticOcean_MG_CB4_136 (SPAdes) (version 2) | ecosystem: Environmental > Aquatic > Marine > Oceanic | place: Arctic Ocean...
CAAAGAGGTATTGGTAACGGTATATCTTTAATAATATTTTCAGGAATAGTTGCCGAAATACCAAGAGCCTTGGCTTCAACATTCGAATTGGGTAGAACTGGAGCATTATCAGCAGGCATTATACTATTTATATTTGCACTAATAATTGTTACAGTTTTATTTATAGTATTTATTGAAAGAGCTGTCAGAAAAATATTAATAAATTATCCCAAGAGACAAATGGGCCAAAAAGTTTATGGTGGTGAATCTTCTCATTTGCCTTTAAAAATAAATACAGCCGGTGTTATTCCGGCAATTTTTGCATCTGCGTTATTATTATTACCAATAACTGTCTCTAATTTTGGATTATCTGATTCAGAAACATTTATTGATATATCTTCCTTATTTTCTCAAGGTAAGCCCTTATATATGTTGTTATATGCATCTGGTATAATATTTTTTTCTTTTTTTTATACCTCAATTGTTTTTAATCCAAATGAGACGGCGGAAAATTTAAGAAAACAAGGTGGATATGTACCAGGGATAAGACCTGGAGAAAGAACAGCTTATTTTATAGAAGATATTCTTACTAAACTTACTACATTAGGAGCCTTATATTTAACTATAGTATGTTTGATGCCAGAATTTTTAATCTCGAGATTTCCAATACCATTTTATTTAGGTGGAACATCAATATTAATAGTTGTTGTTGTTGCCATGGACACTGTATCACAAGTACAGACTAGATTAATGAGTCAACAATATGAGTCATTAATTAAAAAAACAAAATTTGGTAAATAAAAAATGAATATTATATTGTTTGGACCACCAGGTGCAGGCAAAGGTACGCAATCAGACAATATTTCAAAAAAGTTTAATTTACACAAAGTATCTACAGGCGACCTATTAAGGGAAGAAAGTAAAAAAAATACTACATTAGGAAATAATATAAAGTCAGTCATTGATGAAGGAAAATTTGTTTCTGATAAAATTATTAATGATTTAATAATAACAATTTTATCTAAAAAAGAACTTTACAGTCGATTAATTTTTGATGGATATCCAAGAAACCTAAACCAGGCAAAAGATTTAGATTTGTTAATTGCTAAGTATGATCAGAAAATTGCGTGCGTTTTAAGCCTAAACGTTGATAAAGAAACTGTTCTCAAACGCATACTTGGTAGACAAACTTGTGGTAAGTGCGGTTTGATATTTAATGTTTATTACAACAAATCGACAAGCAACAACCATGAATGTGGGGAAAATTTTTTATCTACAAGATCTGATGACAATAAAAAAACATTATTAGAGCGTTTTAAAACGTATGAAGATAAGACGTTACCAATACTTGAATATTACAAAAAGCATAAAATATTGAAGGAAATTAATGGTGTAGGTGAAATTGACGCCATTTTTAATGAAATTCATGGTATTTTAGCTTCTTTAGAGACTTGACTTTGCAAACGGTATTTATATAACTAACGTTTTTATATATCATATTTCATTATACTTATGGCTCGTATAGCTGGCGTTAACATACCTCAAAATAAAGTTGTCCATGTTGCTTTAACTTATATTCATGGAATTGGAAGTAAATTTTCAAACAATATTTGCAACAAGCTTAGTATAGAAAAAAATAAAAGAGTTAATGCTTTAACTGACGATGAAGTTCTTAAAATTAGAGAATTTATTGACGCAAATTACAAAGTTGAAGGAGATTTAAGAAGAGAAATATCTTTAAATATTAAAAGACTAATTGACTTGGCAACATATAGAGGAACGAGACATAAAAAAAAATTACCTGTAAGAGGACAAAGAACTCACTGCAACGCGCGTACTAGAAAAGGTAAAGCAGTAGCTATTGCCGGTAAAAAATTAACTCCATTGAAAAAATAGATAAATGATTAAAATTGATAACACGGATAAAAAAAAAGATACGAGCAAAATAGAAAAAAAAAATGTTGATAAAGTAAAAAAAGTCAAGGTAGCTAAAAAAAAAATTAAAAAAAATATTACGAGCGGTATTGCTTTTGTTTATGCTACTTTTAATAATACAATTGTAACTATTACTGATGACAGTGGGAATGTAATTGCTTGGTCTTCTGCAGGATCTAAAGGATTTAAAGGATCAAGAAAATCAACTCCCTACGCTGCTCAGATAGCTGCTGACACAGCTGCTACAAAGGCTCAGGAACATGGTTTAAAAATTCTTACAGTTAAACTAAAAGGTCCTGGATCAGGTAGAGAGACAGCTTTAAGAGCTTTGCAATCTAGAGGTTTTAAGATTCTATCAATAAAAGATGTGACCCCAATGCCTCATAACGGAGCACGTCCACCAAAAAAGAGAAGGGTATAATTTAAATGGAAAATCCAACAGTAATTCAGAATTGGAAAGCTTTGATAAAGCCAAGCAAATTAAATATTAAGAGTAGTGAAGATAAAACCTTAACTACTGTAACAGCTGAGCCTCTTGAAAAAGGGTATGCATTAACAATTGGTAATTCGTTAAGAAGAATTTTATTATCTTCTATACAAGGGTCTGCAATTACAGCAATTCAAATTGATGGAGTTCTTCATGAATTTTCTTCCATAAAAGGCGTTAGAGAAGATGTTACAGATATAGTTTTAAATATTAAATCATTATCTCTTAAGGTCATGTCAAAAGAATCAAAAAAGTTAATACTTGATGTAAAAGGTCCTGGAGAAATTAAAGCAAAAGATATTCAGCCAAATCCAGATGTAAAGATTTTAAATCCAGAATTAGTCATATGTCATTTAGATGAAAATACAAAATTTCATATGGAATTAATTGCTAGCAATGGAAAAGGATATTGTCCAGCTGAAAAAAATAAAAAAGAAGATGCTCCATTAGGCTTGATTGCTATAGATTCACTTTTTTCTCCAGTTAAAAAAGTTTCATATACCATTGAAAATGCAAGAGAAGGTCAAGCATTAGATTATGATAAATTAATAATGAATATAGAAACCAATGGTTCGTTACCAGCAGAAGATGCTGTAGCTTATGCTGCAAGAATATTTCAGGATCAATTATCTCTATTTGTCAATTTTGACGAACCAGTTGAAGTTGAAAAAATTCCTCAATCTACTGAATTAGAGTTTAATAAAAACTTATTACGTAAAGTTGAAGAACTTGAACTCTCTGTTAGATCAATGAATTGTTTAAAAAATGATAATATTATTTACATTGGTGATTTAGTTCAAAAAACAGAGCCAGAAATGTTGAGAACACCAAATTTTGGTAGAAAATCTCTTAATGAAATTAAGGAAGTTCTAAATTCAATGTCACTTTACTTAGGAATGGAAGTCCCAAATTGGCCTCCAGATAATATTTCTGAGTTGTCAAAAAAGCTTGAAGATATAAATTAAATTTATATGAGACATAAAATAGGTTTCAGAAAATTAAATAGAACATCAGAGCATAGAAAAGCTTTATTTAAAAATATGCTCAATTCTTTAATAAAGTATGAGCAAATAATAACAACATTACCTAAGGCAAAAGAGTTGAAGCCTCAAATTGATAAAGTTATTACCTTAGGAAAAAAAAACAATTTACAATCCAAAAAAAACTTATTCTCAGAGCTTCAGTCTAAAACCTCGGTAGATAAACTTGTTAAAACCCTTTCCCAGAGATACGAAAAAAGAAAAGGTGGTTATAGCAGAGTTATCAGGGCTGGTTTTAGATATGGAGATAAAGCTCCAATGGCTGTAATTGAACTAGTGGATAGAGACCCAGAAGCTAAAAAAGTTGATATCAAAAAAAAGGTTGATGCACCTAAAAAAGAAACTCCAGAAATAGAAACTAAAGACAAAGTTAAGAAAAAATCCAATAAATAAAGTTTTATTATTTTTTAATAATTAGTATCTTAGTTAAATATTTTATGAAAAAAATATATTTAATAGACGATACTTCCGCAAACACTCGTTTGGACAGATGGTTCAAAAGACATATTTGTGATGTTCCGCAGTCATTAATTGAAAAAAATATAAGAAAAGGAAATATTAAAATAAATACTAAAAAAAATAAAAGTTCATATAAGCTTCAAAACAGAGATGAAATTGTAGTAAATATTTCAAACTTAATAGTAAACAACGACAAGAAAACAAAAGTGAAATATAAACCAACAAAAAAAGAAATTAATTATTCATCATCAATGTTTGTTGAGGATAATGACAATTATGTTGTTATAAATAAACCTGCAGGAATAGCTGTGCAATCAGGAACCAAGTCTAAAAGAAATATTATTGATATACTTCGTGATACAATTGAATTTAAGGGCTCCACACCTTTTACTGTTCATAGAATAGACAAGGAAACTACTGGAATATTAATTGTTGCTAAAAATAGAAAATTTGCTCAGCTGTTCACTTCATTATTTAGAATAAGAAAAATTCACAAAACTTATCTCGGTATTGTTTTAGGGGAGTTTCCAAAAAAAAAAGGTACATTAATTGATGAATTATATCATTACGAAAAGGATAAAAAAGTTAAAACAAAAGCTATTACTCATTTTACACTGATAGATTCTAACAATAACTACTCTCTACTAAAACTTAACCCAGAAACTGGTCGAAAACATCAATTGAGAAAACAACTTTTATTATATGGACACCCAATTATCGGTGATTCAAAATATAGGTTAACCCAAAAATATAATAACAAAAAAAATCCACTTATGTTACATGCTCATAAAATTAACTTTTCAATTAATAGTATAAAATACAACTACACTGCTGAACCATCTCTAGAATTTCTTAATTTTGTTAAAGAAAAGTATTTAAAAATTTTTTAATAATAATTTTGTTTATTTTAGAATAATTTTTAACTCCTAGTTTTTTTAAATTTGTAATTCCTTTATCTTTTATTCCACACGGAACTATCCCCTTATATCCGTCTAAATTATTTGATACATTTATTGCAAATCCATGATAGGCAATCCATCTTTTTACTCTAATACCAATCGCAGCTACCTTCATGGTTTCGTTGCCAACCCCAGTCCATATTCCAATATTTTTTTTATCAGAATATGAATCTATTTTATACTCTTTCAAAATAGCAATAATACAATTCTCAATTTTAGTAACTAGTGCTCTTATATCCTTCTCTCTTTTATTTAAATTTAAAACAAAATATACAACCTTTTGACCCGGTCCATGATACGTAAGTTTACCCCCCCTTTTAGTCTTTAGTACTTTGATATTTTTATCTAATAAATCTTCATTATTTGAACTTGTCCCTGCAGTATAAGTAGCTGTATGTTCAATTATCCACAAAAGTTCGTCTTCTTTCCCGTTAAAAACATCTTCAACACGTTGTTCTAAAATTTTCATTGATTTAACGTAGTCAACTGGTTTAATACTAGTTTTAACTTCAATATTCATTTTAAGTTGTGGTTTTAACAAGATTAAACTAATTAGTTTTCAAATTTAAAAAATTTATAATTATGTCTCTAATAAAAGCAATAACTGATAAAAAAGTCAATTTTGAGTTTAATAAAGAATTCATTAATGTTTTTAGCAATAAAATAAAACTTAATGATACAGAGTTTTTAAATAAAACACTAAAAGAACTACATCCAGCAGATTCCGCTGATATCATAGAAAATTTAGGAACTGAAAACAGATCAAAGCTTATTGAATTAGAGGGTTTTAGCATAGACCCTGAAATATTCATAGAATTAAACGAATCTATACAAACTGAAGTATTTATTGTGCTCTCAACAGAGTCAATTGTGAATATTTTGAAGCGCCTTGAGTCAGATAATGCATTAAAAATTATTGAAAATTTAAATGAGAAAAGAAAAAACGAGGTATTAGCAAAACTTCCTCCAAAAGATAGGTTTTTGTTAAAAGAAGGTTTAAGTTATCCAGAAGATTCTGCCGCACGTATAATGCAGCGTGAATTTGTGGCAATACCAAGCGATTGGTCAGTTGGACAAACAATAGATTATCTAAGAGAAAATAAAGATTTACCAGAAGAGTTTTTGGAAATCTTTATTATTGATAATAATTTTGAACCTATCGGTACAGTAGCTTCTTCAAAAGTATTAAGAACTTCTAGAGAACTTAAAATGAATTCCATAATGAACGAAACTCACGTTTTAATACCTGTGGACATGGATAAAGAAGAAGTGGGGCATAATTTTGAAAATTACAATCTTGTTTCAGCTGGAGTAGTTGATAAAACAAATAAATTGGTTGGGATGATTACTGGAGATGATGTTTTTACTGTACTTAAAGAAGAAGCCCAAGAAGATGTTCTAAGATTGGCTGGTGTAGGCGATGAAGAAATTACTGATAGTATTTTCCAAAAAACAAAAAGAAGATTTAATTGGTTGTTACTAAATTTATTTACAGCTCTTTTGGCAACTTGGGTAATTAGTAAATTTGGTGCCTCCATCCAACAGATGGTAGTGTTAGCTTTTTTGATGCCTATAGTAGCTTCAATGGGTGGGAACGCCGGCATGCAAACTCTTGCTGTAACTATACGTTCATTGGCTACTAAAGAACTTTCATCTGGAAATTTTAGAAAAGTTGTAACAAAAGAATTCATAATTGGAATTTTGAATGGAATTATTTTTGCAACAATCACTGGTTTAATTGTTCAATTATGGTTTAAAGAAATAAATTTATCAATTTTAATTGCTATTTCAATGGTATTAAATATGATTGTGGCAGGTTTATTTGGAATCTTAGTTCCAGTGTCATTAAAAAAATTTAACATAGATCCAGCAATAGCTTCCAGCGTTTTTGTAACAACAATAACTGATGTAATCGGTTTTTTGACATTTCTTGGATTAGGAACTTATTTTTTTTACAATTAAATATTATCAATTAATCTAGTTTTGTTAAGATAATAAGAAATAAAAACTTTATTTTTATTTTTTTTGATATAAGGCTTAGTTATCTTATTTATATCAAAAATGTCAATGTACTCAATTCGACTAACACCAATTTTTTTTATTTTTTTCTTAACAAAATCTACACTTATATTTTGAGATAATAATTTTTTCTTGGACTTTGAAATAAATTTGTAAACTGATGATGCTATTTTTAATTGATTTTTTGATAAAGTAAAATTTCTTGAAGAATAAGGAACTCCATTTTTTCCCCTAACAGTTTTGCAAGCAACTAATTCGATTTTTTTATATTTTTGATTAATAAAATATTCTACTATTTTTAATTGTTGCATATCCTTTTCACCTAGGAATAATTTTCTAGGATTGATGATTCTAATAAATCTGTCGATGACATCTACTACGGCACTGAAATGCCCAGGCCTAAACTTTCCACACAATACTTTCTCAAAGCTATGTATATTAATTTTTTTTTTGGGACCATTTGGATATATTTGATTATTTGTTGGTAAATATAAATAATTTACACGTAGTTTTTTTAGATAAAGAATATCTTTCTTTATCATTCGCGGATATTTAAGCAAATCTTTTTTGTTATTAAATTGATATTTATTAACAAATATTGAAACTATAGTTTTTTCACATATTGATAAGCTTTTTTTAATTAATTGCTCGTGGCCCTTGTGTAAGCCTCCCATCGTAGGAACAAAACCCAAATTTTTATTATTTTTTACTAGCTTTTTAAGATCATTTTTTTTTAATATTATTTTCATTTGTAAATATTAAGTATTATATGTAAAAGAACTTAATGATTAAACAAGCTATTATACCTTTAGCAGGTTTGGGTACAAGACTTCTTCCTTTAACAAGTGTATTTGCTAAGGAACTTCTTCCTATAAATGGAAAACCAGGTATCCAATATATTATAGATGAATGTTTGGAAGCGGGTATTAAAGAAATTATCTTTGTTATATCTAAAAAAAAGATTATGATAAAAAATTATTTTTTTTCAAATTCAATTTATAAAAAAGTTATAAAAAAAAATAAAGATAAACGTATTATAAAAGAGTATAAAAAAATTTTAAAATATAGAAAAGTTATTAAATTTGTATTTCAAAACAAGCCACTTGGTACAGGTGATGCTGCGCTTAAAGCTCAGAAGCATATTAAAGATAAATATTTTTTATTGTTGTTACCAGATGACTTAATTATAAAAAAAAATTGTTCTAAATCAATGATTAATATTCATAATAAATATAAATCTTCTGTTATGGCTAGCATGACAGTTAATAAAAAAACAGTATCAAGATGGGGCATTTATAATATTAGAAAAAAAATTGATAAAAAAAACTTCATAATTAATGGTGTAATTGAAAAACCTACTGTAAAACTTGCTCCATCTACAAAGGCAGTTATAGGTAGATATATTTTGCCAAAAAAAATATTCAAAAAAATTTCTAAATTAAAACCTGGCAAAGGTGGTGAATTGCATATTACTGACGCCATACAAAAATTAATTAACAACGGTGAAAAATTTATTGCTCACAACTTCTCAGGAAAATATTTAGATTGCGGAACTATGAACGGTTATATTAAATCATCAACGGAAATATCAAAATTATGAAAATTTGTATGGTAGGAACAGGATACGTTGGTTTAGTAAGTGGCGTTTGCTTTTCAGATATTGGAAATGATGTTATTTGTGTTGATCATGATCTTAATAAAATTAATAATCTTAAAGAGGGAATAATACCAATTTATGAACCAGGTCTACAAGAACTGGTTTTAAAAAATTATAGAAATGGTAAATTAAAATTTTCTACTAATTTAAAAGAATCGATTAATAAATCAGATATAATTTTTATTTGTGTTGGCACACCAACTAAAAAAAATGAGGATGGAGCTGATCTAACCCAAGTTTATAATGTTGCTAGGGAAATAAGAAACTCAATATCAAAGTTTAAAATTATAATAACTAAATCTACTGTTCCAGTGACAACAGGTGACGAGATAGAAAAAATTATTTCAAACAAAAAGTCTAAAAATCTCTTTTCAGTAGTTTCTAATCCTGAATTTTTACGCGAAGGTGACGCTGTAAATGATTTTTTTTATCCTGATAGAATAGTAATAGGAACAAGTAATGTTAAATCTAATAAAATATTAAAAAATCTCTATTCTCCGCTCGTGTCCAAAGGTGCAAAATATATAAACACATCTAGACGTGCTGCTGAATTAATTAAGTATGCTTCTAACGCTTTTCTGGCTACAAAAATTACATTTATAAATGAAATTGCTAATTTATGTGAAAAAATAAATATTAATGTTGAGGATATATCTATTGGCATGGGTTTAGACAAGAGAATAGGTAGCCGTTTTTTAAGAGCAGGCCCAGCCTACGGAGGGTCATGTTTTCCTAAAGATACTAAGGCTATAACAGCAACTGCTGATAAATTTAAAACAAACTTATCTCTAATTAAGACTGTGATTAAATCTAATGAAAACAGATCATCTTTATTAATAAAAAGAGTCTTAGAAATATTGAATAGAAAAATTAAAAACAAAAAAATTAGTTTTTTAGGCGTTACTTTTAAAGCTAATACTGACGATATGAGAGATTCTTCCTGTTTATCAATGATACCCTCATTAAATAAAATGGGTGCAAAAATTAATTATTATGATCCCACTGGAATAAAAAGTGAACTTGCCAGATATAAAAATGTGATTTATTCAAAAGATATTAAATCAGCTATATCAAAATCAGATCTTATTATTATTCATACTGAGTGGAATGACTTTAAGTCAATAAACTTTAAATCTTTAGCAAAGAATAAAAAAGTTATTATTTTTGATATGAGAAATCTATATTCACCATCAAAAATGAAAAATTCAAATATTAAATATTTTTCTGTTGGAAGATAATTTATATCAATTCAAAAATTGCATCAATTTCAACAGCAACACCTAAAGGTAAAGAATTTGTGCTTACAGCAGCTCTTGCATGTTTACCACCTTCACCAAACACTGCTGTCAAAGTATCGGAAGCAGGGTTGATTACCTTTGGTTGATCAATGAAATCATCTGAAGAATTAACAAATCCCGTAATTTTTATACAATTTTTAATTTTACTTAAATCTCCGTTTACAGCTTTTTTTACTTGAGCCAAAATATTAATTACACAAAGTTTTGCAGCTGCTTGCCCTTCTTCAAGAGAGAGATCTTTACCAACTTTTCCTTTAATCATTTTACCATTCACATCAACAGGAAGTTGACCAGATATAAAAATATAATTTCCAGTTCTTTTTGCAGCAACATATGCTCCTACAGGTGTAGGCGCATCAGGTATAGTTATTTTTAGTTCTTTTAATTTATCAGCTATAGACATTAATTTTTTTTAAATATTTAATATTTTTATTTTTTTCTTTTTTTTTTTCCTTTTTTATTTCTATCATATTCTTTTCTTTTCTCAAT
>Ga0209709_10005180_pt1 | contig 10309 bp, 5 predicted proteins | sample ArcticOcean_MG_C_2_FD_187435 | JGI IMG/M metagenome (GOLD analysis project Ga0209709, IMG submission 187435) | Marine microbial communities from western Arctic Ocean - ArcticOcean_MG_CB4_136 (SPAdes) (version 2) | ecosystem: Environmental > Aquatic > Marine > Oceanic | place: Arctic Ocean...
TTTGTCTTCTAATACTTTTTTAATAATCGACTCAAGTTGCTTTACTCCAGAAGACTTCTCTTGCATATAGTTAGCTAATGCCGATTTATCTTGCCTGATTCTATTAAGCTCTTTTTCTCTCTTTATCTTCATTTTTCGAAGTGAGGTCATTTGTTTTTGCTTATCTCTTTTTAGTGAAATACTTTGTCTTAAAAGTGATTCAAGCTTTAATTTGTCTTTATTTATTATTAATAAAATACTCTTAATCTCTTTTGTCATTTTTTGCTCAATTGAAGAAATTATTTTAAGGTATTGGGTCCTATATACTGCCTGACGCCAAGAGGTTGAAGACAGTACCTTTTCTAAGTCTGAAACTCTACCTTTCAAATATGTATTAATAATTCTCTGCTCATACCTTGTCCTAAGTAAGTTTAATTCATCTTCTTTTATTTTTATTCTACTTTTTAAATTATCAACCTTATCCCTATTAAAGTTTTCTTCTTTTTTTAGAGATTGAATTAATCTGTTTACTAGAGCTAACTCCTCATCAAGATTTATAATTCTTTTCGAAGTAGTGGTCTCATTAATATTTGCTTTCCTCAGTTTTGAGCTTAGTTTTTCAATTTCCTTTTTCATTTTATTTATAGCATCATTTTGATACCTAAGTTCTTCACTATAATCTCTTTGAGATGATTGCGGATAAAGAATATTTATAAGAAAGCAGAGGAATATTATCTTATTGAACATTTTCATTTAATGAAAGCTAGCCAGATTAAATCACTGCTTACAACGCACATTATTTTTCTTTTTAGCCACTATTTTTCTTCAACTTTGAACAAAATAAAATCTTTAAACGAAAGTTCTAATTTTTTATCTTTTAAAAAGTATATCCAAAGTTGTTCTTTTTGATTTAACTTAGTAGAAATAACTTTATCATGAGGTTTACCAAGAAGCTCTTCAATAAAAGGAAGAGTCATACCAACTGTTAAGCGCGGAGCTCGTGCTACAGCTTGAATATATCTCGCTTTCGACATTTCATAATCGATAATCATTTTTGACTTGTATTCGCTATACTTATTTAATTTAAATTTTAAATCTTTTAGCAATCGTTCGTTTTGTGGTCCAATGCTAGATGTCAATTCTGATGCTTCTTCTAGTGATTGAATTGCTAAAACTATCTCGTCAAAGTCCTTTACTTTATCTGCTAACTCTACTAACTGAATTCCCGCTTGATATTGCAGTGCTCGAATATTTGATTGTAATGCACCATTTAACTTAAGCGCTTCTGCATATTTTTTCATGGCCTTACCAAATATCAATATTGATTGTAGTTTTTGTCCCTGTTCAAGAATTACATATGAGTTGAACTTATCTATTACTTTTTGATCAACTTCTGAAAATTGCGAAACCTTCTTTATAAGGCTGAGCGCCTCTTTATAAAAACCTCTGTCAAGAAGTAACTCTGCAGAATTCATCCATTTTCTTGCTATTTCATCTATTCGAAAATTTAAAGACTTAACTATCAGACTGTCATTAGTTATAACACGCGCTCTTGCTTTAATATATTTATCAAGAGCTTTTCCAGAATCGCCGATATCATCAAAATATAAACCTTCTTCCATTATTTGATATGGTATCCTTTTATTACAACTTTCAATAAATTTCATTGCCCTGTATTTGTTCGAGTGATTTGGATATGAATTTATGAAATCTAAAAATCTTCTTTTAGCTCCTATATAGTCCTTATTGTAATAAATACTCTTTGCTTCGTCTCCGGTTGTTTTCTTGCCCCCATAAAAAGTAGAAAGAGTAACGTAAAGTCCATAATTAGCAATGTCAAACCGATTAACAGGAGTAACATCATTAGGGTCCTCTATTTTATTTATTTTTGTGTAAGAGTGTCTCAAATCAAGGCCGATAGAAAAACGGTTTAACTTACCCGGGTCAATAATATATCGAAAACCAAAACCGATGCTCATTGATGTTCCACTCCCTTTAGGAGATTCATTCATAGTTTCTAGATCTTTGTCAAAATAAAATTTTGAAAAAGCTAGTCCATAACCATACCTTAAGTTTAAATACCATGAATTGTAAGGCTGCCATTGTAGGGAGTTTGTAATAAGGTATTCTTTGATATCGGGTTTAAACTGAATCGTTTTATCATTTAAAGATGTACCCTCTTTCCAATCATCTGGTATGCTTTTTGGAGAAAAAATAGAACTAGATCTATAATTAAAGCCCGTCAGTATATTCATCCAACTAGTTTTCATAATTAGGTTCGGGATGTTGATCATCCCAAAATCAATATCTAAAGAGGTCCCTGCTATATTTTCAATACTTTGGTCTAAAGGCGTTATATCGCTATCAAGCCAAATCCAATTGTCCAAATCCCCCGCAGAAAGAGCTGAGGAACTACCGGTTAGCTTTCCCGTCACCCCCAAACCATAACGCATTTCAATCGGCATATAATTAATAGGAGCTGCAAATTCTCTATATCTAAACAATCTATCGTATATAGGAACTTTTTCAGAATTATTATCGTTAGGAACTCTTATAAGACCCCAAAAATAACTTTTTGGTTCCTCCTCAATTCTTGTTTGTGAACTAGAAAAGGATGAGATAATAATAATTAATATTATACAATTAAATATTTTCTGTTTTATCATTGATACAAATTTAAGTATTCGTATATCTTTTACAATGAGAGACTCGGTATATTCTAATTCTAAATTTTTAATCTTTAATACATTGATATGAAACACTACATAACCTTATTTATATTAACCTGTATTTTGTATTCCCAAGAGTTTAACATTGCAAGAATTAAATACGGAGGTGGAGGTGACTGGTACTCAGACCCTAGCAGTTTACCTAATTTATTGGACTATTTAAAAACACATACACCAATGAAAAAAGCAGGTGCAGAAATAAAAATAAAACTAACAGATAATAATGCTAAGCACTACCCTTATCTTTACCTGACTGGGCATGGTAATATCAAATTTTCTGAAAATGAAATAATAGCTCTAAGATCAATCCTTACAAGTGGCGGTTTTCTTCATGCTGATGATAATTATGGCATGGATAAATCCTTTCGCAGAGAAATCAAAAGAGTTTTTCCAAATAAAGATTTCGTTGAACTACCCTATGACCATCCTATATTTTCATCATATTTTACATTTGAAAATGGTCTCCCGAAAATCCACGAGCATGATAATAAACCACCTCAAGCATTCGGAGTTTTTGAAAATGAAACACTAATAATTCTATATACCTACGAAACGGATTTAGGAGATGGCTGGGAAGATGAGTCTGTTCATAATAACCCTTGGGAACTAAGAGAAAAATCATTAAAGATGGGAGTAAATATTATATACTTCGCACTCACACAGTAATATGAAGATCTCAAATTATTTAAAATCGTTAAAACTAGAAAAACTCAAGAGTGACTTATTTAGTACCTTGTTTCTATTAGTTACAATCATTATTTCAAGTTCCATATCTTTAATTTTACTTGAATCAGTTTTTTACTTTTCGCCTGGAATAAAAACATTAATTATTAAAACCATTTTTGGCGCAATTATTATAAGTATTTTTTTTATTGGATTATTTTTATTTCTAGTAAAAAGTAATTATTTTAAAAGCTACACTTGGGAAACCCTTGCAAAAATAATTGGTAAAATTATTTTTCCAAAAAACGAAGATACTGCTCTAAATGCATTCCAAATCGAAACTACAAAAAGCAGAAGCCAATCTAATGAGCTAGCTAATAATTTCACTAAAGAAGTTGCAAAAGAAATGCAAAAGCATAACCCAAGTGACCTCATAGACAAAAGACCTCTTATAAATTTAAAGATGATAACAGTTGTGGTTATGTTTCTATCTATAATGTCTTTATCTATTTTTTCAAAACAAAGTGCAAATTCATTTTATAGATGGAAGAATTATAGTGAAAAGTTTCATGCTCCAAAACCGTTCCAGTTATATAGCTTAACAAAAAATCAAAATATACTTGGCGGTGAAAAAACCTCAATTACAATTATTTCTAAAGGCTCCAATCCAGACTCTATTTTATTAAATCTTACCCCAACTCAAATATCTACGAGTAAACGTGATTCAGCTACAATCACACTTAAGTCAGGAAGGGATATAAACGGTTTTTATCAATTTCAATTACCAGAACTATTTCAAGATTATGAATATAGTGCAATTGTAAATGCAAAATATTTTTATGAAGCATGGAGAGCTGTCACCTCAAAACCTGATACTATTTTTGTTACAGATAGACCAAAGTTTGAGGAATTTGAAATCTTTATAATTCCGCCCTCTTATTCAAAGCTTCCATTCGAGACACTCGATGGAAGCATCGCCTCAGTCCAGGGACTTAAAGGCTCTAATATGAGAATAAACCTACGAAGTAATAAAATACTTAAATCCAGTTTTATAAAACATAACGATTCAATAAAATATTTAAAAACTTTTGAAAATACTGCAACCGGAGAATTTAGTATAAACGATGACGGTCAATTTTCAGTTTACATAGTCGACCCTAGAGGTATTACGAACAGAGACCCAATCGAATACAAAATAAACACTTTACCTGACTTTGAGCCGACTATTAAAATAAATAATCCCAAACAAGTTATAACACTAGGTAATAATCAAATAATCCCCTTTGATTTAGAAATCAAAGACGACTTTGGTTTTGATAAACTCCAATTAGCCTATGAAATTATTAGGCCAGAATATTTAAATGTAGAACCATATATCGCAATGTTCATACTTTCGGAACTTGATCAAGACACTACTTTTCAAAATATAAAAACGCCTTGGGATTTATCTGAAATAATGCTGATGCCCGATGATGAAGTTCATTATCATTTTGAACTAACAGATAATGACAATGTTTCAGGACCAAAAAAAACTATATCAGAAAAACTCATCGCTAGAGTTCCTTCTCTTGCAGACTTATATGAAAAGATGGAAAGTGAAGAAGAAAATATCGAAGAACAATTCAATGATAGTGTAGATGAGCTAATAAGCTTAAAAGAACAGATAGACAAAATGGAGTTAAATGTTCTGAAAGCCGAAGATAATTTAAAGTGGGAAGATCAACAAAAAATTAAAGAAATGGTATCTAAAGCAAAAGACGAACTTGAGCGCATAAAAAGCATATCAAATGCAATGGAAAGCTTGATGGAAGAAAGCGAAAAACATAACCTTTTTATGCCTGACTTAGCAGAAAAATTTAAAGAACTTTCAAATTTAATAAATGAAATCATTCCAGAAAACATTATGGAGGATCTAAATGAAGTACAAAATTCACTTGAAGAAATGAACTTAGAAGATTTGCAAAAATCCTTAGAGCAAATGGCCAATAATATTTCAGAAATAGAATCCGAACTCAATAGATATATTGATATTTTTAAAAGATTGAAAGCTGAACAAAAATTAGATGAATTAAAAAATAGATTGGAAAAATTAACTCAGCAAAAAAATAAACTTGATGAGGACATTAAAGATATTGAATCTCTTACAGATAAAAATAACCTGCAAAGAATTGCTCAAGAAGAATACAGAGTACTTGATGAATTAAAGAAGTTAAATGATGAAATGAAAACCGCCTCTGATCTTATTGAACCTTTTAGTAAAACTTCAGCTGACAAGCTTACGAAATTGAGTGATAGCGAATATTATAAAAATGCAAAAACTAATATAGAAAATACTATTTCAAATTTACAAAATGATAAAAGTGCAAAATTGTCTAGCCAAGAATCTTTAAATAGTTTACATAATCTTCAGAACGAGCTTTCAATGATTCAAAAAGAATTTCAAAATGAAACTGTTTCAGAAATGGCGGCAAAGTTAGAAAAAATAATGAGAGATATTCTATACTTATCAAAAGTCCAAGAACATATAAAAGATGCGACAATACTTCTATCCAGGAACTCTTCACAATTAAAAACAATGGCATACAAACAGCAACTTATACAGGATCAACTGAGACAGGCTACAAAACGAATGGTAGAATTATCTAAGGAAACATTTTCAATAACCCCTGAAATTGGAAGAGCAATTGGTGCTGCCAATAATAATATTGAAAAAACAAAAACAGAATTAACAAGCAGAAATATGCGAAATGCTATTAATAATCAAGAGCTTGCCATCGAAGGATTAAATACTGCGGCATTGAACCTTTTTAAAAGTATTCAGCAAATGCAATCTTCAGGATCTGCTAGCGGGTTTGAACAGTTTTTAAAGATGATGCAGCAAATGGCCGGCCAACAACAAAGCCTCAATCAAAAAGGAATGGGCATGGGTCTAGGGCAATTATCAGAATCTGCGAAACAACAAATATTGCAATCTATGTTACAAGGCCAAAAAAGCGTTCAAAAAACTCTTCAGCAATTGATAAAAGAGATGAAACGCACTGGAGAAAAGAACGGGCAAGGAGATTTAAAAGGGATTTCTAATGATGTTGAAGAGGTTATATCTGATTTATCAAAATTTAAATACAATAAAAAAACTAAGGGTAAGCAGCGTAGAATTCTATCTAGGATGCTCGATAGTCAGACCTCGTTATCACAAAGAGGGTACAAAGAAAAGCGAAAATCATACACGGCAAATAGCTCCGATACATACTCTTCACCGATAATCCTACCTCAAAACCTAGGTCAACAACAAAGCCTTGTATTAGAAGCCTTAAATCGGTCTCTTAACTCCGGTTACAGCAGAGAATATCAAACAATGATAAAAAGGTACTTCAATTCTATGAGCCAAATAAAACCAGAGATTAAGCAAGATGCGATTTTTAGTCCCTAAAATAATCAGCCAAATTTTATTTACATCTTTATTGTTTGGTCAATATAACGCATCTATTAAAACAGCTAAGATGTATGAGATTCAACAAAACTGGGATTCGGCTATATCTATTTATAAAGATATTTTGAGTAAAAATCCAAACAACTATGAAGTAATTCGCAGTTTAAAAAACCTTTATAAAAAAAGTCAAAGATATAAAGAGGGGATTAATTTTCTAACTTATCAATTATCTAAAAATTCAAAGAATATTCAATTAAGTATTGAACTAGGTGAATTTTATTTCTTAAATGAAAATATTGTGGAAGCTAAAACTACTTGGGCTGAAGGATTAGTTCTTTTTAAAAATAACCGATCTTTCCATAGGCTATTATTTTCTATTTATAATAAATATAGTTTAAGTACTGAAATTTTTCAAATGATAGAATCAGGAAGAAATGACTTTGGTAAAAGTTTTTTATCAATTGAATTAGGGAATTATTATCAAGAAAGAAACGAATATGATAAGGCAATCGAAGAGTATCTTACTTCATTATTGTCTAATCCAGGTAGAGCTTCAACAGTCGCACGAAAAATTCTTATAATGAGCGATAATCTCGATTCAAAAAACACTATTGAAATCAAATTATTAGAAACAAGCTCAAGGCAACCTTCGATTGTTTTGCCTATACTATCAAACCACTATTTTAAACACCGTGAGTTTCAAAAATCTTTTAACATTCTAGTAGAGTTAAGTAAAAGCGAACCATTTAATGCAAAAAAATGGCTTTCTTTTGGAAATAGTTTGAGAAAAGAAGGTCAACATTTGCTATCAATCAAAGTATATCAGCTTACCTTAAAAAACAATCTAATAGATTATCAATATGGTGAGGGATTGTTAGGGCTAGCAAAAACGTTTGAGGACCAAATTTTTCCAGTCGAAAGTAAGGATTTAATACCCTATTTTTATAATGATAATATTTTCTTTGAAGATGCTTTTCAACTTTCCACTAATATTTCTTCAGAAAACTTAACTTCTAGTCTTTTAATTTATGATTCAGTATTAACATCAATACCAAAATCTTCATTGGCTGCAGAAGCAGAATTTCGTCTAGCTGAAATACAATATAGAGTAATTGAGGATTTTGATAAAGCTTACATTTTATATAACTCAGCTTTATCAAAAATGTTAACAAAAACACTAAAGCAACAAGCTATACTAAGAATTGCAGATGTCCTTCGAGCAAAGGGTGATTTTACTGCCTCAATCTCGTTTTTAGATTCAATCTACAATACTCACCAAACATTAGAGATAAAAAATAAATTAGTTGAAATGCATCTATTCTCAGGAAAACCAGATACCGCTTTAATTATGATTGATGAAATATTTTTAACAATAATGCCAACAAATAAATATTTCAATGATTTAATGGAGTTAAGAGATATAATTAATTTTTATTATGTCAAAGTTGATGAAAAAAATAAAGAAGGCTTTATAAGCTACTTGAAATCAGAATCATTACTAAAGCAAAGAAAAATTTCTGAAGCAAATCAATTACTTAAAAACATAATTAAACAAAATGAAGGACAGAAAATATTCCCGCTACTATCATTAAGAAGAGCAATTATTTTAACAAAATTAGACAAATATAACGAGGCCTTAGATATACTGATCAATTTAAAAAATACAATTTACTCAGATAGAGGCGAAATAATGTCTGGACAAATATTCGAACAAATATATGGTGATAATGCAGTAGCAATGACACACTATATGAAAGTAATTAATAATTTCCCAAATTCAATTTTTTCTGAACCAATTAGATACCATATAAGAAGACTTAAAAGCAATGAGAAGATTTAATAAAAGGATAATAACATACTTATTTTTAATAGGAACCATTTTTTGCCAGAAAATCCTTATTCCAATGGATCAAACTCAAAATGACCATCTAAAATCTTATGGCATAGCATTCTATGCATTAAAAAGAAATATTAATGTAGAATGGCTATTAAATTTTCAAGGAGGGGCATTTTTAATTGATAGCCAGTCATCAATAAAAACTGAATGTAAAATTCGAGGCGTTTCTTTCAAAGAAATAAATAATGAGATAGTAGATATATACTCAACAATAGAAAAAAATAATATGGATATTATAATCCTAGAAAAAGCTCCTAAAATAGCTATTTACACGCCTCCAAATAAGCAACCTTGGGATGATGCAGTTACCCTTGCTCTAGCTTATGCTGAGGTAGATTATGAAACTTTGTGGGATGAGGAAGTTTTAAACAATGGTCTAGAAAATTATGACTGGCTACATCTTCATCATGAAGATTTTACAGGACAGTATGGAAAATTTTACCGTAATTATCATAATTCGCCATGGTATATTGAACAAAAAAATAGATTTGAAGCATTAGCTGAAAAATATGAAATAATTAGTGTCCATGAAGAAAAAAAGACGATATCTAGAATAATTAAAAATTATATATCAAATGGAGGATTTTTATTTGCCATGTGTTCAGCAACTGATTCTTATGACATAGCATTATCATTAGAAGGTATTGATGGAGTGCATAGTGTTTTTGATGGTACTCCTGTAGATAAAAGTCTTTCCCAAAAAATAGATTTTTCTAAAACTTTAGCTTTTAAAGATTTTTCAATCTATTCAGACCCCATGATATACGAATTTTCGGATATAGATTACCCTCCAAGTCATAACCCAATAACTAGAGGTGCTGAAGCTGACTATTTTTCTTTATTTGAATTTTCAGCTAAGTACGACCCTGTGCCGACAATGCTAACTCAAAATCATGTTCCAATTATCAAGGGTTTTATGGGTCAAACTACAGGTTTTAACAAAAATATGATTAAAAATCACGTGATTATAATGGGAGAAGACCCTGCTTCTAACCAAGCTAAATATCTACATGGTAACTTCGGTAAGGGAACCTATACTTTTTATGGCGGTCATGATCCGGAGGATTATCAACATTTTGTTGGAGACCCTCCAACAGATTTATCTCTTCATAGAAACTCACCTGGATATAGGTTAATTTTGAACAATATCCTGTTCCCAGCCGCTAGAAAAAAAGAAAAAAAAACTTAACCCTAAACATTATGTGGGTACAAAGAGAGATTACTGTTTATAAAAAATCGAGAGGTTTTCACTTAATAACGGATGTCGTAATCAAATCCCTCCCGGAATTAAGAAATTTTAATATTGGCATATTACAACTTTTTATAAAACATACTTCAGCCTCTTTAACTATAAACGAAAATACAGAAAAAAGTGTTAGGGATGATTTTGAATCTCATTTTAATAAAATGGTTCCTGAAGAAAATCAATATTACACTCATACACTCGAGGGCGAAGATGATATGCCCGCACATTTAAAATCATCGATAATAGGTAGTTCTTTATCTATACCAATTAAAAATGGCAATCTAAACTTAGGAATATGGCAAGGGGTTTACTTGTGCGAGCACCGAAATAAAATTAGCGAAAGAATTATTACTGCTACAATTAAT
>Ga0209709_10005182_pt1 | contig 10308 bp, 10 predicted proteins | sample ArcticOcean_MG_C_2_FD_187435 | JGI IMG/M metagenome (GOLD analysis project Ga0209709, IMG submission 187435) | Marine microbial communities from western Arctic Ocean - ArcticOcean_MG_CB4_136 (SPAdes) (version 2) | ecosystem: Environmental > Aquatic > Marine > Oceanic | place: Arctic Ocean...
GTATAATGAGTGTTGGTTTCATTAACCAGTAGTTCATCTAATTGTTTCTCCAATGTTTACTTATCTTTTTGAACATAGCACTTTCATTTTATACCAATTAATACAAACACGTACCCCACAAAGTACCCCGCATTTTTTTTAATATCTAACATTATCTTTTTTATATTTTAAAATCCAAGTGAGGCAATTTGATCAATTATAAATGCATTATTAATGTTTAAATTTTGAATAGATGAATAAAAAAAAATTACAATGGTATTGCTTATCAGAGCATACATTAAATCTTTAAAGTACAAAAATTCAAAGACATCTTCATAGCTATTAAATAACTTAATCAAAATCAAAATCACAAGACTTATTCAAATGAAAAACATGAAAACTATTACCAAAAAAATTATTATTATTTATCTATGGGTATTATTTCTACCAATAGCACTAACACTTAAATCAATATTATTTTTGAGTAAAATACTTAAGAAACTCATTTTATTTACTACAAAAAAAGCCAATAGTTTTTAAGCTTGTTTATTTAGTGTGCATCGTTAAATCGGTACCCCACTACGTACCCCTCATTTACACTTATTAATAAACTTTAATCAAGATTTGTACTCGGAAAATAAGATAAAGGTTGGTGGGAGTCATTGGTTTAATTGTCATATCAAGCGCAATTATAGTCCAGGGAAAAATTAAAGAATTTCAAAACTTAATATTTAAAATTCTAGGTTTTTCTAAGCTTGAAGTTGTACTTTCTTCAATTATTGAATTTTTTATTATATTTATATCCATAATTTTAATAGCTTTATCTTTTGCGGTCATAGGCTCACAGTTTATCATCGAAAACATTTTTCAAATTACCTGGAAGTTTGATTTAGCAATATTTTTACAAGTGACTATTGGTATTGGGCTTACTACTTTAATTTTGATTATGATTACTAACTTTAAATACTTAAGCCCTAAAGTTTATCCACTTATTAGAAATCAATAAATACACATCTGCTCAAAATCTAAGTCTTCCAAGTCACTGTTAAGTTTGTACCATGCGATGTACAATACAATGGCATGTGACATGTGTTAGTAAGCAAGTTATGGCTTCAATTAATCTCTATTTAAGAAAAGGTGTTGAGAATAGTCGGTCTGGGTCGGTGGGGGGGGTTATGGACAGATAACTCTAAAAAGGGGAAGAGGAATTATTATAATACCTCCTTGTTTAACAAAATTTTGATATTTTTTTAATATAGTTTCCTGATGTTGCCAGGCTAAAATAACTATGTATTTAATATTTTCCCTAATTAAGTATGAGTTGTCATATACTGGAATTTGAAAACCAGGAGAATAAGTTTTATGTTTTTTTGGATTATCATCAATTAAAACATCAATGTACTCCCTTAATTCATAGTGATAAAAAAGTGTTGTCGTACTATGACTGGCACCTAGGCCAACAATTTTATTACCTTCTTTTTTAATTTGTTTTAACTCGGATATTAGTTTATTTTTTTCTTTTTTAATATTTGTGATCAAGTGATCAAAAATATTATTTGAATTATAATTTTTTTCTAATTCGATTTTAATGAGATTTTGTACTTCTTTTGATTTTTTGTTTTTGTCATTTTTTTTTTTAATAGTAACTCTTAATGAACTTCCTTTATGATTAAAAATTTTTGCATCTATTATTTCTAAATCAAATTTTTTAAACAAAACTTCCAAACTATGAATTGTAAAATATGAGAAATGTTCGTGATAAATATAGTCAAACATATTTTTTTCAAACTGCAATGGATGATATCCAGTTTGAATAATAAAAACACCATCTTCTCTCATAATTTTTTTTACACCTATAATAAAATCTTTAATATCATCAATATTTGCAAACATATAATTTGCAGTAATTACATTTGCATGACCATAATTTGATATAATTTCATCTGCTACTTTCGATGAAAAAAAATCATTTATAGTAGTAAGCCCTTTTTTATTTGCTATTTTTGAAATTTCTTTTGCGGGCTCAACACCTAAAGTTTTCATTTTTTTTTCTTTAAATGCATTAAGCATAGAGCCATCATTACTCCCTAAATCTATTATTAAAGAGTTTTTTTTAATATCATAAGTATTTGTAATTTCATTTGCATAATCCTGAAAATGCTTTGTTAGCCCAACAGTTATTGCACTTTCATAAATATAAGATTCATAACTAATGTCAGCAGAAATAGTATGAGTTAGAAAAACATACGAACAATCCTGACACATCGCAACTTCTAAAGGAAAGGTATTTTGTGTTTTTTTTTCTTTTAAAAATTGATCTTCCAGAGGAGTATCTTTAAGTTTTAATACTGTTTTAAAGTTTTTAGCTTCACAAACTCTACAATTATTTAAAATTTTAGGTGAAGTCATTTTTTTTTCAATTGAATAGATTTTTTCATTATAGAGCTTCTTCGATGTAATCATCTGTATTAGGAAAAATAGAAACAATTATTCCACCATTAAGTTGAAATTGATTTAATTTTTTTTTAATTTTTTTATGATGGTGAGGATTTGCCCCTAAAAGACAAAGTTTTGCAACACTAGTATTAAGATAAGAGTTTTTTTTAATAGGAATACCTCCGGTGGGCAGGAATAAACCAGCTTTATTAATATTATCGTCTATAGCAAAACTAATTAAGTCTCTTATCTCAATTAAAGATATAAAAGCTATAGATAAATGGCCAGCACCCAAAACACATATTGGACCTTTTTCTAAACTAAATATTTTTAATTTTTTTTGAATATTGGTCTTTCTTTCATTAAATACTTTCATAAAATTATTGTATATTAAGAGATCTTCACGGCATGCAACATCATGATTTTTTGTAATTTGTTTCTTACTATTCTGAACAATTGCAACCATACAATTTTCAAGTGGATATTTCCAATTTTTCCAAAAAACAACCTCCATTTGGTTTAAGTTTAAACATCTACGAAATGAACTTTCAAAAAAATAAGAAGTATGCTCTTCCCAAATAGTTGTACAGTCACCAGTTTTAAAAGCAGGTTCACAATCTGGAAGTTCAAAAACAATTAAACCATTTTCATTAATCAATAATTTTAGAGAGTTAATGAATTCATTAATATTATAAGCATGTTCTATTACATGTCTAACTATTAAAATATCAGCCTTACCCTTTTTATTAGAAATAGAATTAGCTATATTTTCTTTAAAGGCAGATTGAAATGTTTCTATGTTTGACAGAGGGTCATTGATCTTAAGGTCTTTTTTTGGATCAATACGCCATTGGTTTTTATAACCTAATTTATAAAGTCTATTAAGAGTACTATCATCTTTAAAACTATATGCTCCAATAGTAATATTTTTGTTTTTATTTAAATTTTTTATTATAGAGCACAATTCATCTAAATGTTCTTCCGGTTCAAAACAAGTAATCCAATCATATTTTGGTTTTACTTCTTCAACAGGCCATGGTTTTAATATTTGGGGACAACCAATATCTTTATTCCAAAAGAGTTTTAAAGGAAAATAAGGTGCTTTAGTTGAAATTGTTTTTTGAAATCTATTAGATACAGGTTGCTCTTTAAAATTAATAATAGTATTTTTAAATTTATTCATTGTTTTTTTTATTTTTTAGTTCTTCACATAAATTATTTAACCCAGTTTTTAAGTCAGTGTATTTGAAATTTGGAAAGGTATGTTTATGTAAGTTATTAGAAAAATTATGGTCTACCTTTTCTTTACTTCTTTTTTTTTGAATTATTTTAATATTAGTTCCTAAAATTTTATTTAATTCATAAATTATTTCCATATATGAATAACTTTTTCCACTTACATTATTAAAAGTTCCTACGGTCTTTTTATTAAATATTTCTTTACACAAATGTGCAAGATCGTCTACCCAAATAAATTCTCTTTTTTCTGAACCGTCTCCCCAAACCTCTATATCTTCTCCCTTAATAGCTTTGTCTGCAAATTGTGTTGGACCATATCCAAGTGAAGTATCATTTCCACCATAAATAAGTGGAGGTCTTAAACATAAAAGAGGGATATTTAAATCTTCACAAACTTTTTTTACAACATTTTCGCTATTAAATTTTGATATCGCATAATATGACCTAAGATTTATAGGAGTATTTTCTGATATCAAATTTTTAAATTGAGTATCTTCTCCATATACTGAGGCAGAACTTATATAAATTAAATGTCTTGGTGGTTTTAAGATTAAAGATTTTATAAAGTTTTGCAAAATTATTTCATTTTTTTTCCAATTATCGAAATTGTCTCCATATTGTTTTTTAATTCCAATACACATTATAACGTCCGCATTTCTTGATAAAATATTTTTTAGATCTTCGGGGCTATTTTCAGATAGAAAATTAATTTGATCTCTACTAATTTTAATAAGATCTTTTTCAAAATTACTAAATATTTTAGAAATGCTTTTTCCTATAAAGCCTGTATGTCCTAAAATAATTTTTGTCATTCAAATTTACAGTTTTTACTTATAGAAAATATATTATTTTTATAATTCATTTTAATACAGATTGAAATCACTCATTTCATTAAATTTAGCGATGAACAACATCTTGATATCTCTAAAATAAAAAAACTGTTTTGCATCATGCTATTTTGATTTAGTTTATATAGAGAACGTTAAGCACTTTACAGTAGCAAAATATTTTGGTGACGTGTCAATTGGTCTAATATGTTCAATAAATGAACACTAATTTATCTAAGTAATTTTTTTTAATAAATATAAAAAAGTCAAGTTTGACATATAAATAATAAATGATAAAAGTGACTTTAAATTTACAACATATGGCTACAAAAATATATTTTTCTGATTTATCACATATGGGACAAATAGTTGCGGCGAATACTATACCCTTGGGGATTGCTTACGTTGCAACCTATGCAAAAGAAAACATTAAAGATGATATTGATGTTGAAATCTTTAAATACCCAGATGATCTAAGTAATTATTTAGATAAAGATATGCCCCAATTAGCTTGCTTTTCAAATTTTTCTTGGAATATAAAATTAAGCCATGAGTTTGCAAAAAGAATTAAAGAATTTTCCCCTAATACTATAACCGTTTTTGGTGGTCCTAACTTTCCTGATAAAGCTGAAGAACAACAAGAATTTTTAAAACAATACCCAGCTATTGACTTCTATCTCGAATATGAAGGTGAAAAATGTTTTGTAGAACTTTATAACGAACTAAAGAAGCTTAATTTTGATAAAGAAAAATTTATTAAAACAAAACCTTTAGTTCATAATATTAGATATTTAGATGGTGATGAACTTATTAGGGGAGCATTGGGTGATAAATTTTTACATCTAGAGGCACTTCCCTCACCTTATTTGACGGGTATGTTAGATAAATTTTTTGATGACACATTAATTCCTATGATGCAATCAACAAGAGGCTGTCCTTTTACATGTACTTTTTGCTGGGAAGGAGGTTCTTATTTTACCAAAACTCCAAGATATCCACAAGATAGAATAGTTGCGGAACTTAATTACATTGCAGAGAGGGTAAAAACAAAAGATTTACAGATAACCGATGCAAACTTTGGAATGTTTCCAAAAGATATAGATACAGCTAAATCGATTAAAGATATCCAAAACAAATTTAATGGATATCCAGAAACCGTCTTAACAGCAACTGCTAAAACTGGAAAAGAACGAACTCTAGAAATTGTTAAGATTTTAGGCACAAGTCTACCAGCTACAGCTGCAGTACAATCTACCGATGTAGAGGTATTAACAAACATTAAAAGAAAAAATGTATCACAAGATGTATTAGTGGATTTTTCAAAAGGTATTGAAAAAGAAGGAGGCCAGAGTGAAGCAGAAATAATTTTATGTATTGAAGGGGATACAAAAGAAAAACATATTAAAACAGTGACTGATATGCTTGATGCCAATATGAAATTTATTCGTTTGTATCAATTCATGATGTTACCTGGCACTCAGTCAACAACTAAAGAAACAAGAGAAAAATGGCAATATACCACTAAATTCAGAGTTTTACCAAGATGCTTTGGAACTTATAGATTTAGAGATCATAAATTTCCAATAGCTGAGATTGAGGAAATTTGTGTTGCACATAAGACTATGCCTTATGAAGATTATCAAGCCTGTAGAAGTTTTGATTTAACTGTAGAAATATTTAATAACGATTCTATTTTAGCTGATTTAATGAATTTTTTAAGATTAAATAATATTAAGCGTTCAGAGTTGATACTAAAAGTACATGAGCTGAGTTTAAAGCACAAAATTTTTAGTAAATTTTATGATGAATTTAATAAAGAGGAAAAAGATAACCTTACTGACAATCCTGATGCTTTAGAGGACTTTGCTAAAAAACCAGGAATAATTGAACAATACATAGATGGAATCTATGGAACTAATGAATTATATAAATTCAGAGCTATTGCTGTATTTCATCATATCAAAGAGTTGCACGAAATAGCATACGAAGCTGCGAAATATATATTGAATAAAAACAATATGTTTAATGAAAAAGTTCAAAATTACTTAGAAGAATTATTTGATTTTAGTATTCTCAGAAAAAGTGATTGTTTAAATACAAACTTAAAAAGAAATAAAATTTTTCATTATGATTTTAAAAAATTATGGGATAATAATTTTGATATGGACCCATTTGAGGTTCATATTCCAAAAGGTATTGATGTATCAATGAGTCACTCAGATAATCAAATAGGATTAATAAGAACTTATGAAACACAATATGGGACTTCTTTAATTGGACTTGGTCGTATTTTATTAAGAGCAAATATGGATAGATTGTATTTATCTGTTCATTAATTTTGTATATTGTAAGAATAGTTATTGTGATTTTATTCAATAACTTAATGATCCCACTTCTCACCATCAATTAAATAGAGCTTATTTATTATTTATAAGAATTCAGAACTTTTATTACATTAGATATTTCTTTTTTATTATAACCCGGTCCACAGGGAAGTCTAACTAGATGTTTTGATAAATAATTTGAGTTTATAAAATTAGATGATGTTTTTTTCTTTACGATTTTAGTTTCATTAATAGATCTAATACCAAAATGAATTTGTATACTATTTTTTTTACAATAATTGTAAAATTTGACTCTATCTTTAACGAATACTGACACATATATTGACGGAAAATCATTTTTACTAATGTTAAGCATCGTGATATTTTTGTTACCTAATTTTTTTTTATACATTTCAAAAATATCTCTTACTTTTTTTAAGATATGATTTTTATGCCTCAAATTTATTAAACCAATAAAAGAATGTAAATCACTTGGTTTAAGGTTTAATCCTGGTCTATTTGCCAGTTCTAATTTTGCATTTTCAGGTTCTGCATTTACGCCATTATTTCTTATGGAGATAAGTTTTTCTGCTAAATCATTAGAATTTGTTACACAAAAACCTCCATAAACCATATTAATCATTTTGGTAATACTTAAAGAAAAACAGCCTATTTCAAAATTAGTTCCTGTAAATTTTTTATTTTCGCTTTTTACAAGAAATGATTGAGCAGCATCTTCTATTACTTTAAATCTATATTTTTTTTTAAGTGTATTAAATTCTTTATTAAAAATAGGTTCACCACTCATATGAACTAAAATAACAATATTTGGTTTAATTTTCTTAATTAAATTATTTAATTTTATAAAATTAATTTTTTGTGAACGAAACATAGTATCAACTAAATATACGTCGGCACCACAAATTAACGAAGGGTTTATAGTGGCAATCCACGTCATGTCAGTACAAATAACTTTTGTTTTACTTTTAGTTTCAAGAGCTAATGTCGCCAACATCAAGGCGCTAGTACCACTTGTTGTTAATACCACATGTTTAACACTTAGTATTTTTTTTAATTTTTTTTCTAATTCAGCAGAATAAATGTTCATGGTGTTTTTATTTTTTTTTAAAAAGCCTGGTAATTTTTTTGTAAGATCAGAATTTATGTCTAGTGGCTTAAACCAAGGATATTTCATCTTTATACTTTTTCTATTTTTATTATTCATAAACTAAATTAGTTCAGTTTAACTATTCTTTTCAATTTTAATAAATATTTTTTAACTTCTTTATTGTTTTTTTCATCAGGTGACCATTTAGCATAAATAGTTTTATTCTTTTCAAAAGGTCCACTCGTTACCTCATGAAAAAGAACATTTTTTTCTACTAATACTGTATGAAAAAATGATTTAAGAATTTTGTAATAAAATATCTTGCCAGATTTATAGTCTCCCATTTTAATAATTTTTGTTGGTTTACCATTGTTATCAAAAAAAATTACAGTAGCCTTGCCACTAATTAAATGAAAAGATTCTAACTTATTAATATGTCTATGAGGTCTCACATAGGCACCTTTTTTATGAAAAATAAACATTTCATGAATTTTATCTTTATTTGAAGTATGTGAGCAAACCCTACTTTTTAAATTAACTAGATTTTTATTTTTTTTAATAAATTTTAATTTATTTTTTGATAAAGATAAAAACTTACCTATTTTTTTTGGGAAATAAACAGATGTACTTTTAGAAAATTTACTCCAATTTTTCATAACTATTTAAAATATATAAATTCGTAATCACCTTTATAACCAAAGTAATTATAAATCCATATCCATTCTTTTTTTTCAAAAAAAGATTCACAAGTTAAAGCCCAGCATTGTAAATTAAACAATTCTTTTTCATTTCTATAACTTTCAAGCATAACATATGATTTTTTACCTACTCTTTGAATTTCATTTAAAGCTTTTTTGATTTCAAATATTTTTAAATTATGTAAGCATCCTAGAGAAATAACTAAATCAAATTGTTTATTTTTAAATGGATATTTATTTTGAGCTTTATGAGCAAATAAAAATTTTTTTATCTCTTTTTTTGATGATCTTAAGCTGTATTTTGAAATATCGAATCCACAAATTTTTATATTAGGTAATAATTTTTTAATTTCATATAATAAAAAAGCTTTTCCACATCCAACATCAAGAATACTAGATTTATTATTTAGTTTATAATTTTTTATTAATGATTTAGCGACGCTAGTCCATCGGCCTGAAATATATTTATAACCACCATAACCAAACCTTCTTTTTCCATCCCAATATTCTTTATCATACTTTTTAGAAACTTTCATACAGTAAACTTTATTATCTAACATTCTTGAAATATAATCTCTTTTGGTTGAGTTATGTAATTTTGATATAAAATTTTTTATTTTACACATATATCTTTTTCACTCGGACATTTAATTAAGTTTTTTTTTATTAACCATATCATTTCAACCCTATAAGCATCTTTTTTACTAGAAATTTTAAAACCTTCATTAGCAAAATATAATATTTTTTTATGTTTAATAAATTTTGAAAAAATATTATTTCTCTTTAAATTATTTTCTGGAAGTTGAAAAATGCTATACGCAACTACTCCATGTAAATCTTTAATTTCTTCTAATATTTGATCAAATATTAGGTTAGAATTATTCATAGAATATTCTGTTGAACTTAACATATAATGTAGTCCCGCACCCTGACAGTACTGTCTAATAACAATGTTTTGAATATGTTGTGGCACTCTTTCTCCCATAAATTCTCTACTAAAATTATATCCTCTCACCTTTTTCATTTTATTTTTGGTAGATTATAGCGCATAGCAATTTCAGATATCTTTTTCATCGTAATTGGCTCAAAAAACTCGCCAATTTTTTTATCTCTATATGGAGTAAAAATTCCTTTAAATCTGCAGTTAAAAGACCAACGAGTTTCTTTTTCATTATTAACTCTGTTGCCATGAGGTAAAGTTTGATTGAATAAAAGAATCTGACCATATTTAATATTAATCCAATTAATATTTTTTTTAATTGATTGATATAGTTTTTCACTCGAATTTTTTTTATTCTTATAAATTATAGAATTTACTTTACTAAGTTTGGAAGGATCTAAAATATACATTGATTTTGTTTTGTAACAATCAACTATAGGTAGCCAAACAACTATTTCAAAAGCAGAGTCTCCTGACCAAACATCAGAATGAACTGGTAATAAAGAACTTTTGTCACGAGGTAATTGAATGCTTAAATTTACTCTAGTCTGCATTGCTAGCTCATTACCTACTAAAATATCTAAAAATGGTTTAGAAATTAAATAATATAATTCTTTTAGTTTTTTATTTTTATTTAAATCTTTAATGATATCCAATCTTATAGAATTTAGATTTTTTTTATTAATTTTATTATGAAAAAAATCTAGCAGATTATTAGATTCAATTTTTTTTTTTAATTTAATTTTTTTATTTATTG
>Ga0209709_10005184_pt1 | contig 10306 bp, 10 predicted proteins | sample ArcticOcean_MG_C_2_FD_187435 | JGI IMG/M metagenome (GOLD analysis project Ga0209709, IMG submission 187435) | Marine microbial communities from western Arctic Ocean - ArcticOcean_MG_CB4_136 (SPAdes) (version 2) | ecosystem: Environmental > Aquatic > Marine > Oceanic | place: Arctic Ocean...
TTGTAAATAAAAAAGATAATAGAATTTTTAAACCATTTTTTTTCAACAAGAAGATTAATAAATTTAAAAAAAATATTATCACAATAGAAAAATAAATAGACCTATAAAAATGAGTAAAAGTTTTAATAAAAGTAAAGTCCTGAGAAAAAAACCATAAACCTAAATTTTGGTCAATAGAATAAAAAGTAATCAGACTCAACCAAATATAAATTATATTTGACTGGGTCTTGTTATGATATCTTAATATTAATTGATGAACTATGATTGGCAAGGCTATGAATAATGCAGATAATATGAATAAATCAATTACAACTAAATTTGATTTAAAAACCCAAATTGGAAAAATACTTATAACACCATAAATGTTATAAAACTTCGTATTCATAAAGAACCCTTTGTGAGCCTGATAAACTATATTTATTTACAATTTTTGTTTTCATTGACAATTCTTTTTCAAAATTTTTTTCTGAATAATCTAAATAAATATCTTCTTTTGTCGAAAGCATATCCCTTATAGTTTCGTCTTCTTTAGGTATGAACTCTAATAATCCAAATTTTCCAAAATTAATAATCCACTCAATAAATTGATTAATTGGTATATTTTTTCCAATAGTAAGATGGTGTTCAATTGCTAGAGCTATTACAGCATCACATTTAAACCTTTCTTTAAAGCCCTGTCTTTCAAATTGCCTCCATCCTTGATTTGGGCTTGGGTTTGACAAATCAATGAAAAGTGGCAACAAATTCAAATTATTTTTTTTTGATATTTCATAAGTGTTTGATATTGCGTTAATATCAAAATCGACAGCGACAACTTCTTTTGCTCCATTATCTATGCTTATCTTGCTAAATTGTCCATTATTACAACCTAGATCTATTAACTTGTTTGGTTTAACTTTTTTTACAAATTGTGCAACAATCTTTTCTTTTTCAGATAGACTTTTTTCGTTGTAAGTATTGTACTTTTCATATTTTCCCCAAATTGACTTATTTTTTTTTAATTCAAGTTTAGATATCCATGACTTAAGTTGCTTTAACATAAACATATAAGAAGTTTTTTTGAACTTTTGTAATTCGTTTTTTTTCTTTACGGTTGCCTTTGGGTTTTTGATGTCTTGTTGTAAAAATTTTGATTGTAGAACAACGTGAGTAAATACATTAAATGAAATTTTATCCTTAAAATTCAAAATCTTATTTAATAAAATCGTATCTATTCCTTCAATGGATCCTCTAAATAAATTGTTATGCTCAATATTTTTTAAGTGACCTATTAGTAATGGATTTAAAAAATTTTCACAAAATTGCTTATAACCACCCCAATATTCACCATCCTCGTATTTTTTTAATGACATAATGTCAATAAAAATGGGTTTCCCTTCATAAAACTGAATATTAAAAGCAGACGAGTCCCTCAAAACACAATTTAATTCTAATAAAAATATTTGAAAATTTAAGTGATGAATGGCAGCATCTTTTAATTGATTAAATGTCCATTCGTAAGGATAGCTTATGAAGCTTATTTTTTTTGGTTTTAAAATAATATTATAATTTTTAAGTTTTTCAGGATATTGATTATTTTCTATTATTGAAAAATCTATTAAAAAACCTTTATCTATTGAATTTTTGAAAATATTTTTTTCTTTTAAATTATTAAAATTTTTTTCTGCTATTTTATTTACTGTTCTTAAAATACTTCCATTTGAATGATAAACTGAGCCAAAATTATCTCTAAATGATGAGGACTCTTTAAATATATCATTTTTCATTATCATCTTTTTTTTTATCTTTTTTGAAAAAATCTTTAATTTTTCCCCAATATATGGTTGCCGTAGTTCCTACAGTTGCAATAACACCTATAATTGCTTGAATTATAATGCTCCCTGAACCTGGATCAATATAAGCCTGTGCATCAAATGTTAATAAAAAATAGAAATAAAATATAAATAAAAATTTAATCATTATTTAATGTTGCTATAATAATAACTTTATTAAATCAAATTATAAATTTTGCTTTTTTAGTGTCTACAAGAAATGCTTTTACTGTTTCTTTTGTTAATTGATCAAATGACTTTCCAAAATTTTCAATTTTTTCTATCGTTACAGGTGGAATCGTAATTATATGACATCCTAATTGTTTTGCTTGTAGATAGTTATAGGGCTCTCTAACACTAGCCCAAAGTATCTCAACATTTTTAAATTTTTTCGCCATTGCTATACTTTTTTTAAATTCTGGAATGGGATCTTTGCCTGTGTCACCCGCTCTACCTGCAAATATAGAAATTATTACTTTAGTTTTTTTGTTAATTAATTTAAGAATTTTTTCTGTCTGCTTAGCACTGTATATCGCTGTAATATTAAGTTTAATATTTTTATCATTAAGTTCATTAATAATTTTACCCATGAATGAACCTTTAGAATTAACTACTGGAATTTTTACGTAAACATTCTTTCCCCATGTATTAATTTCAAGTGCTTGTTTTTTCATTCCTTTGTATTCGTCAGCAAACACTTCAAGGGAAACTGGTTTATTGTTGCAAATTTGTAAAATTTTTTGAGAATAAGATTTATAATCTTTTGCTCCAGCCTTTCTCATTAAACTTGGATTTGTTGTAAAACCTTTTACTATTTTTTTTTTATTAAATTTTTTAATTAAATCTAATTCTGCAGTATCACAAAATATTTTTGTTTTCATTATTCTAAAGATTCTTAGTTATTTCTTCTGTCATTTTTTTAGCATCTGCAAATAGCATTAGAGTATTTTCTTTGTAAAATAAATCGTTATCAATTCCCGCATATCCTGGTGATAAACTCCTTTTAACAAATAGTACTGACTTACATTTTTCAACATCTAAAACAGGCATTCCATAAATTGGGCTCTGTGGATCATTTTTTGCTGCAGGATTTGTTACATCGTTTGCACCTATTACAAATGCAACATCTGCATTCGCAAAATCATTATTGATTTCTTCTAATTCAAACACTTCATCATAAGGTACATTGGCCTCGGCTAATAGTACATTCATGTGTCCAGGCATTCTTCCTGCAACAGGGTGTATTGCATAAGTAACCTTGATATCATTTTTTTTTAAAGTATCTACCATCTCTCTTAATGCATGCTGAGCTTGAGCTACTGCCATACCATAGCCTGGAACTATTATAACTGATGATGCATTTTTCATTAAAAAAGCTGCGTCCTCTGCATTTCCATTTTTAACAGGTTTTTGTTCTTTGCCTCCTGAAGATGCTGATTGTTCAGTGGCTCCAAATCCTCCTAAAATTACATTAAAGAAAGAACGGTTCATGCCCTTACACATTATATATGATAAAATTGCACCTGAGGATCCCACTAACGCTCCCGTAATAATTAATGCAGTGTTTTCTAATGTAAACCCAATGCCCGCTGCTGCCCACCCTGAATATGAATTTAGCATGGAAATGACTACTGGCATATCGGCTCCACCAATTGGGATAATTAACAAAAATCCTATTAAAAATGAAACAGCTAATAATATCCAAAAGAAATTTTGAGACTGTGTTGTGCAAAGTAAATAAGTTAAAACTATTATTGAAATTAATATTATAGCATTGAGCGGGTGTTGACCTCTAAATGTTATTGGTGCACCAGACATTATTCCTTGTAACTTTAAAAAAGCAATTATTGATCCTGAAAATGTTATAGCACCTACGGCTGCACCAATTGACATTTCAATTAAGCTTCCAAGTTTTATATTTCCTAAAGAGCCTAGGTTAAAAGCCTCTGGGTTTAAAAATGCTGATATAGCTACAAATACAGCAGAAAGTCCAACAAGGCTGTGGAAACCAGCTACTAGCTCTGGCATCGCCGTCATTGGTATCTTATACGCTATGAAAGCTCCTACTAGACCTCCTATCAATAAAAAAATTAAGACATAGATAAATCCAGTGGAAAAATTTCCAATTGATAAAAAAGTTACGGAAATGGCTATTGCCATACCTAAAATTCCAAAGAAGTTTCCTTGTCTAGAGGTTTCTGGAGACGACAACCCTCTTAATGCTAAAATAAATAATACACCAGAAATTAAATAAAATATTGCTGATAAATTTGCTGACATATCTATTTATCTTTCTTTTTCTTTTTATACATCTGAAGCATTCTTTGAGTGACTAAAAAACCCCCAAAGATATTTATTGCTGCTAAAGATATTGCTAAAAACCCAAAGATACTCGAAGTATTAAAAATATTTTCAGAATTTCCTGCTAATCCCGCGATTATAGCACCCACAATAATTACTGATGAAATTGCATTTGTCACTGACATCAGCGGAGTGTGTAGAGAAGGTGTAACACTCCATACAACATAATATCCAATAAAAATAGATAGGATAAATATGCTTAATCTAAATACAAAAGGGTCTATTTCCATTATTTTATTTAATTAAAGTTTTTTCAATTATTTCGTCTTCTAAATTTATGTTAATCTTTTTTTTTTCTTTATCATATAAATTTAAAACAAAGTTAAATACGTTTTTTGCATATAAGTTAGATGCAGAAGTTGGAAGCTTATTAAGAATATTAGTTTCACCCATAATTTTTACACCATCTTTATTTATAATTTTATCAACTTCTGTGAGAGCAGTATTTCCCCCTTGAATTGCAGCTAAATCATAGATTATTGATCCAGCTTGCATATTATTAATCATTGTATCTTTAATTATAGTTGGTGCTTTTTTTCCTGGAATTAAAGCTGTACAAATAACAATATCAATTTTTTTTAATGTTTCGTTTAGTAACTCTTCTTGTTTTTTTTTAAAATCACTTGAAGTTTCTTTTGCATAGCCTCCTTCTGTTTGCAGATTTTCAGCACTTTCAACTGTTAAGAATTTACCCCCTAAACTTTCAACTTGTTCTTTGGAAGCCATTCTAACATCTGTAGCAAAAACAATTGCACCCATTCTTTTTGCTGTTGCAATTGCTTGTAGCCCTGCAACACCCGCTCCAACAACTAAAACTTTTGCTGCAGGAATTGTTCCTGCTGCTGTCATCATCATTGGTATAGCTTTCTCAAAACTCGCAAAAGATTCTATGACCGCTTTATATCCGGCAAGATTAGCTTGTGAGGAAAGTATATCCATAGACTGAGCTCTTGTTATTCTTGGCAACAATTCTAAAGAAAAAATATTTATATTATTTTTTACTAATTTATCTATTTTATCTTTATTACTGTAAGGATTTAAAACACCAATTAGTATTTGATTTTTTTTTATTAGGGAAATTTGGTCATCTGACAGTAGACCCAACTGAACAATAACATCTGCGTTGTCTATAACTTCTTTTTCATCCTTAAAAATTTTTACACCAAATTTTTTGTATTCACTATCCTTAAACCCCAAGTGTTCACCATAATTTTCAGATAAAGAAACTTCAAAACCTAACGCTATATATTTTTTTGCAATATCAGGAGTGATTGCAATTCTTTTTTCAATTTTTTTATCTTCTGAAACTGAAACGATTCTCATAAGAAGACTCTATAGTAAGAATATCGCCATTAGAACTAAAACTACTATTACTGCGACAGTTCCATACAAAACAAATTTGGTAAAATTGTTCCAAGTGCTTTTATGGTTTTCATTATCCATAAAAATTACTTCTGTCTTGCTTTAAATTTTGGATTTGTTTTATTGATTATATATACTCTGCCTCTTCTTCTAACTAACTTAGAATTAAGGTCTCTTTTTTTAAGTGATTTTAATGAGCTTTTAATTTTCATAATTTTTTTATAGCCGGCAATGTCCTACTCTTCCGTGCCTTAAGACAAAGTACCATTGGCGCTGAAGGGCTTGACTTCCGAGTTCGGAATGGGATCGGGTATTACCCCTTCGCAATAATCACCGGCAGGGAACTTATATATAAAAAAAGATCGTTGTAAATAATATATATTCATCAATATCATAAATAACCTCTTATATTTGGGGATAATTCGTTAAAATTTAATAAATTGAGGATAAATTTCAATTTTATATTTTATAATTAAATTTTTATCGTTAGAAACATTAAAATTTATTAGGCGTATGAAAAATAAAATATCAATCATTATTCCATGTAAGGATGAAAGACTTAGCCTAAATGCAGTTTTAACTGAGTTAAAAAAGATTAAGTTGGTTGATGAAATTATAATAGTTTTAGATAACAAAAAAGATAGTTCTATAGAAGTTATCAAAAAAAATAAATGCAGATACATTATTCAAAAAAATAAGGGCTATGGTTCTGCAATAATTGCAGGCTTTAAAAAGGCTAGAAATAATTATGGATGTATATTTAATGCAGATCATTCGTTTAAACCAAAATATTTAAATAAAATGCACATTTTAGCAAAAAAAAATGACTTTATTTTTGGAACACGCTATAAAGGACACTCTGGCAGTGACGATGATAGTTTATTGACATATACAGGAAATAAAATTTTTTCGTTTATTTGTAGAAATTTTTTAAATATTAAATTAACTGATGTTCTGTACACTTATGTACTTTGTAATACAAAAAAATTCAATTCAATAAAATTCAAAAGCCATGACTTCAGACTTTGTATAGAGCTTCCTTACAATGTAAGTAAAAAATCATTCAAGTATGTAGAAATTCCAATGCATGAAAGAAAAAGATTGGCTGGTAATAAAAAAGTTAATGAATTTAAAGATGGTTTTTTAATCTCTTTGGAAATTATTAGGTGTTTTTTTAATAAATAAAATAAAAGTAAAAAATTAATTATTTTTAATAAAAACCTGAATATATTTTTCAAGAGAAGTATTTCCAAATTTCTTAAAGACTTTATTAGATAAATTTAAACTTGCTAAAGCAGAGGCATACCTCTCACCTTTTCTTGGGGGTAAAAATTTAATTTTTGATTCAAACATTTTTGCAAGCTCCAAGATTGTAAAATTTTTTTTACTAGAAATGCTATAGTGTCTACATTTATTTTTCTTCCAAGCTTCAAAGCAAACTTTAACTGTATCAATTATATGTGTAAATTTTCTTGATTGTGTTCCAGGCTTAACAATAGGAAGTGCTTTCTTCTTCTTAAAGCAATCCTCAAATATTCCAATCACAGTCGCCATATCACCTTCACATATTTGATTTGGACCGTATACATTGTAAAAATATATAACCTCATATTTCATTTTAAACCATTTTTTTAAATTTTCTAATAACTCCAAATTTTTTGCTTTTATGAAAGCATATGGTGATAAATTTTCATCTTTTCCTTTATTACCCAGCGTTGCAGATGTGGCAGAATAAATAAGTTTAATATTATATTTTAAACAAAAATTAAAAACAGCATGTGTGCCAACAGAATTTGATTCCAAACATTGATCCATCTTTAAAAAACTTTGGTATATTCTGGCAAATTCCCCAAAATGAAAAATTGCATTAATATTTTTTTTTTTTGAATTTAATAGCTGTAAAATATTTTTTGTATCGCCTTTTATGTAGGTAATTCTATTACTTTTAATGTGGTTTTTCTTTGATCCTGAGGAATAATTATCAACACTAATGATCTTATATTTTGTTTTTTTTAAAAAATGACTAATGAGATTGGATCCAACAAATCCAGCGCCACCGGTTACTACTATATAATTTCTCATTATTGTTTCTAACTTTTTATTTGATTTAAATAAGATTTGTATGTTTCTAAAACTTCTTTATTAAAATTAACATTAGGTTCCCAACCATACTGTTTGGCTAGAGATATATCAAGGACCTTTCTTGGAGTTCCATTGGGTTTTGAAAAATCATATTTAATTTTTATTTTTTTTTGTGGGATTATGATTTTTAAGAACATTTCAGCATATTGTTTTATGGAATAATCTTTTCCGCTTCCTATATTAATTAATGAATGATGCGTTTTAATATTCATAAAATAAATGCATGCTTTAGCAATTTCTTCTACATACAATATCTCTCTTTTTGCTTTTCCATTTCCCCATAGCTGTAAGATTTTTTTATTTTTTATTTTTATTTGATGTATTTTTCTTATTAATGATGGAACGAAATGTGAATTTAATAGATGATAATTATCATTAGGACCAAATGTATTTGTGGGCATTAAACACTTGTAGTTAGTTTTGTACTGGTAATTATAACTCTCACACATTTTTATTCCTGCTATTTTAGCAACTGCATAAGCATCATTAGTTTCTTCTAATTTTCCGCCTAATAAATAGCTTTCTTTAATTGGTTGTTTGGATAATTTTGGATAAATACAACTTGAGCCAAGAAAAATTAAATTTTTTACTCCACATTTAAAAGCTGAATGAATTAAATTTGTCTGTATCATTAAATTTTCATAAATAAATTCAGCTTTATATTTATTATTTGAATAAATTCCACCCACCTTGGCTGCAGCAATAAAAACAAAATTAGGTTTTTTTTTTTTAATAAATTCTATAACTTTTTTTTGATCTATAAGATTAAGTTCTTTTTTATTTGCTGTTATTAGATTGGTGAAACCTTTTTCTTTAAGTTTTTTTAATATAGCACTTCCAACTAGGCCTTTATGTCCAGCAATGTAAATCCTAGATTTTTTGCCAATCATTTTTCAAGGTTTAACAATTCAGACTTTACCATTTCTTTTACTAGTGCTTTAATGTCTGTTTTGGCTTTCCAGTTTAATTGTTTTTTAGCTTTTCTTGAGTCTCCAAGAAGCGTATCAACTTCAAGAGGTCTGTAATACTCTTTGCTACATGCAACAATACATTTTCCACTTTTAGTAAAACATTTAGAATTTAAACCTTTGCCTTTCCAATTAAATTCTATCTTTAGTTCATTTAATACTAGATCAACAAATTGTTTAACCGTATATTGTTTTCCAGTTGCTATTACATAATCATCTGGTTTTTTTTGTTGTAGTATTTTCCACATTGCTTCAACATAGTCTTTTGCGTGACCCCAATCACGTCTTGACTCAATATTTCCTAGATATAGTTTTTTCTGTAAATTATTTTTTATTTTACATAGTGCAATTACAATTTTTCTAGTTACAAAAGTTTCTCCTCTTCTCGGACTTTCATGATTAAATAAAATACCATTGGATGCAAAAATATTATATGCCTCCCTATAATTGACGGTAATCCAATGAGCGTATACTTTTGCTACACCGTAAGGGCTTCTTGGATAAAATGGCGTGTTTTCATTTTGTGGAGTCTCTAACACCTTGCCAAACATTTCTGACGTTCCAGCTTGATAAAATTTAATTGTTTTTTCATAACCATGAAATTTAATGGCTTCTAATATTCTTAATGCCCCAACTGCATCTGCATTCGCTGTATATTCTGGAACTTCAAATGAAACTGCCACATGAGACTGAGCTGCTAAATTATAAATTTCTGTAGGCTTAATTTTTTTTATTAGTGAAGAAACTGATATTGAATCAGTGATATCGCCGTAGTGAAGCGTAAAACTTCGGTTTTTTTCAAATGGATCTTGATAAATATGATCCACTCTTCCAGTATTAAATGATGACGATCTTCTTTTAATCCCATGGACTATGTATCCCTTGTTTATTAAAAATTCAGATAAATATGATCCATCTTGTCCTGTTACACCAAAAATAAGAGCAATTTTTTTTTTAGCCATAACTTAATATTATATAGTTTTTTTATATATATAGTCAAAAGATTTTCTTAAAGGCATCTTTATTTTAAATACTTTATGAAATCCTTTTTTTTTCAAATATTCATGGATATCTGAATATTTATAATTTTTTTTTATCATGTTGTCATAATGGTGCTCAAAATAGATAAATTTTATCTTAGAAATCTCTTGCTCTAATCCTTTTAAAACTTCAAACTCATAGCCTTCAGTGTCTATCTTTAAAACATCAATATGAGTAATTTCTTTTTCATTTATAAGTTCGCCAAGTTTAATTTGTAAAACATCAGTTTCCATAATCGTTGATTTATCTTTTAAGAAAAAAAGTGACAATATTTTATTTTTTTTTTTATAGTAAGAAGAGTTTCTATCTATAGTATTAAATGTTGATGAATTGCTATCAGACAACTCATAAAAAATATTTTTTTTATTCGTATTTCCAACCCCAAAATTAAATATTTCTATATTTGTTTGATTAAATTTTTTTCTTATTTCTTTTAGCTTGATCTGAAGGTAAATAAAAGTTGTTGGGCTAGCTTCAAAAGAATAAATATTTTTTATCTTAAAATTATTCATAAATTCTTGAATAGTTTCACCTTTATGAGCCCCCACATCAATTAATACACTAAAGCTATCTCCTAAACTTTTTTTAAAAAATAAAATAATTTTTTTTTTATAGAAAAAA
>Ga0209709_10005185_pt1 | contig 10306 bp, 6 predicted proteins | sample ArcticOcean_MG_C_2_FD_187435 | JGI IMG/M metagenome (GOLD analysis project Ga0209709, IMG submission 187435) | Marine microbial communities from western Arctic Ocean - ArcticOcean_MG_CB4_136 (SPAdes) (version 2) | ecosystem: Environmental > Aquatic > Marine > Oceanic | place: Arctic Ocean...
AATTCATCAGCAAATTTTTGAATCTCATTAGTACACCATTCAAAGTATTCATTCCATTGAGACCTGTCTTCAGGGTTACATTCATAAATAGATTGAATCCTTGAGGCTGTTGCATTTGGTAAATCTTTCCAAATTAATTTGGATTGTATATTAGATTCTATAGATTCTTTGTTTTTATAAAAAATATTATACAAATCCATGTCATCTCTAATATAAATCTCGCAACCGATGTATTTTTTAGATGTGTTCAACGTGAGACATATGTGACAACGACTAGAGCCAAACGAAATGTTATACCAATGTTGAGGTCTTGGGGTTCTGCTAAGGTTTATAGAAATACTTTTTTTTAGCATAATTTTTTAATTCAGACCAAAAATCTTTTTGTAATAATTTTGTATCGCTTGCAGCATCACCTGAATTTGATTTTTTAATACTCTTACCCCAATTGTTTGGTTCAGAAATTATATTGAATAAAGGTGCTGGTGATGAATCATCTATTTTAATAACTTGAATTTGTACAAGAAAAAAACTTATTGAATCACTAATGTGTCTGTTAAACCAATCTATGGCCTGTCGGTGTTCCTCAGTAAAGTCAGTTACAATCCAAATTATTATGCTTGCGTCAAATGCTGATGCATATGTAAGGAGTTGACCTAAATGTTTATGGTCAGTGGTTTCTAATTGATTCTCCTATATAAAAAAACTACCATGTTTTTATTAAATAAGGTTAAGATAAAACCATGCTTATCATTTATTATGTAACGCTGGTTATAAGTATAACTGCTTTATTTGCTAGAGTTGATCGCTCTCTGCCTCTTTTTGTTATTGTTTTCTCAGTAGCAACACTTTATTTAATTATTGGCCTAGAGTTAAGTCAGATCATAATTTGGATAGTAGGATCTATTCTACTATTGATTAATTTAATCTTGTTTGTTCCATTTTTTAGATTGTTATTGATTAGACCTATTGTTTCTAATTTTGTAAATATGGCAAAACTTTCTATTAGTGATACTGAGAAAGTAGCCATGGAGTGCGGTGACACTCACTGGGAAAAGCAACTGTTTTCTAATCAGCTTTATTGGGATGAATTATTAAGCGTTGAAACTAAGCCTTTGAGTGCTATAGAGCAAGATTTTATTAATAAAAAAGTACCCCAGCTTTGTGATACTTTTAATCAGTTTGGCTTAACAGAAAAGACACTAGAACAAATAAAATCAGCAGGATTTTGGTCACTTAATATTCCTAAAAAATATGGTGGTTTAGATTTTTCCGCACAAGCACATGCAAAAATTGTAACTCAATTATCAAGTTGTAATACTTCATTAGCTGTCACAGTTATGGTGCCAAATTCTTTGGGACCAGCTGAATTAATTTTGCATTATGGTACGGATGAACAAAAACAAGATTTATTACCAAAATTAGCAACGGGTGAGCACATTCCTTGTTTTGCTCTCACTTCAACTGACGCTGGTTCAGACGCTGGTGCTATGGTTGATTCTGGGGTGATTTGCCAGCAGGATTACAATGGTACAAATACCTTAGGTATTCGCCTAAATTGGGATAAACGCTATACCACCCTTGCGCCAATAGCGACACTCATTGGCCTTGCCTTTAAAACCTATGATCCTGATGGCTTAATCGGCAATCAGTCAGATTTAGGTATTACTTGTGCATTAGTTGATAGCACTCTAAATGGTGTGAGTATCGGTCGACACCACCACCCTATTGGTTCTGATTTTAGTAATGGTCCACACCAAGGAAAAGATGTGTTCATTCCAATGTCTGCAGTTATTGGCGGTCAAGCAATGATTGCTCAAGGCTGGTCTATGTTAATGGAGTCGCTCTCTATAGGTCGAGGAGTATCACTCCCATCCTTGTCTTTAGCAGGTGTTGAGATTAGCCTTAAAACCTCACTTGAATACGCTTTGATTAGAAAGCAATTTAAACAATCGTTATATCGTTTTCAGGGTGTGGCAGAAAAACTAGTATCTATGGCCGCAGACACCCTAACCATGAAAGCCATGAGCAATTTTCATTTGAACTTGCTCGATCAGGGGCTTAACCCATCTGTAAGTTCTGCGATTTTAAAATATCATCATACCGAATTATTAAGAACCAATATTAATCACGCTATGGATATTCATGGCGGGAAAACAGTTATGTTAGGGCAGCGTAATTATTTATCTGATATCTACCAAGTGGTTCCCATTACTATTACCGTTGAAGGGGCTAATATACTGACTCGATGTATGATTATCTTTGGTCAGGGCTTTATACGATGCCATCCTTTTTTAAAAGATGAACTGGAGAGTCTAGAGAAAAAAGATACGGTCTTGTTTAATCGTTTATTAGGTCATCACCTTGCGCATATTATTGGTGTAAAAATCAAAAGTTTTGTTTTTGCAATCAGTGGTGGTCGCCTTGCTAAGGCACCCAAAGGTGTTAAAGGTTTTGAAAAAAATAACTACCAGCATCTTGCCACTTTAAGTGCGAGTTTTGCTTTTTTGGTTGAGATTGTATTAATGAAATTTGGTCCAAAAATTAAATTTCAAGAAAGTGTCAACGGCCTATTTTCTGACCTATTGATTAAAATGTATAGTATTTCTGTTTTGTTGAAATATCGCCAAGTATTGGATAATGACTTTGACGATCTCATTCGTTGGAGTCTGCAAAGGCAAGTTCATCAATCACAAGTATTACTTAGTGATATTTGCGATCAATTGAATTTTTCACTAGTGTTTAGGTGGATTGTCTTGCCTAGAGGTGTTAATCAGCCACTCCCTAGTGTCAAACTGCAAAATAAAGTGGTTAATCAATTAATTAACAATCCTAATTTAAAAGACACACTTACAAGTGATGTGTTGCATGTAAAAGATAGCGCCCTAGATATATTAGATCAGGCTTACACACTTGCAGTAGAAGCAGAAAAGATTTATAAAAGAATTGGGTATGTTGATAGTTATGAGGCCATTGATGCACTATTAGACAAACAGCAAATTAGTACTGATGAGCATCAATTATTATTGAGTTTAACTGAATTACGTCGAAAAATTTTAGCGGTGGATGATTATGAGCATTAATAAAGTTGGTATTTTAGGTAGTGGTGTGATGGGTGCACAGATTGCAGCTGTGTTCGCCAATGCTAATATTCCTACTTTATTGTTTGATAACGAAGCCTCTGTTAAAGATAATTTGAACAATATTATTAACTTTAAACCCAAAGCACTCACCCACCCTGCTCAACAATCTTGGATTACAGCAGCCTCTTTTGAAAATGATTTAAGTCGATTATATGATTGTGATTTAGTCATTGAAGCGATTATTGAAGACATTGATGCCAAGCAAGCATTGTTTAAAAAGATAACACCTCATTTAAATAGCGAAGTTATTTTGGCAACCAATACCTCTAGCCTTAGTGTGAATCAAGTTGGAGAAAAATTAGGAGATTTTAAATCACGTTTTTGCGGTATTCATTTTTTTAATCCACCCCGCTACATGCCACTCATTGAATTGATTTCAACTGAAGAAACAGATGGGGGAATCTTGGATAATTTGGAGGGTTTTTTTACCTCAGAGTTGGGTAAAAATATTCTTTATGCCAAGGATAAATCTGGGTTTATTGCCAATCGAATTGGAGTGTTTTCAATTGCCACTTGTATTCATCATGCCCAGCGATTGTCGTTAGGATTTGACACAGTTGATGCACTCACCGGTGTTAAATTAAAACGATCTAAAAGCGCTACGTTTAGAACGGCTGATTTAGTGGGTTTGGATATTTTAAAATACGTGTTTGAGCAGTTTGAACGTGCGCATACAAACGATCCGTGGCATCATTATTTCAAAACACCGGAGTGGTTAAACACAATGGTGGAGAATCGCTCCTTAGGTGAAAAAACCAAGGGAGGTCTTTATAAAAAAGAAGACGGCATAATCAAGGCTTACCAACTTGAAAGTCAGAACTATATTGAAGCAAATTACGACATAGATAAATCTGTTAAAGAAATCCTGAAAAAAGACACGTCAAAGCAACTTACTTTACTTAAATCCAATAAACATCCTCAGGCGCAATTTCTCTACTCTGTGATTAAAGATACCTGCTTGTACAGTGCTTATCACCTTCAGGACATTGCACATTCTACTCGAGACATTGATTGGGCATTGCATTGGGGTTTTGGCTGGGAAATGGGTATTTTTGAATATTGGCAAGCTAACGGTGTACAGGCGTCATTAGCACTATTCTTGCAAGATGAGTCTGATGTATCGACACCCAATTGGATCAATGGAGTGACAGATTTTTATACCGATAAGGGTGCTTACTCTCCTTCTGAAGACGACTACACTCCTTACTCTAAGCATGTAGTTTATGATCGTCAACTCCATCGCCCTACCCTAATGGGTGAAAGTAAACATGGGCAAGGTGTCGCTATCTTCGAAAATGACTCAGTAAAATTCTTCCATGAAAATGATGGCATTGCTATTTTTAGTTTAAAAACCAAACTACACACACTGAATCTTGAAGTCATTGACTCACTTAAACAAGCGATTGAAATTGCTGAACAAGATTTTAGGGCTATGATTCTATGGCAAGATAGTACGCCATTTTGTGCCGGTGCCAATCTATATGAAATTGTTGCTGGTGCAAAATTAGGCATGATTGATCATCAAAATTTATTCACCAGTTTTAAGAAAAAATCTTGGCAATTACTCAAGCCAAATTTACCAAATATTGATAACTTAAAACCAATTAACGAGGTAATTGAATTACTTCAAAGAGTATTAATGTTACTTAAATATAGCAAAATTCCAACCATTGCTGCTGTCGAAGGCTTGGCGCTTGGCGGTGGTTGCGAATTACTAATGCATTGTAATCGTCGAGTGACTCATACTGAAAGTTATATAGGCTTAGTGGAAATGGGAGTTGGCTTGCTGCCAGCAGGTGGTGGTTGCAAGGAAATGGCAAGACGTGCCGCCAAACATAAAGATTTATTCACAACATTGGCACAATATTTTGAACAAATAGGTTTAGCTAAAGTCTCTGAAAGTGCTAAATCAGCCGTTGAAATGGGGTATTTAGATGCCAATGATGTGATTATCTCACAACGGTTGGAATTGCTTCATGTCGCGAAACAACAGGCTAAATTGATGATTAATGAACATTATCGACCAGAAGATGTCAACCAAGCTTTTAAGGTAGGTGGTGCTAGCGCTAAAGCGAATATATTGGCGCAACTCACCAACATGAAAATTGGTGAATTTATTTCCCAGCACGATGAATTAATTGCCAAGAAAATTGCCGATGTACTGTGTGGCGGTGAAGTTGATGCCAACACTGAGGTAAATAGCCAATACTTATTAAATTTAGAAAAAACCCATTTTATTGAATTGTTGAAACAAGATAAAACGCAAGAACGAATTGAACATATGCTAATTAAACACAAACCATTAAGGAACTAATATGCCACAAGCAGCCTACATTGTTAACAGCATTAGATCTCCAGTCGGAAAAGCTGGCGGTGTGTTTAAACAAGTGCGCCCTGATGATTTATTGAGCTTTGTTTTAAAAGAACTTTTGAAAAATAATCCTAATATTGACCCTAAGATGATTGATGATGTGATCATCGGTTGTGCCATGCCTGAAGCTGAGCAAGGTCTTAATATTGCTAGAATCGCTGCTTTATTAGCCAACTACCCTCAATCAGTTTCTGGTGTGACAGTTAATCGATTTTGCGCCTCAGGATTACAATCTATTGCTTATGCAGCCGATCGCATTCGTTTGGGTGAGGCTGAGTTGATGGTTGCGGGTGGTGTTGAGTCAATGAGCATGATTCCAATGATGGGCCATCTCCCTGCTTTTAACATAAAGGCCTTCAATGAAGACAATATAGGTATTGCCTATGGTATGGGCACTACTGCTGAACAAGTGGTTAATAAATATAACATTAATCGAGACTCTCAAGATCAATTCGCTTTTGAGTCTCATCAAAAAGCCATTAATGCAGTGAATCAAGGTTACTTTGAAGATGAGATCAAACCATATGAAGTCATTACTCAATCATATGATTTAGATTCACAAGAAAGAACACAACAATCTATCACTGTATCTGCAGACGAGGGAATTCGATTTGATACTTCGATTGACCAACTGGCTAAATTAAAAGCGGCGTTCCATGTTAATGGGTCAGTTACTGCTGGCAATAGTTCACAAATGAGTGATGGCGCTGGCGCTACGCTACTTTGCAGTGAAAAAGCGCTTAAACTTTTTGATTTAACGCCGATGGCACGATTTGTAGGTTTTGCTGTGAGTGGTGTCGACCCTAAAATTATGGGTATTGGTCCTGTTTTATCCATTCCAAAGGTATTGACGCAATGTGGACTTAAACAGCACGATATTGGTCATATTGAACTCAATGAGGCTTTTGCAGCGCAAAGCTTGGCCGTCATTCAAGAGTTAAATCTTGACCCGGAGATTATCAACCCTCTAGGGGGTGCAATTGCACTAGGGCACCCACTAGGGGCAACCGGTAGCATTAGAACCGCTACTCTGCTTCATCACTTAAAAAGAACCAATACCCGTTATGGCATGGTCGCTATGTGTGTTGGCAGTGGCATGGGGGCCGCAGGTATTTTTGAGAACTTATGAATAAAAAATATACAATTCATACACGCATATTATCCATCGATGGTGGTGGTGTTAGAGGCATTGTACCTGCAGTAATATTGGCCTACTTAGAAAAAAAACTACAGCAACTTAGTGGTAATTCAGATGCTAGAATTGCTGATTATTTTGACTTATTTGCTGGTAGTTCCACTGGTGGGCTTATTATTGCGGGATTGTTATTGCCAGGCGAAGATGGACGGCCTAAATATAGTGCGGAGGATCTTGTTGAGTTGTATTTAAAAAATGCAAAAATTATCTTTCAATCATCCCTACTCAAAGGTGTTAAATCTGTTTCAGGGTTATTAGGTGTAAAGTACGAAGATGAAGGCGCCCGATTTGTTTACAATAAATATTTTGAAAATCGAGAGCTTAAAGAGTTATTAAAGCCTTGTCTTATTCCAGTATATGATTTAACACGTGGTAAAAATTACTTCTTTCGCCAACATAAGGCTATCGTTAGTGAACGGCATAACTTTTACTTAAAGGATGTCATGCGTTCGGCAACATCAGCCATTGCTTATTTCCCTCCGGCTAATATCACATCAGTGAATGGTCAAGAAAAAAGCTGTTTTATCGACGGTGGGGTATTTGCAGTCAATCCATCTTTGTCCGCCTATGCGGAATTTAGATACTTAAATAAACATTTGTATTCTAAAAACACCATGATGTTTTCATTAGGTGGTGGCCGACAAGATACATATCTTGAATGTGATAAAGTGAGCCACTGGGGCGCAATTGAATGGCGTGAAATGGGTAGTAATTTAGAGACAACTGCATTGTCTGATGCTATTCACTATCAACTAGAAGCAGTATATAGCTCAGATCCAAACTATTTAAGAATCAATCCGCTTATCGATAAATCTCACTCAACCAGTTTGGACAATAGTAAAGATGAATATCTAAAATACCTATGTCAACTAGGTAGGCAAGCCATTGTTTACAATCAAGCAGTGCTTAATAATTTTGCTGCTGAGTTGATTGAGAGTCATAAAGATGATTAATTATGACAAATAACCTGCAGCATTTAACACAGTTACTAGATCGTGCTTTTAAGGATAAACCTAATAATCAAGCATTGGTTGGTCTAGATAGTGTGATCAATTACAATCAGCTTTATAACAATAGCATTTGTTTGGCAAATTATTTATCAGCAAATATTGGTAGAGGTACAGTTGCTATTATGGTACCTAATCTGTTGGCATTTCCAGTAAGTTTGTTTGGTGTTTGGTATGCTGATAGAACGGCTACACTGATTAATCCACTGTATACCAGTGATGAAGTTTTAAAACAGTGTTTAGATGCGCAAGTAACCACCATTATTATTGCTAAAGTGTTTTATAAAACATTACTCCCGATGCTTCAAAAAACTCAAATAAAACATGTGATTATCGTTGAAGTGGGTGACTTACAGCCGACTATTAAACGGCATATTGTCAATCTGATTACTTACTTCAAGCGTAAAATTTTTTTGATTAAAAAACACTCAGGAATTAACTACATCGCACTTAATAAGGTGTTAAAAAATTATTCAAACCATTTGAAAAACAAGGTATTTGAAAACGAAGTAGCTTTGTTGCAATACACGGGAGGTACCAGTGGTGTATTAAAAGCAGCGACACTAACACATGAAAACATTTTGGCTAATATTCATCAGTTAGAGCAGTGGCTACCAAAAGACATTAATGAAAACAGTTCAATTTTAACCGCCCTACCGCTTTATCACATCTTTGCACTCACCATCAACTGCCTATTGTTCATACATATTAAAGGCAGTAGTATTTTGGTGCTCAATCCTAGGGAGATAAAACAATTAATAGAGCCGTTAAAAAAATATAACGTTGGTGTGATTACCGGTGTCAATACTTTGTTTAGCGTATTGGTCAGACATAAGGATTTTAAAAAACTGAATTGGTCAAAATTAAAAGTGGCTATTTCAGGTGGTATGCCATTAGATAAAAAAGTATCAGATCTATGGCAATCAGTTGTTGGTAAACCTATTGTGCAAGGATACGGGCTTACTGAATGTTCACCTGTGGTTAGTGCGGAGAGTTATGAAACTAGTGAATACACAGGATCTGTTGGCAAACCTTTGATTGGCACTACGATTAAAACCTTTGATCAGTCGTTAAACGAACTGCAAGCCAATGATATTGGAGAGATTGGTATCAAAGGCCCCCAAGTGATGGAATCATATTGGCATAGAGAAGATTTAAATAAAGAAGTATTTACTAAAGATGGTTTTTTCCTAAGTGGTGACGTGGGTTATCTAGATGAACACGGCCGAGTTTTTATTGTTGATCGAGTTAAAGACATGATTATCGTTTCAGGTTTTAATGTTTATCCGCGTGATGTAGAGCAAGTATTGAATCAGCATCCAGATGTCGAGGAATCTGCTTGTGTGGGTATCGATCATAAGGTTAGTGGTCAATCTGTCAAAGCCTTTGTGGTTAAAAAACCAGGCTCAATATTAGATAAAAATACACTTATTGAACACTGTAAAGAGCACCTAACTCATTACAAAATTCCTAGAAAAATCGAGTGGATTGAATCACCACCAAAATCCAATGTTGGTAAAATTCTTAAAAGAAAATTAACGCAATAATTTTATTAAAATAATTATCAAAAATAAACATTTTTATCTTATTTTTATATTCTATATCAAAGGTTATTTGTAGTTTTTGAGTGCTTTGAAATAGTGAAATAATTCGAATATGGTGGCTATGGGTGCATCTGAATATGCCTATTGATAGGTCTATTTGAGTAGTCAGATTCTGATATTCCCATGTATATTCCCATTAAATTTTTATAACCCTATTTGGGGCAAATTTAATGCATTTCCAAAACCTGAGCCCCAGTTTATAAATGGATTTGTTCCATAATCTGAGTATGCATTTGAATAATTTGGAATATTTGAAAGATTATAAGCTGCTACACCAAGAGATAGAATCATAAAAATAGTGTCTCTTCTATTCCTAACTTTATTTCCTTCAGTTTCACTATCTATAAAGTAATTCATGCTTATATTAGACATAGATTTTTCTACTTCTTTTTTTAAACCATAATCAGCATTTTTTGATATATATTTTCCTAATAAAATTCTAGATTTTTTTGCTGTGTTTTTATTTTCTTCATCGCCTAAATACTTTGCATAAACTCCTAGTAAAAATGTTGAAACTTCTTTAACATCTGCATCTTTATTTTTTGTCATAGCAAAAGCGAAATTAAATTGGGATTTTGGGTAATCTTTCTCTGACAAATAGTAAAAAAGCCTTATTGCCCTCTTCTTGTCTTTTTTAAAATGTGTACCCTTATAAAGCATTTTTCCAACTATATTCAGTTCACAATACTTTTCTTTTGGCACAGTACCATTTTTATTAAAATTATTAATAGTGTTGTTTAATAAAAGAATTTCTTCGCTACTTAGTGATTTTTTTACGCTGAATATATTATCAACTTTTTCACAAAGCTCATTTTTATTTTCTTTAGCTTTATTGGAAACATTCGCAGGAGAGCCATTAGCTAATGCGTTAAAACTTAAAAATAAAAAACTAATCAAAATCCAAAGCTTCGCCATCTTCTTTCTCCCAAACAATTAAATTTCCTCTTGCATATATTTTACATGCTGCCTGAACACTTGATTTTAATTCT
>Ga0209709_10005188_pt1 | contig 10302 bp, 10 predicted proteins | sample ArcticOcean_MG_C_2_FD_187435 | JGI IMG/M metagenome (GOLD analysis project Ga0209709, IMG submission 187435) | Marine microbial communities from western Arctic Ocean - ArcticOcean_MG_CB4_136 (SPAdes) (version 2) | ecosystem: Environmental > Aquatic > Marine > Oceanic | place: Arctic Ocean...
ATATTTTCGTCGTTTAATTCATCGTTAAATGTATCTATAGGAGATTCATTTAATTTGCCTTCTTTCCACAACCATTCAAATGCATCTTTTACATATGCAATTGCCTTTTTAGTATCTTGTTTATGTTTTTTAGCTAATTTAGCAATGCCCTTAGTTGTAAATTCTTTATCCTTTAAGTCTGCAACAGCTTCATCAAAGTCGTCAGATAAACCATACTGTTTAGCTGTTTTGCTTCTTTCGTTTAATTTGCCTTCATTTGAAAAATCTTCAACAGGTTCACTCTTTATAGCATCATTAAAGTTCATTTCAGCTTTTTGCACTGTTTTGTGCATTTTAATGATTGATTGTTTAAGTTTTTCTTTCTTTTTTGGATCTGTTTCGGCTACGAAAGCTTTTCTTAATTTTTGCTGGGCAAGTTGAATCTTTTGAAGTGCTTCTACTGCCTTTGTAAATTTACGAGTCATTGAAACTTCTAAAACTGATTGAATTTCTTCGCGTATTATGTCTGTTAGGTTTGACTTTTTCATGTTTAATCCCAAAATATTATTTTTCCAACTATACCTATAAGAACAATCCAAATGGACCATAAAACTCGGCCAGTAGTTCTTCTAAATTCAGTATTCTTATTTACACGAGCAATTGTACCATAGTCTGGATTAAGAACAGTCTTCTTAATCATTGCTAGATCCTTTGCCATTTTTGCTTGATTATCTTTTACGTGACATATGTCTTGTTTTACAAGCTTTATTTCACTATATAGGTGTTCATTTGTTGGTCTTGCCACAATAAATCTTCTCCTGTTCGTTTACTATATCAAATATAAATATAGCGGCGGTACGGTTAATTAAAGGTCGTCTAGATGTTTTTTCCATTCTGCTAATTCTTTGTCGAACTGTGCCTTCATTTGTTCCTTATCTATGCCTCCTTGCCAATCTTCTATTTCACCAATCTCCGTGACGAATGTTGATTCACTATTTAGCCATTCATCAAATTCAGCTGATAAGTCATTTATTTCAGATAATTTATTCTTCTTTGATATGTCTTTTTTGAATTCTTCATATGTATGTATTGCTCTCATGTAGGTGACATCTTTTGTATGACAATCTAGACATTGTTTTTCAACCTTCCAGTGGTATTTATCAAATTGTCCCTTCATAATTTTGTCACAATTTGGACAAACTAACGGCATTCTAATCATATCTCTAACAACTTGTAATTTAGCGACATTTTGTTTTATGCCATTCTTTATTGTCCAAGTTTTAGTTCCTTCTTCCCAAATATCTCCTTCTATATTTTTATCTGATTTTTTGTATCCTACTTGGGTTTTTACAGATTTTGTATAGTCTCCCTTAACAATATTTCGCATTCGCTGTACCTTTGATTCGCTTATTCCTTTTTTCATAACCTTTTCTTTTTAGAATGTCATCATTCCTGTAATTTGATTGATTGGAGCGAATGCTCCTGTTAGTTTGTATGTGTTTCCTTTATATATGAAAACTATTCCTTCAGACGGTACTATTGTTTTGAATCCGCCAATAGCCTTTATCTTATTTAATTGTTGTGTCAATTTATTTAATTTTTTAAGGTCTCCACCTTTTCTAACATCACTAATTGCTTTTGCAACCTGTTTTCTCACATTTTGAATAGCTTTATCTGGGTTTGCAGCTAAGAACCCTTCAGCATTTTTAAGAACTTCTGCTCCTAATTCAAAAAATAATTTTTCAAACGGTAGCATATTTTTCTTTACTTGCGCTTGATGTTTCTGCTTGTCAATGTTAATTGCCTTTGCTAGAATTTTTTCGTCTTCAATTGTCTTTTTAGTTAATCTAAATGTTTTATCAAAAAATGCCCAACGTTTAACTAGTCCCATTTTAATATTATTATCTACATTACCTATTTTTTTATCAACGAAATTTTCCCAATACGCTTGATGATATTCTGCAAATGTTGATGAATCTGACATTCCGAATTTTTTCATCTGTGTGTTTAATTTTCCGGTAAAATATGGTTTTTTAGCTGAATAATCTTGGTGAGGATTTACCTTTAGTATTTTTGGGCCAATTACACTAAAATTCTTTTGTACGTTTGCATCAACCTGCTTTATCATACCTGCTAGAATTCTTGCGCCATCAGAAACAGAACCTATCGCTTTGCCATCTTTATATTGTAAAACATTGTGGAATTGTAGATGTGGTGCGTCATAAGTAATTACGTTTGAAGATGCTGGATACATAATTTCCATATTTACCCAATTATTACCGTCATCAAATATCATTTTCTTTTGTTTATCGTTAATACCACCAATTGCCTTTGATAAATCTTTCATTGCATAATTAAAGGCTTTTTCTATATTACCTCTACCTGCGAATTTGGTTGCAATTGACTTGGAATCTACTCCACCTCTTTTAATATCACCAACATTTCGAGCTGCTCTTAATCCATTATTCCATGTAATAAAAAGATTTTGACCATCTGTTTTTTCTGTTGCTGCTTTTTCAAGGTCTAAATTTCCTTGTAGGGATAGTTCTATTATTTTTTTGAAGTCTCCAAACGTTAAACCTTTATCATCAAATGGATGTGACATATGACCATAGGCTCCGCCCTCAGTTAAAAGTTGGGATGCTAGCCATGTTCCTATACTTTCTGCATTGATAGACAAGTCTTTTTTAAGTATCAGTGGCAAATCAACCTTAGGCCGTTTTTGTTTTTTAAGTAATTTTTGTACAACTTTAATGTCTTTATCTAATTTTCTAGGTTCCGTTATTTTATCACCTTCAAGATTTTTCTTGTCTTTAGCTTGTTCCGCTCCCATAAAACTTATAAATTCCATTCCAGCTGTTTGTGCTACTTTTTTTATTCTAGCTCTCCATTTAGAATAGGCTGTGGTTTCTTTATAGTTTTTAGGATTTGTAGGAGTACTTGCTCCTGCAACGCCAGCTGGGAAATAAGTTACTCCTTGTGAATAATCATTTATTGCAGGATCGTTTTTTAATTGGTCTAACTTTAAGTCATCTCCAACCAAATAATTAACTACTTCAAATCCAACCATTTCTGCAAACTTTTTTCCTGATTGTTCATATGCCGGTTTTGTAATAAAGTATGTTGGAGGTCCATCATCAACATCTCCTCCAGTCGTTGAGGTTGAATTAGCTTCAGCTATTATGTCAGAAAAATTGATTTTTGTACAGAATTCTAATATATATTCATTAAGCTTCTGTAACTTGTTGACGATTAGGTCATAGTTTTTAGTATGGCCAAACACACTCTTAAATATTTTTAATTTTTCTTTCTTTTCTAATGTATTATCACCTAGTGCTTTTCTTATTGCAGTACCACTCATCTCTCCATATCCAGAAACCTTTAATGAAATATGAGGAGCTATCATTAAATATGCTCCATCTTTATATCCAATTTCGGCTTTGCCTTTCCAATCTTGAAAGAATTTTCCTTTAAGTCTTCCTGCATCTTTCTTTCCTACGACAAATACTGCAGCTGTAGTTTCTGGGTCATATTTTTTTAGGATTTCTTCAGCTTTATATGGGCTTTTTACCTGTTTTACCTTTGAAATTCCATGACCTTTAATTATTTTCTTCTTTTCAGAAAAAGAAAATGGAGATTTTGGTAAATCAACTTTACCACTAGTTGCAACCCATACCTCATCAAATTTTGAACTAAGTTGTTTATACACTTGCGCGTGGTGTTTACCCATAGGTTGAAACCGTCCTGGATAGATTGCAACTACCTTTTTTATCTTCTTTTCTTCAAGAAGTATTTGCTCTGCTAGATATTTGGATAAATTTGTCATATTAGTCATCTATTTCTGGTATGTATATTATTTCTTCAATCGTCATTTCATCTACTCCTGTTCCATCTCCAACCCAATCTGTATGATTAGTAAAAGTATAACTAGAACATGTTGCTATATTTGCAAATTCTTCTATTGAAGTACTAACATCCTCTGTTGTTGATATCAAAATTTGTGTTTCAGCTATATTTTTAAGCTTGAAACTTATATCATTCTTATTAAGAGTGTCAAATACTTCCGGGGTTATTATATAATAATTCATTATTTTGCCTCTATATTTGAATTACCAGCTATTACGTCAAATGCAGGTTTATCTTCAACTTCATTGCTTCCATCGCTTTCAAAATTCCACCAACCCGAACAAGAATCATCATATGCTGAGTGTCCTGATACGTCCATTGGAGCTCCGCTATTATATAGTTCACCTACTTCATCTGCAGAAAGTACCTTGTCCCAAATGGTAACTCCATTAAATTTAGTTTCGGCACTATCACCACCTTTAGTGAATCCTGTCCAAGTACTAGAACCTAAAGCTATTTGTTTATCTGTTGTACCCATAGACGGGGTTCCTGTGTGGTTTCCACTAGCATAAAATCCTACGCCGCAATCAGTAGCATTCCAATATAATTTTAGATTAGAACTTGCGGCAGAATTGGTTGTTCCTCTAGTCATTGTTATTAAAGTATAATCATCATTACCAACATTTCCTCTATTTGCAGCAGACCAATATGTTCCTCCTAAACCAGCTGCTGAATATGCTGCCGCATAGTTTCCTGAATTTGAATGAAACAACCAAAAGTTTTGTCTTTTATTACTACCGTCTTGTCTCCACTCTGAATAAAGCCGATTATTACTTTCATTATACCAAAATCTAAATGTATCATTATTTACATTACTTGCTGAAACATTTGATGAAGAAAACAGATACACACTAGTATTTAGAGAGCTACTCCAACCTGCTTTTACCCAGAAAGAAACTGAAAATGCGTCATTATGATCGAAATTATATTCGCCATCAGAATCTGAGATATATACGGCTTGAGCTGTACCAGTTGTTATAGATTTTGCAACAGCGTTGTCATCTGTAAATGCGGTTGCAAAGCTTGTGACAACAGTATTTATTTTATTTATACTAGCTTTCGCTACTGTATTTAGTTTATTAATGCCTGATGTGGCTGTTGTTATGACTTTATTTATACCCATTATGCTGTAATCTCAATGAATGTATTGTCTGGATTAAAATATACCTGTTTATTACTATCATCTAAACAATAGCCAATAACTCTAACTACATCGCCATCACCAGTTGGAGCTGTATTTTGTGCTTGGCCAACTTCTGTTCCAAGATATAATATATCGCCGTCGCTTCCATAATCATTTGCTAATGTGACCATTCCTCTTACTAGCATTCCACTTACAGAGGGTGCAAATCTGTCTAACGCTACTCCCAATAGTCCTTTACTTGTTGCAACTGCATCTGCGTCAGCAAGTGCCCAATCTCCTCCGACATAGTGATAAATGGCTCCTGCATTTGATCCTACATCACAAGAACCAAAATATACTATATCACCATCTACATCAGCTGGTGAAGTTGTTGCACTCGTTTTTCTTAGTTTTCTATTACCTTGAAAAGTGTAAGATTGGTTGCTCATGCTTATATGTCCGGAGGCTGTTATATTACCCGTTATGTCCAAGGCTTGATTTCCTATACGGATTCTTTGGCCATCAAAGTCTATTATTTTCACACCATTTGAATAATAATCTTGTGCATGAACATTTCCACTTGAACTTATATTACCTGACGCTGTTATGTGTCCTTCTATAGGAACTTGAGTTGTTGTTCCTGATCTTCCTAGTGATATTTTTGTATGAGCAGTATTATATCCAAGTCTTAATTGTGCATTAGCTCCTGAATGGTCTAATGATGAAACTCCATTTACAACAAACGTATCTGCTTGGATTTCATTACTTGAACTTATATTACCTGAGGCTGTTATATGTCCTTGTGTACTTCCACTCTTTATAAGATTAAGATTATGCATTGCAAAGCTAGAAGAAACTACATTAGCAGATCCAGATGTTCCATAAAAAAATAGTCCGTTGTGGACATTTAGAGCCAATTCTCCTTGTGAAAGAACTGTTGGATATGCTGATCCTGTTCCATTTTTTGTTAGTATTACTTGCGCCATTTAATTTCCTCTGTATATATAAATATCGAATTTTCTTTAATTGAAGCTTCTTTCTATTTTTTTATCCTTCATCCGCTGCTATTGTCCAAGTAACTATATCTCTACCTTTACCAGAAGAAATTACTAAATTATTAGATTCATCTACTGACATTGCTATATCTACTGTTTTTACCGAGGGACTATTTTTAGCTTCTTCTGCAGTTACCCTAGTTGAAAATGAACCTGAAGCTGTTTTGAGTGTTGCAATACTTGAATTATATGATCCAGATGCTATTGTTTGTGTATTTGTTTCGTCTACAATTTCATCTACTTTCTTTTTTATATACTGAATTGCGTCATCGTATGGATTATCGTTATGTGTTGTATCATCAAACCGTTCATTTATGTTGTCTAATTTAGATGTAGTCTTTTGATTGCCAAAAGTACTTCCTTCATTTGCTATATCATTTGATTTTCTAATTGCCATTATTTAATTCTCCTATATCTTAATTCCCAATACCCTCTCCAGTTTTTAGCATCTTCGGTTACTTTAATCCTAGGATATATAACTGTTCCAGCTGGATATGATCCTGATATTTCTGCATTTGATATTTCATAGTAACCGTATTGAGTATCTATGGTTTGTTGTGTATTACCTGGTTGATGTATTCTCAACTCTGAGTTTGGTGATGCTTCTAATGGATAACTAAAATCATCTGCACTTAATACAATCAAAGATGCTGATGCTTGTGCATTAGGACTAGCGGATAAACAGCTTATTACAAATCTTGTAGATAATAATTCTGCTTTATAAGGTAATACATATCCTGAGGTATGGTGTGATAATCCTGTGTTGGGATAGGCCGTAAATTCTTTGTTCCAATAATAGTATGTGGGACCTTGTGAATTAGGACCATACCAAGCATTTGCTGTGGCACTATTATTTAACTGATAGGAGTATAACACTGTTTCTATATTATCAGAATATATATTTCCACTTGCACTTATATTACCTGATGCCGTTACATGAGTAGTTAATTCTTTTCCTAATTCAATTGTTGAACCTGATATTACAGTTCCATTATCTTGTCTCCCAAAATGATATTTAGTACTTTCAACATAGACAACTTTTGCATTATCTAATTTATATCCAGTACCACTTCTTTTTGCATCATACGAATTTGCAATTATATCTCCACTTGCACTTATGTCTCTTGAGGCTGTTATGTGAGAGGTAAATTCTGATGTTCCTGTAACTAATAGTTTACTACCTAGGGTTAAAATTCCACCTCCAACAGTTGCTGCATTTAATGTAGTTAGGTTGGTAGATGTTAAATTAGATCCAAATATATTTCCACTTGAACTTATATTTCCTGAGGCTGTTATATTACCTGCTGTATTATTTATAGATACTCCGGTTACGTTTGCTTCTATATTTTGGAATTCAGTATGGTCTGCTGCTCTAACTTTTACAAATTGATCTCCAACAATAGTTATATTATTATCATTTCCTATAATATATTGGTCGTTACTACCTACCTCATCATCAAATTGTATTGTGCCCTGTCCAGGAAGTTGAATATGTTCAAATGAACCTGTACCACTTGCACTCATATTACCTGATGCTGTTATGTTACCTACTACATCAAAACCACCTGTTGCACTTATTATTGGATTAGTAGATGTTTTAGATCTTAAGAAATGAGTTGTTGATAAAGGATAGTTTGTATATATTCTTCCTGAATTAAATACACCGCTAGAATAAATAAAACCACTTGCACTTATATTACCAGATGCTGTAAAGTTATTGGCATAACTTGCTGTTTCTGCATATGAAGAAGATACTTCATATGTTATTTCATGGGAGGAAGATATTGCGTAACTAGCTGATGGTACGATCACAATGGATCCTGTTCCGTCAGTTACTACTCCGTCTTGTATCTGTAGTAGCCTTTGATACGTGTCTGATATATTTTGCCCTGTTAAATTATTTGGCATATTTTATAACCCTTAAGAAATTTTTTCTAATACTTTTGAGATTTTTTCTATAACAAATTTTTGTTCGCCTTCTGATAAGTTGTGCTTTGCTTGATAATCTGAAATGATGGCTGTTAGTCTTCCTTTCTTTTTATCAATATTTTTTATTGATATATTTTCAGTTTTTAATGTTCGCAATATACGTATAACATGCTCTTTTTTATCTATGTTATTTGTACTTTCAACTATAACTTTAATTGTTGGTTTATGCTCAGTTATAATTTTTGACGGTTGGGATTTTACTTCTACTGTTATTTGTTTACTTGCTTCTACAATAAATTTAGATTTCCATGGCTCAAAATAAGTATCTTCCGCGATTACTTCTAATTTTATGTCACCAGTAGTTCCAACTGGTAATATTCCTGCAAGTTTGTTGATTGGTACTTTACATTTTCCATCTGTTCCTACTTTTCCCTCAAACATTAAGTTAAGGTTGTCTGAAGAAATTATTATTCTTGATTTTGCGTTGTTTAGAGAAGCACCAGTTAGGTTTATTTCGCATATGAAATTTTCTTGTTTGTCCGTATATATCTTATATTGCATTTTTTATCTCCAATGTAGGTTTAGATATTTCTTTAAGTGCAAACTTTACACTTTTAATATCTAATTTTGCCACTATATTTGCTCTAGATTCTTCATATATCTTTATATTATTCATCCGACAAACAAGTTTTATAAATTTCTTCTTTTTAACAGGTTCTAAATCATTTATTGCAGTTTGTAAGTCATCACCTCCTGCTAATTCTAGAAACGCGTGTTCCCAATCTTTATCTAAATCATTCCAAGATAATGTTGCATTTTCCCATGTTATATCATTATGAACCATATATAAATATATCCTTAATTGTTAAAAAACTCCACCGTTAGTAGCATAAGATCCAGAATTTGCAGCGGATTCTACTCTTGTTCCAATAGTTGAGAGGGGTTGTAATCCTTCTGCTCCTCCAAATAAAATTTCTCCTGTTTTTAATATTCTTAGTCTTTCTGTTGATGTTGTTTTTATTATATACGCTCCGTCTTTTACATCAAGTGTATGAGTCTCTCCGTCTGCAGATGTTTCTTCATCAATCAGTACATCACCGCTTTCATCAATTACTTCTTTTCCTTTTACCGGTCTTTCTTCATCCACTGCCTTTATTACAATTGCTCCAGAACCGCTAATATATCCTCCAGCTAATTGAATTGCAATGTGATAGTTTGATGCAGTTATTGGTGCATTTGTTGCAATTCCAATTCCAGCTGCTATAGTAGTACCATGTGTTGTCACGTCTTCACCAGGAGCTCTATATCCTGTTCCTACTACAAAGCTTGTGTCAACTGTAGTTGTGGTACTACTAATAGTTGTTAAGGTTGCTGTTCCATCTGCAGAAATATTTCCGTTTGCGGCTATGGTGGTTCCTGTGGATCCATATCCACCGCCAATTGCAACTGCTCTTGTTCCAAGAACTGAAACTAGGCCTGTTGTTCCTGTTGTAATGGTTATTCCTGTATTTCCACCATGGTCTCTAATGATTCCTCCAGTTCCTAATTGTAGAGATCCACATAAATCTAAATCGCCAAGATAAGTCATAGAACCACATGATGCTGAGAATCCATCGCTTGCGGATATTTGCTCGGCCATTATATATCTGCTGGATGTTATATCACCTGATGCAGTTATGTCTCCTTTTAGGCCATCGATATGAACCGATGCGTTATATGGACCTATTAGTGCACCAATAGATGCTGTTAAATATCCTGCAGTTATTCCCTGTCCTATACTTGCACTAATAATTGCAGATCCTGCTGCAATATTATTTGCGGCTGCACTCATTGTTAATTGGCCAAACATTTCTATACTACCAGATCTTGCAACAAATACATCTCTTCTTAGAGAATCTGAATGACCATCACCTATAGTAAATATGGCATCAGTTACTCCATGTTTGTTGTATCTTCCAAGAACTATTGAACCTCCTTTAGAACCTGAGTTTCTTAGTCCATATCCGATTGCGTGATGGCCGTTTGTTGCAGGATTTGATATGTGGTTATAACCACCTAATACTATACCACCATCATTATTTTCTGAGTGGTTTCCGTAACCATACACCATAGTTACATCACTAATTCCCGTGTTTCCTGCACTTCCTCCAACAAAGTTTGCTAACCCTGATGCACTATTTTGATATCCCATAACAATAGATCTAGCATTTTGATTTGTTACGACATTTCCTTGTCCAACTATTAGTGATTCTGCTCCACCAATAATTTGATTATTTACAATTCCTGCTAGATTTGCTCTTTCACCAATAA
>Ga0209709_10005190_pt1 | contig 10299 bp, 9 predicted proteins | sample ArcticOcean_MG_C_2_FD_187435 | JGI IMG/M metagenome (GOLD analysis project Ga0209709, IMG submission 187435) | Marine microbial communities from western Arctic Ocean - ArcticOcean_MG_CB4_136 (SPAdes) (version 2) | ecosystem: Environmental > Aquatic > Marine > Oceanic | place: Arctic Ocean...
AATGAAAGTGAAACACGCCCGATTTGGGGAAGGAAAAGTATTGACTATATCAGGAGATGGAGCCGACAAAAAAGCAGGGGTATTTTTCAATGGTATTGGTTTAAAACAATTACTTTTAAAATTCGCTAAGTTGGAACTATTAAAATAATCATTATATTTGAAAACTATTATGAGACGCACTTCACTTATTTTTTTTCTCTTACTTCCCTTTTGTATTTATAGCCAAAACTATAAAATAGAAATTGATAGTTTAAATTCCAAAGCAAGCCAATGCATCCATATTGATTTAGATTCTGCTTATTCTTTTGCGGAACAAGCAATTCAAAAATCACAAAAAGAGCACTATCAAAAAGGGGAGATGGAAGGTCTATATCAAAAAGGAAGAGCTTTGTTCGACCAAGCAAGAAGAATACTCGCTATGCAGGCAGCAGAACAGTCACTAGTTATTGCTAAAAAGATAAACAGCTATAATGGAAAAAAAAATGCACTCAACCTTATTGTAAAAATTCAGAATCATGCCAAGCAATATGATGAAGGAATCAAAACAGGAAGAAAAAATTTAAAGCTAGCTACAGCAGTAAATGATTCTACTGAGATGGCTTTAATGACTAATTTTTTGGGGATTTTCAAAAATAAATTAGGCAAAAAAGATTCTGCATTTTATTTTACAATGCAATCCATTAAAATTAACAAAAAGCTTAAGGCACAAAAAGCTTTAGCCTACAACTATAATTCTTTAGGAATTCATCATTATGAAAATAGAAATTTAGATTCTTCTTTGTTCTATTTCAGATCATCTTTAAAAATTCGGACCGACTTAAAACTACCAAATCAATCAATAGAGGCTTACAACAATCTCGGGTATGTTTTCTTACTGGAAAAAATGCCTGATTCTGCAATTATCTATTTTCAAGAATGCATACAAATATGTCTAGAATATGGGAAGAAAAGTAACCTAGCAATTGCTTATAAAAATATTGCTGAATCCTACGAATTAATCAACAATCATAAACTAGCATTAGATGCTCTAAAAAAAGTGATCCCAATTAACGATAGTTTATTGAACATTAAACAAACAGAACTAATAATAGCAACTCAAAAACAAAAAAATAAAGAACTAATAATACAGCATGATAAAGTTAAAAAACAGAAAGAGAAACAACAAATTTTGAATTTAATATTAATTATTGTATTTATTATCGCGCTCTTGGCATCTCATATGTTACATAAAAGAAGGATTGAAAATACACTCCTTTTGCAAAAAAATAAAGCTTCAAAAACAATTACTGAAGAATATGAAAAAATTGATAATTGGATTGCTAAAGAACTACATGATGATATTGGTGGGTCGATTGCTGCTATAAGACTTAATATGCTGCAAACTTCAGAGGTGATTGAAAACGGGTATGAAGAAACAATTAGATTAGGAAAATCAACATTCGAAATGAATATCTCAAAATTAAAACAGCTAGTACATTCAAGAGCTGAAGAGATATCAAACCTTGAAGCAGTTAATCAAAATATACGTAAGTTATCTCATGAACTGGCGCCTGTCACATTCCAAGGGCAGAGTTTTATAAACTTACTAGAGAATAGGATTGTTGGGATGTTTCCCAGAGATTATAAAATTACTCTTCACTGTTTGCCTGAAGATGAACTTAATGAAATAGAAGAAAATCTAAAATTTAATATTTGCCGAATTTTACAAAATCTTAGTTCTAATATAGTAAAACATGCTAATTCAACAGAAGCTAATATCCAAGTTATAGGCCATAAAGATCATCTAAATATTATTGTAGAGGATAATGGTATTGGTTTTAATAAAGAAAAAACTGGAATAGGATTACAACTTATAAATAAGAGGCTGCTGTTATTTAATGGAAAAATGGAAATAGATTCTCAAAAAGGAAACGGAACAACAATAATTATTGACATACCTTGGAAAAAAGCATGAGTATGTTAAGTGGTGAAAAAGTCATTATTATTGATGATCACAAACTATTTACAAGCGGACTTTTCACAATTCTGGAAAGTATCGGATTAAGGGTTATGTCAACTTTTTCGAACGGAAAAGACGCACTAATTTATTTGCAAACCAATGAAATTGATATTATTTTCTCTGACATTAATATGCCAAAAATGGATGGGTTAGAACTCTTAAAGAAACTGAGAAAAAATAAAGTTAGCGCTAAAATGATTATGCTCAGCATGTATGAGGAACCTAACATTATTAAAGAAGCTTTCGCTTGTGGGGCTGATGCTTACCTAAGTAAGAATACTGAAAAAGCTGAAATCATCAAGGCCGTAAAAAAATGCCTTGACAATAAAAAATACCTAAACAGAAAGCTGATAAAAAAAGCAAAAAAAGGGAGTCAAGTACAGAAAGACACCTTTACTTTAAAATACAAACTCACAACAAGAGAAAGAGATGTTCTGGAGCTAATGTTAAAAGAAGCAAGTAATAATGAAATAGGCAACTCTTTAGGAATAAGCAAACGAACAGTTGAAACCCATAGAAAAAATATAATGTTGAAACTTGGAGCAAAAAACAATATTGGCCTTGCCAGAATTGCAATAACTTATAATTTATTCAACTAGTTTCTTTACATGACAAACACAAAACAACTCAACATTATTATTGCTGACGACCATTCTATTTTCTTAGAAGGAATAACAGCACTTATTAGCAGTAGTACTATTAAGGTAGTTGGCAATTTCAAAAACGGACAAGAAGTGTTGGATTTCCTAAAAACCCAAAAAGTTGATTTAGTTATTTCTGACATTAATATGCCGGTAATGGACGGCATTACACTAGCTAAAAAAGCAAAGAAGTTATATCCTGACACCAAAGTAATGATGTTAAGTATGTATGAAGAGAAATACATAATGAATAAAGCCCTAAAAGCAGGAGCTGACGGATACATGAGTAAAAATGCAGGGAAAAAAGAAATATTAAATGCTATTGAAAGATGTATGAGTGGAGAAAAGGTAACTTTATCTAGCTCAAATAAATTCACTCAAAAGAGTATTAAAAATACTGAAATATCAATAAAGAAAATTATTTTAACTGGTAGAGAAAGAGAAATACTAAAACTTATTACTGAAGAAAGAAACAATACTGATATTGCTTTAGCTTTAGACATAAGCAAGCGTACTGTTGAAACACACAAAAAGAATATGATTTTAAAATTAGGCGTAACCAACACAGTTGGACTGATAAAAATCGCCATAAAAAATAAACTTTTTTAAGTAATAAAAATATATATTTAACTGTTTTAAAATGTAACTATTTGATTTACAATAGTTAATATTAAAACTCTCTACGTGTTACACTTAGTGGTTTTTACGTATAAATCCCACACAACACACAGCCTATATTTGTAGTATGATATTTAAAATGATAATCGTATTAGGGGTAGCATCATTATTTCTACCCTCAACAGCAACAAAGCAAGAGTCCTAATGGCTAAAGCAGAAGTATCGTATTTAGTCTTTTTGATTGTTCTTATTTGTTTTTCACTAGCAATAGTGTTTTTATTGTAGACTTTTCGTTCAGTATATGTTTTAACACAAAAACAGAATTACTGGGTTTATTAGAGGGTGGTTTCATACTTGTTCCACCCTCTTTTTTTATTTACAAAATTCCAAAATATCTTTTACAATTATTTGCATCCACCTGTAGTTGATTTTTTAAATGCTCTAACTTATCAAATTGCTTCTCATCTCTTATTCGTTTTACAAGCTCAACTTTTATTTTACTACCATAAACATCAGCCGAAAAACCAAATACATGTACTTCTATAACATGTTTATCATCAGCTATAGTTGGTCGTTCCCCTATGTTTAGCATTCCAAAATATTGCTTTCCAGCTAGCTGTACTTTAACTGCATATACACCATCAGCAGGTATTAATTTCCATTTGTTTTCCACTAAAATATTTGCTGTTGGATAACCTATGGTTCTGCCCACTTTATTTCCTTTTACTACTTTTCCATTAATCGAGTAAGCATAACCCAAAAAAGCATTGGCTTTTTCCACATCGCCAATACACAGTAACTTCCTTATTTTAGTGGAACTTACCGTAACATCTCCTTCATCTTGAGGCGGTATTTGTTCCAATTCAAAATTATACAATTCGGAAAGCTCTTTCAATTCCTCATAAGACCCCTCTCTGTTTCTTCCAAAATGATGATCGTAACCAACAACCATCTGACCCATATTTAATTTATTCACCAATAAGTCTCTAATAAAATTAACTGATTTGGTTCTTGAAAATTCTTTTGTGAATTCGTGAATAACAAAATGCTGTAACCCTGATTTTTTCAATTCCTCAATTTTCTCATCAATAGTATTAAGCAGTTTTAAATCTTGATTATCCGGATACAATACATGCCTTGGGTGAGGGTAAAAAGTAAGCAATACGCTTTCGTTCCCTGCTTTTTCGGCCATTTCGCTCAATCTTTTTAGCACATATTTGTGTCCCTTATGCGCCCCGTCAAAGGTTCCAATGGTTAATGTAGTTTTCGCTTCAGTAGTAAACTGATCAATGGAATGGTATACTTTCACTTAATTATTTTATTTTTATGATTGTTGAAAAAGTGTTCAAAATTAACAATTAATTTAATCCGGTTATTATTAGTACAATACAATTTAAAAATAGTAAATTTGCAGCCGATTTAAATTAAGTATTTTAACGACTTTAAAAGATATAAAAATGTCAACAAACACTGGAAAAGTATCACAAATTATTGGGCCTGTAATTGATGTTACATTCGAAAATAATGAAGCTGGATTACCAAATATTTATGATTCATTAGAAATTACTAGAACTGATGGAAGTAAATTAGTATTAGAATGCCAACAACATATTGGTGAGGATACAGTAAGAGCAATTGCAATGGAAACTACTGATGGTATTAGTAGAGGTACAGCAGTAACTGCAACTGGGTCACCTATCAAAATGCCAATTGGAGAAGACATTAAAGGTAGAGTTTTTAATGTAATTGGAGATGCAATTGACGGAATGGAAAACTTAGATCGTTCTAACGGTCTACCTATCCACAGAGATGCACCAAGATTTGAGGATTTATCAACTGCTACAGAAATCTTGTTTACAGGAATTAAAGTAATTGACTTAATTGAGCCTTATGCAAAAGGTGGTAAAATTGGTTTGTTTGGTGGAGCTGGTGTTGGTAAAACAGTACTTATCCAAGAATTGATTAACAATATCGCAAAAGGACACGGTGGACTTTCAGTATTTGCTGGTGTAGGAGAAAGAACAAGAGAAGGAAATGACCTTTTAAGAGAAATGATTGAATCTGACATCATTAATTATGGTGAAGATTTTAACCACTCAATGGAAGAAGGAGGATGGGATTTATCAAAAATTGATAGATCAAAATTAAAAGATTCAAAAGCAACATTTGTTTTCGGACAAATGAACGAGCCTCCTGGAGCAAGAGCAAGAGTTGCACTTTCAGGATTAACAATTGCTGAATATTTTAGAGATGGAGAAGGAGATGGTAAAGGGAAAGACGTACTATTCTTTGTCGATAATATTTTCCGTTTTACACAAGCTGGTTCTGAGGTTTCTGCACTACTTGGGCGTATGCCTTCAGCAGTAGGCTACCAACCAACATTAGCAACTGAGATGGGAACAATGCAAGAGCGTATTACTTCAACTAAAAACGGATCGATTACTTCAGTACAAGCAGTATATGTTCCTGCAGATGATTTAACTGACCCTGCTCCTGCTACAACATTTGCTCACTTAGATGCAACTACTGTACTTTCAAGAAAAATTGCTGAATTAGGTATTTATCCTGCAGTTGATCCATTGGATTCTACTTCAAGAATTTTATCTCCTGAAGTAGTTGGTGAAGAGCACTACAAGTGTGCACAGGATGTAAAAGAGTTATTACAGAGATATAAAGAATTACAAGATATTATTGCAATTTTAGGTATGGACGAATTATCTGATGAAGATAAATTGGCAGTACACAGAGCAAGAAGAGTACAAAGATTCTTATCACAACCTTTCCATGTTGCTGAGCAGTTTACAGGACTTAAAGGATGTTTAGTTGATATTGCAGACACAATCAAAGGATTCAACATGATTATGGATGGTAAAGTGGATCAATATCCTGAAGCAGCATTTAACTTAGTTGGTTCTATTGATGAAGCTATTGAGAAAGGAGAAAAAATGTTAGCTGACGTTAAATAATTAAACAATGATATTAGAAATAATAACACCAGAAAAAGAACTCTTCAATGGAGAAGTAACATCCGTAAAATTCCCAGGAACAACAGGAGGGTTTGAAGTGTTAAATAATCACGCACCAATTATTTCAACTCTTGAAAAAGGAGAAATTAGAGTAATTACTAGTGATAATACTACTGAAAATTTTACAATAAATGGTGGAGTTATTGAAATGCAAAAAAACAAAATTATTGTTTTAGCAGATTAATTCAATTAAAATAAATTATCAAAAGAGGATTACATTGTAGTCCTCTTTTTTTATGTTTGAAAAATGAAAAAATATTTTTATCTACTTTTAACAATTCTGATTTCTTGCACAAAAAACTTTAAACTGCAAGAAGGAGATTTACTTTTCCAGGATTTAGATTCCTCACCACTTTGTGATGCAATAGAATTAGTAACTCCAGGATATAAAGGTGCTAACTTTTCTCATATTGGTTTGGTGGTTTTAGACAATGATACGCTTAAAGTTTTAGAAGCAATTCCCCCCAAAGTAATGATCACTAACTTAGGTGATTTTATCAATCGTTCTTTTGATAAAAACGGGAACCCAAAAGTAATTGTTGGTAGATTAAAAAAGGAATTTACAAATTCTATCAGCAATGCTGTTTCTTATTCTAAAAGTAAATTAGATATTACATATGATGAAGTATTCTTAATAAATAATGAAACGTATTACTGCTCAGAACTTATCTTTGAAGCATTTGAGAAAGACTCTATTTTTCAGTTAAAACCAATGACTTTCCTTCATCCAAATAACAAGGACACTGTTACTGTATGGAAAGAATATTATTCAGACTTAAACACTAATATTCCTGAGGGAAATCCTGGAATAAATCCTGGAATTATGTCTCTTTCAAACAAAATTGAGATAGTACATATTTATGGAATTCCTAGTGGAATGGAAAAATAATTTATTTTCCTTAGAAAAAATCTAAATAAGTATACATTTACCAAAAATTCTGGGTTATTGTATAACAGCTGAGATTAGACCAATTGAAACTGAAGTGGCAATTCATTTTCGATAAAATGATAAGAATAATTGTTCTGCACTCCCCTGCTAAAAAACTAAAAAAAGAAAAATGAAAAAAGTAATAAAAACACTTCTTGCAATTGTTATTAGCACAACTTTTGCAAATGCACAAAACACAGTAAATCAAAAATTAGATGAAGTTGTAGTTTCAGCAAACAGAGCATCATCAACTGAAAACACATCTAATGTGCAAATAATCAGCTTAGAGGAGATACAAAATGCTCCAGTTCAAACTATTGAAGATTTATTAGAGTACGCAATAAATGTAGATGTAAGACAAAGAGGAGGACAAGGAGTGCAAGCAGACATAAGTATGAGAGGTGGAACATTCGAACAAGTACTTGTAATGTTAAACGGAATCAAATTAAATGACCCTCAAACAGGGCATCATACTATGGACCTACCCGTAAGCTTGGAACAAATAGAAAGAATTGAAGTAATTACTGGTGGAGCTACACGAATTTTTGGGAACTATGCATACACAGGAGCTATCAATATTATTACAAAGAAAGAAGGGAATTCTTCAGTAACTTTAAGTAGCGGTCAAAACGGATTTAAATCAGCTGAAATAAACTATGCTTTAAAAACATCTAACATCAATCACAATATTTCTATTAATCAAAAAAGAAGTGATGGATTTCCTATCTACCATAAAGACAGAGATACAACTACTATGGAAGTAGATTATAAAATTAAAAATTACTATTACCAAGCAAGTGGGAATATTGCAGGAGTAAAAGCTCTTTTCAATATAGGATATACCGATAAAGAATTTGGAGCTTATACCTTCTACACACCAAAATTTCCAACACAATTTGAAAAAACTAAAACTACTTTTTCATCTTTACAATTCAAGAAAGAAGGAACTATTTCATTAGAGAACAAATTGTACTGGAAGAAACACAATGATGAGTTTATTTTATTCAGAAATCATCCATCTTGGTATCATAATTTCCATGAAACAAATGTTTATGGAATGGATTTTAATGCAGTTCAAAAAACAAAAAATGGCTCTAATGTCATTGGAATGGAAATTAGAACTGATAAAATAATCAGTAATAGATTAGGGGAAGACTTAGAAAACCCTATTAAAATTGACAGCCTAAATACTTACACAAAAGGACAAACAAGAACAACAACAAACTTATTTACTGAAAAGAATTTAACCATTGAAAATCTTAGCATATCAGTAGGGGTTATGATGAATATTGACTCAGAATATGGGAATGAATATTTCCCAGGAATTGACATCTCTTACAATATAAATGATGACATTAAATTATTTACATCTTCTAATAAATCAATGAGAACACCAAACTATACTGAGCTTTATTATGCATCACCAACAAATCAGGGAAATGAATATTTAAAATCAGAACACTCAACTAACAAGGAGATTGGAGTAAAGTGGACAGCCAATTATCACAAAACAACTTTTACTTTATACCAAAGAGAAGGATCAAATATGATTGACTGGATATTAGCTGAAGGAGACAGTATCTGGAGAACTCAAAACTTAAATCAACTTACAACTAAAGGATATGAAATTAATTCAAAAATCAATATCAACAAGTTGTTTAACTCTAACCTTCCTGTAAACAATTTAGTAGTAAACTATGCTTCAAATAAGTTAAATAAAAAATCTGATGGATTCCAATCAGCTTATGTGCTTGATAATTTAAAAACTAATTTTTCAATTTCAGCAAATCAATTAGTTAATGATAAATTAAGAATAGATTGGAGAGCAACTTATCAAGACAGAGAAGGAGGGTATACGGACTTTAATACAGGATTAGAAGTTGAGTATTTACCATTTTGGATAGCATCAACTCGAGTTTCTTATAATGCATTTAAAAACAGTACACTTTTTCTTGAAATCAATAATTTATTTGACAAAGAATATGTTGATTTTGGAAATGTACCCCAACAAGGAAGATGGATGCGAGTTGGAGCAAAAATTAATTTATAAAATGAAAGGAGCTGAAAAGCTCCTTTTTTTATTCCTTATTTTTAGTATCAATAATAATAGTTACTGGCCCATCATTGATCAGAGAAACTTGCATATTAGCACCAAACACTCCTGATTGAACTTTCTTTCCAATCAATTGAGATAGTTCTTCTTTAAACAACCCATATAAAGGAATTGCTTGCTCTGGCCTAGATGCTTTTATATAAGATGGGCGATTCCCTTTTTTAGTTTTGGCATGTAAGGTGAATTGGCTCACGACAATTGCCTCTCCACCTATTTCAGTAATGGATTTATTCATTACCCCTTCTTCATCTGAAAAAATTCTAAGAGCTGCAATTTTATTCGCCAACCACAAAGCATCTTCTTTGGTATCCTCTATTTCAATACCTAACAAAACTAAAAGTCCCTGCTGAATTGCAGCTACTTGTTGTTTCTTAATAATTACGGAAGCTTCCACTACTCTTTGGATAACCGCCCTCATTAGTAATCAGTTGTTCTAAAATTCTCTTCTTCCTCTACCAGCATTTTCAAGTAATTTTTATACCTACTTTCAGCAATTTCACCATTATCTAATGCTGACTTAACAGCACATTGCGGTTCGTTTTTATGGATACAATTATGATATTTACATTGGGATTTCAACTTAAAGAATTCAGGGAAATAACTACCTAACACTGCCACCTCTAACTCCACCAAACCAAAACCTCTTATTCCTGGCGTATCAATAATAGATGCTCCAAAATCAAGTTCATGCAACTCAGAGAAAGTGGTTGTATGTTGCCCTTGTTTGTGGGTATCAGAAACCTCCTTAGTATTAATATGCAAATCAGGTTGTAAATAATTTATCAAGGTAGATTTTCCTACTCCAGAATGTCCTGAAATCATATTCACCTTTCCTTTCATCAAGCCCTTTATCTGTGACAAATCATCATTAATTACAGAAGTAGCAAAACAAGTATAGCCTATCTTTTCGTATATTTTTTGTAAATTTTCTTGTTGAATTTTCAACTCATCATCCAATAAATCCACCTTATTAA
>Ga0209709_10005191_pt1 | contig 10299 bp, 8 predicted proteins | sample ArcticOcean_MG_C_2_FD_187435 | JGI IMG/M metagenome (GOLD analysis project Ga0209709, IMG submission 187435) | Marine microbial communities from western Arctic Ocean - ArcticOcean_MG_CB4_136 (SPAdes) (version 2) | ecosystem: Environmental > Aquatic > Marine > Oceanic | place: Arctic Ocean...
ATCAAGTAATTGATTTGCTTTATCAACCGCATCTTTTGTTCTTGGGCCAAACTGACCTCGCATGTCAGAGTCTTCTGGAACTTTTGCATCTAAAGCTGGCTCTGGCGCAGGGATACAAGTTCCATCAGCCTTACCAACGATTACATGTTTTAAAGGGTCCCATTCATTCCAGCTATTAACAATAGTTTTTTTTTCACTCATAAGTTATGATTTAACAATATTATGTTCAGGACCAAAAGGGAACTTTGTAATATTTTTTGCATTGTTTTTTTCAATAACTAAAATGTCGTGCTCTCTGTATCCCCCTGCTCCAGGTTTTCCTTCTGGTATCATTATCATTGGTTCCATTGAAACAACCATATTTTCTTCTAATACTGTATCGATATCTTCTCGTAATTCTAGTCCAGCTTCTCTTCCATAAAAATGTGATAGTAATCCAAATGAATGGCCATAACCAAATGTTCTATATTGAAGGTAACCAAGCTGAGCAAATAAATCATTTAGCTCATGACATATATCTGAACATTTAACTCCAGGTTTAATCAATTCTAATCCCTTTTTATGAACCTTAATATTTGCTTCCCATGCTTTTAATGAAGCATCATCAATCTCATCTAAAAAGAGAGTTCTCTCTAGTGCTGTGTAGTATCCAGAAATCATTGGAAAAGTATTTAAAGAAAGAATATCTCCTGAGCTAAGTTTTCTGGAGGTTTTAGGGTTGTGTGCACCATCTGTATTTATTCCAGATTGAAACCAAACCCAAGTATCCATATATTCTGCATCAGGGTAAGTTTTTGCAATTTCTCTTTCCATTCTATCCCTACCTGCTATTGCAATTTCTAACTCACTTTCGCCAACTCTAATGTTTTTTACTATTTCTTCACCGCCAATATCAGCAATTCTTGCACCATTCTTAATGATTTTTATTTCTTCAGCAGATTTAATCATTCGTAGCTGCATTAAATTTTTGGAAACATCGCTGAATACTGAAAATGTAAAAATAGAAGACAATTTTTTTTTAATATCTAAAGTTACATGATCATTTTCAATACCAATATTTTTTGGCGGCTCATCTCTTCCAATAATTGAAACAATTGCTTTTAAGAAATTATCTCTTTTCCAATCAGTAAAAATTACATTGTTACAATGTGATCTTCTCCATGGCTGACTTGCATCTATGTTTGCTGAAATTGTTGAAATTTTATTTTTTGTTATAATACATCCATACGGTCTACCAAAAGAACAATAAATAAAACCTGTATAATAAGCAACATTGTGCATCGAAGTTAAAACAATCATATCAAGATTATTTTTACTCATTACATTTCTTAAATTATCTACCCTTCTTTGATACTCTTTATCTGTAAAAGGAAGCTTTCCCTTTTCACCGTTCTTTAAAGTAAAAAAATCTGGTCTTTGCATGATTTTAATTTAGCGCAATAAATCTTCTGTTAGTTTTAATTGTCAAACTATAATAAATAATTGACATAAAGAGAAAAAAACCACCTATAATAGTATTGGTTGAAGGAACTTCATTTATACCAAATAAAGGTAACCATATCCAAAAAATACCACAAATTACTTCTGTAAGTGATAATAAAGTTAATTCAGCAGCTGGAATAGCCTTTGAACCTATTGAATATAAAATTAATCCTAAACATACTAATGTTCCATGCAATGAAAACATTGTTCCATTATAACTTGATGATAAAAAGCTTAATCCATTGCTTAAAATAAAAATAGTTGACATTATGACACAAAAAAATCCTGCAAAAGCAACAGTTGTAAACTTAGGAGTTTCTTTTCTCCATCTTAAAGTTACAGAAAAAACTGAAAAACCAATTGAAGATGTCATACCAAAAATTAGACCTATCAAAGAATTTTTTCCAGTATTTCCTAAAGCAATTATTAAAATTCCAATCGTAGCCATAGATATAGCTACCCAAACATTTAATGAAATTTTTTCTTTTAAAAATAAAAATCCTAATAATGCAGTAAAAAAAGGCATTGCTGCTAAGCAAAGCAAGGTAACAGCTGCGCTAGTATTTGTGATTGAATATATAAAAGTAATCATAGCTATACCGAGTCCTGAGCCACCAATAATACCTGACAATCCTATTTTAAAATAATTTTTATAAAAATTAGATCCTTCTTCAAAAAATAAATATAAATTTAATACTATAAAAATTGTTAACCCTCTTGCAAAAATATACTGCCATGGCACTAAGTGTGGCTCATTCATATATCTAACTACTAAGGGACCAAAAGACCACAACAAACCAGCAAATAATACTACTGGAATTGCAATTTTTTCATTTTTTAGTTCAATCATGAAAGGCTATTTAATGGCAATTAAATTGTACTACAATAAAAATGATGTCTATTTAAAAATATTGAAATTAGATCCAATGGGCGAATAACATTGAATGATGGCGCCTTTTTTAAATTTTGATTGTCCTTCTTTAAAGACTCCCCAAACATTAGAATCTACAAATGATTTTATTCTAAACGACTCTTGGCCTTTTAAAATTTCAATTTCTAATTTTCCATTATTAGTTGTAGTCAATTTTCCTTTTAAAAATCTGGTAAAATTTTTCTTTTTTTCAAATTCATTTTTTAATCTAGCTTTAAATGATTTTTCTTCCTTTACTCCAAGAATATTTAAGATGTAAGGATAAACAAAAAATCTAAAACAAGCAGCCGAAGAAATAGGATTACCTGGTAGACCAAATATTGATTTTTCTTTTTTTTTAAGTTTAGCAAATAGAATTGGCTTTCCAGGTCTAATTGCTACATTCTTGAAAAAATTAGACAAATTAAACTTTGAAATAACAGAAGGTACAAAATCAAATTTTCCAGTAGATACTGCTCCTGAAGTGATTATTATATCTATTTTGGATTTAATATTTTTATTAATAATATTTTTAAAAAGTTTTTCATCCTTATCCCTTAAAATTCCACCATCAATGAAATTAAATAAAAAATTATTAGATAAAGATTTGACATAATAACTGTTAGAGTTTCTAACTTTCCAATCAACAATTTCTTTATTATTTGAAATTTCATTTCCTGTAGAAAAAAATAAAATATTAGGTTTTTTTTTAACATTTATTTCTTTAATACCCAATGTTTTAAAAGCTAAAATATGTGATGGTTGAATTAAAGTCCCTTTTTTAATAACTAAGTCTTTTTTTTTATAATCTGAGCCCACATATCTTATATGTTGATTTTTTTTTATTTTATTATCAATTAAAATATATTTTTTATTATCATTATTTGGATAAAATTTAATTTGTTCAATTGGAATAATGGTATCAAAATATTTGGGTATTATTGCACCTGTCATTATTTCGATCGTTTGAAATTTTTTTACTTTATTAATTTTTGGGTTATCTCCAGCTGCTATTATCTTTAAGATTTTAAATTTTTGCAAATTATTTTTATTCAACTTATTTGTTTCTCTAGAATTAATGGCAAACCCGTCAAATGCTGCATTGTTCCCAGATGGGTAGTTAACTAATGAATAGGTGTCTGATGCACAAACTCTATTTAGTGAATCAAAGCAATTTATTGATTCATTTTCAATTTTTATCTTTGAGTTTAATAAAATCTTTTTTGCAATTTTATAATTAATCATTCCCAAATTTTTTTAGTATTTTTTTAGCATCTTCAAGATCTTCTTTAGTATTTATATTTAAAAAAGAATCAAATTTATCGTTTTTTACATTTATTGTTTTTACACCAATTTTGTTTGCCCAATCTTCTACTTTTCTTAAATTGTTTTTGATCAAATCATTCTCCAAAATTTCTATTAAATCAATAGACCATAAACCAAATATATTGTGTCGCTTTTTATTTGATTTTACAAAATATAATAAACTTTCGTTTTGGTCTATTTTTTCTCTGTATTTATTTATAATTAATTTATCAAAAAAAGGTGTGTCACAAGGAAATGTTGCAATCCATTTATATTGCTTTTTCTTTTCCTTGATCCATTTCATTGCACTTAATACACCAGCCAAAGGTCCTCGATCTTCTATGCAGTCTTGAATTAAATTAACTTCACCAAAATTATCTAATTTTAAATCTTGATTAGAAACAACCAATACTTCTTTAAATTCATTAATAATTTTAAATAATACATGATCTAACAAAGTAAGTGTGCCAAGCATTTCCTGATTTTTATCTTTACCAAATCTCTTGGATTTACCTCCTGCTAGCACAACACCTAAAATATTGTTATCATTCATAAGATAAAATATAAAACATTAATCTCCTAATTAAAGAATTATAATGGACTTAAGAATTTTAGAAATCGCTTCAAATACTGAAAATCATAAGGTGATTAAAAATTATACTCATCAATCAAAAGACAAAAACCCTATTTGTGGCGATGAAATGGAAATTAGTCTATTGGTTAAAGATAATCAAATTAAAGATGTAGGCTATCAATGCAAGTCATGCGTATATTGTCAGGCCTCTGTTAGTATGCTTTCAAGCAAGATTAAAAATAAAAAGATAGAAGAAATTAAAAATTTCATATTTTCTATTGATAGTTTATTTGAAGACACTGAAATTAAAGTTGAAAAAAAATGGGAAAGCTTTAAAGAAATTTTAAACAAAAAAAATATATCACGTAAAGAATGCTTGCTACTACCCTTTAAGACAATCTCAAAAGCACTAAAATTTTAAAATGACTAAAATTACTAAAGAAAATATTTTCAAAGCTTTTATAGCAGGTGTCTTATCATCAATAACTATTGGTGCTCTAACACTCCTAACCTACAAAACTTCTTTAGGTTTATTTTTAACGGCTTCTTTTGGTTCATCGATGGTGTTATTGTATGGTTTTCCAGAAAATTCTTTTGCACAACCAAAAAATATTTTTTTTGGTCACCTGCTAACTGCATTTATTGGAGTATTATTTGTCAACTATATTACTTTGCCAATTTTTATTAGTTTATCGTTAGCCGTAGGTTTTGGAATTTTTTTTATGATTATTTTTAATGTAGTTCATCCTCCAGCTGGTGGAAATCCAATTGTTGTTATTATTGGTGGTGTCTCTTATGAATATTTAATAAATCCTATATTTTTTGGCTGTCTAATAATATTATTTTTTGGGATAATATTAAATAAATTTATTTTAAATAAAAACTACCCCTTAAAATAAAATATTATGAACACTAAATATAAAGTTTTAAAATATAAATCTAGTAAATCAAACGAAATTGAAGACTCTATATCTATTGAAGAACCTCTTGAGATTTCTATTAAATTTAAAAAGAATGGAGCTTTTCATAAAAGCATTATATCCATTACAATGCGAACACCAGGTCACGATGAAGATTTGGTCAGAGGTTTTCTTTTTAATGAAAGAATTATCGAAAAAAATGAAAACATAGAAAATATAGAAAATGTTGGAGAGGTTGTTGGTCAATATAACCTAAAGAATAAAATTCTTATAACATTAAATAATTCTGAAAATATTGATATAGATAAAATTAAAAGAAATTTTTTAACAAACTCATCTTGTGGTGTATGTGGTAAAACTTCTCTAGATTCTTTGGAAATAATTAAGAAAGATAAAGTTCTAAAGTCTTTACCCAAAATTACGCATGAATTGTTAATGAGATCACCCTCTTTACTTAGAAAAAATCAGTCTGAATTTTCTAAAACTGGTGGCATACATGCTAGTGGTTTATTTACAAATGATGGTAATCTTGTCGCAATAAGAGAGGATGTTGGAAGACATAATGCTTTAGATAAATTAATAGGTTATTCCCTTAATAAGAAAATATTAACTCCTAAATCGCAATTTATTGCTTGTTCTGGAAGACTTAATTTTGAACTAGTTCAAAAGGTATTAATGACCAATATAGGCATTTTAATTGGTGTGGGAGCACCTACCAGTCTTGCTATAGATCTTGCTAATAAATTCGATATTACACTAGTGGGTTTTGTAAAAAAAGACAGTTTTAATATTTATAGTAATAAAGACAGAGTTATAATAAAAAACTAAAGATTTTAAAAAGGATAAATTGTGTCAAAAAATATTAGTAACTTATCTGGAAGAATAGGACTAAAGAAAAACCTATTTCAAAAAATTTCTGAAAGATCTTTAAGCTCCTCTAATTCTGATGGTATCAAAGAAATTGCAACTGAATATAACATGGGAGTTTCAACTATTCATGGAGCTGAAAGTTTTTACGAATTTTTAAGACCGTCACATAGGGAGAAAAAAGCCTTTGTTTGTAATGGGAGCGCTTGTATGTGTGCTGGTACACAAGAATCCTTAAAAAAAACATTAAAAGAAAAATTGGGTAATGACAAAGTTGGTGAAATGTTTTGTCTTGGTCACTGTTATGAAAACCATGCATTTCACTATAATGGAGAAAACTATGCCGGAGATGATATTAATAAGATAGATAAAATAATTAAAGGTGAAGAAATTACACAAAAAAAATTTATCTCTAAAAGTTTTGCTTCTACAAGTTTTTTAATGGACCAAAAACTTTCAAACTTAGAACAATTTAAAGAATTATTAAAAAAATTTATTAACACTGATAAAAAAGAAATAATTAAATTACTTTTAGATTCAAATCTAACTGGAAGAGGTGGTGCAGGGTTTCCTACTGGAATGAAATGGGATTTTTGTGCTAAAGCTGAGTCTAAAAAAAAATATATAATTTGTAATGCTGACGAAGGAGACTCTGGTGCATTTTCAGATAGATATTTATTAGAAGATCAACCTTTAAAAGTTTTGTTTGGTATGATTATTTGTGGATATGTTGTTGGAAGTGATGAAGGTGTTTTATATATTAGAGGTGAATATCCTAAATCTATTGAAGCAATAAATGGATCTATCAATTCTTTAAAAGAAGTGGGGTTACTTGCAAAAAATATTTTAGGAACAAAATTTTCTTTTGATTTAAATATTTGTATTGGACAAGGTGCCTATATCTGTGGTGAAGAAACTGCTTTAATTGCATCTATCGAAGGAAGAAGAGCTGAAGTAGATGTGAGACCTCCCTTTCCTGTTACTGAAGGTTTATATAAGAAGCCAACAGTTGTAAATAATGTTGAATCTTTAGCGGCAGCTACAGGTATACTTATTAATGGTGCTGATAAATTTTCTGCCATTGGAAATAAAAAATCTGCTGGAACAAAATTAGTTTGCTTTGATAGTTTTTTTAATAATCCGGGTGTTTACGAAGTTGAAATGGGAACTCCAATGAAAAAAGTTTTAAATGAAATTGGTGGAGGTTTTAAAGAACCTGTTAAAGCCCTACAAATTGGCGGTCCTCTTGGAGGAGTAATTCCCTTAAGTGAAGCTGAAAAACTAAATTTAGATTTTCAAGAATTTACTACAGCAGGATTTATGTTGGGTCACGCAAGTATAGTTAGTATTCCTAAAGACTTTTCTATGATCGAGTATATTCACCATTTATTTGAATTTACTGCTGAAGAATCGTGTGGAAAATGCTTCCCTGGTAGGCTTGGTTCTTACCGAGGTAAAGAAATGTTTGACCAAGTTAAAAATAAAACAGCTAAAATACCTCTGAAACTTCTTAATGAATTGTTGATAACAATGAAAAAAGGATGTTTGTGCGCTTTATGTGGCGCTATACCTCTGCCAATAATGAATATTCTAAAGTATTTTGGAGATGAAATGAAAAATGATATAGTGGAAGATAATTAATGAGTTCTGAAAAAAGAAAAATTGCTTATATTGATGGTAAGCCACATGAAATTGGCTCAAGTCACACATCTATATTAAAATTTGTTAAAGCCTATGTTGGGGAAAACAAAGTTCCAACTTTATGTGATGATCCAAATCTAGCTCCCTATGGTGCCTGTAGAGTTTGTTCAGTTGAAGTCGCATTACTTAAAGACGGCCCTACAAAAGTTGTAGCTTCATGTCATACACCAGTTGGTGAAAATCAGCATATTTTTACTAATAACAAAAATCTAACTGATTTAAGAAAAAATATTGTTGAGTTAGTTTTAAGTGATCATCCAATGGAATGTGATACTTGTGAAGTTAATAATAATTGTGAACTTCAAGATGTTGCTAATGATTTAGGTATATCGGATCACAGATATAATAGTCCAAAACAACATAAAGGAATACCAAAAGATACCTCTCATGATTACATGAGAATGAATTTAGATAATTGTATTAATTGTGGAAGATGTGTTAGAGCTTGTGATGAAATTCAAGGTTCATTTGTTTTAACAATGAGTGGCCGAGGATTTGAATCAAAAATTACGACTGATAATGATATGTTGTTTGGAGACTCTTCGTGTGTATCTTGTGGTGCTTGTGCACATACATGTCCAACAGATGCTATCTCAGATGTATTTCAATCAAAATCAGTTGCTGTAGATGAAAAAGTAAGAACTACTTGTTCATACTGTGGTGTTGGATGTAATTTAGAAGCATCAATTAAAGACAACAAAGTTGTAGCGATAGCCACACCCAAAGAAACAGATGTGAATGCTGGACATACTTGCATTAAAGGTAGATATGCTTTTGGCTTTTATGATCATCCAGACAGATTAAAAACTCCATTAATAAAAAGAAATGGAAAATTTGAAGAAGCATCTTGGGATGAAGCATATGATTTTATTAAAAAAGAATTAAACAGAATTATAAAAGCAAATGGTCCCGATGCGGTTGCAGGTATTTCTTCAGCAAGATGTACTAATGAAGAAAATTATGTTTTTCAAAAAATGATTAGAGCTACAATCGGAACTAACAATATTGATTGTTGTGCTAGAATTTGTCACTCACCTACTGCTTGGGGAATGCAACAAACATTCGGTACAGGAGCAGCTACAAATTCTACTGAAGATATTTACCATGCAGATTTATTCTTGGTTATTGGAGCAAATCCCACAAACGCTCACCCTGTAACAGGTGCTAAAATCAAACAACAAGTAATGAAAGGTAAAAAACTAATAGTATTAGATCCTATAACTACAGAGCTTGCTAAACTTGCTGATTATCATATTAAATTAAGACCAGGAACAAATGTAGCAATATTAAATATGATGCTACACTTTATTATAAAATCAAAACTTTATGATAAAGATTTTGTAAGAGATAGAACTGAAGGTTTTGATAATTTCTTAAAAGAAATTGAAAGACAAGATGTTGATCAATTAGCTAAAGTAGCAGGTGTAGATAAACAAATGGTCAAGGAAGCTGCTATAGCTTATGCAACTGCTAAAAATTCAATGGAATTTCATGGCCTAGGTGTTACTGAACAAGAACAAGGCTCTAAAACTGTAATGTTAATTGCTGATCTTGCAATGATTACAGGTAATATTGGTAGAAAAGGAGTCGGGGTCAATCCTTTAAGAGGACAAAATAATGTTCAAGGTGCTGCTGATATGGGTTGTCAACCTCATCAAGGAGCTGGATATTTTGAGGTAGCTGATGAAAAGAACCAAAATTTTTATACTGAAAAATATGGAGTAGTTCATCCAACTAAAACTGGCTTAAAAATTCCTCAAATGTTTGATGGTGCAATAAATAAAGAAGTTAAAGCTGTATGGATTATTGGAGAAGATATTGTCCAAACTGATCCAAACAGTGCTCATGTAGTTGATGCTATGAATTCTCTAGAGCTATTAGTAGTGCAAGAAATTTTTATGAGTGAAACTGCCAAACTTGCGACAGTTGTATTGCCTGGAACTACGTTTTTGGAAAAAGATGGAACATTTACAAATACTGAAAGAAGAATTCAAAGAGTAAATAGAGCAGTTCCTCCCTTACCAGGAACAAAACCAGATGGCGTTATTGTAACTGACATGATGCAAAAATTAGGTTTTGATCAACCAACTTATGATGCAGATCAGGTGTTGGCAGAAATAGCAGATGTCGTTCCATTCTTCAAAGGCGTAACAAGAGAAAGACTAGGTAAAATGGGATTGCAATGGCCTGTACAAGAAGATGGTACTGATACACAAATTTTACATAAAGAAACTTTTAAACTTGGAAAAGGAAGACTTAAGAATTTTGATTTTAAAGAATCCACTGAAATTGAAACTAATAAAAAAGAATATCCACTTATTTTAACTACAAGCAGAGTACTTCAACATTACAATGCGGCAACAATGACTAGACGTACTAGTAATATCAATATTGTCTCTGAAGATATATTATTAGTTCATCCTGTGGATGCTAAAAAAAGAGATTTAAATACTGGTGATATTGGTAGACTTTATTCTGGAAGAGGTGAAGTAGCTTTAAAAGTAGAAGTTACAGATAAAGTTAAAGAAGGAATAGTATTT
>Ga0209709_10005194_pt1 | contig 10292 bp, 10 predicted proteins | sample ArcticOcean_MG_C_2_FD_187435 | JGI IMG/M metagenome (GOLD analysis project Ga0209709, IMG submission 187435) | Marine microbial communities from western Arctic Ocean - ArcticOcean_MG_CB4_136 (SPAdes) (version 2) | ecosystem: Environmental > Aquatic > Marine > Oceanic | place: Arctic Ocean...
AAGATGATAAAAGATTGTGTGAAAAAAATTCTGATTTTACTGAAAACTTTATAAAACTTTCAAGAGATGTTCATTTTTTAAATGATGATCGCGCTAAGATTAAACTAGAGATGAATAATCATACAGGCTCTAAGATTAAAGAGATTAAAGAATACACTTCTTATTAATATTTCATAATTACTTGGTCTGGTTTCTGGGTTTTTATCATTGGCTCCTGATCATGATTTTGTTTCATTGCTTCATCACCAACATGTTTTTTTAAATAATCAGAAAGTTCTTGATTGGTGATTTTGTTGTTTTCATTTTGATCAGCATCACCTTGAAGTCCTTTCATTAAATAATAACTAAAGATACCATGTTTTGCTTCTTTTATAGTTGATGAAGTTTGGTCTATCCTTGAAGAAGAAAAAATATTTACATTTTCTGGTATTGCCCCCTCTTTAACAACCATCTTAATTGGCTTTAATCCAGCCACTAAAGCTTCACCTGTATTACTTTGTCCACTGTAGCAAGCATCAAAAAACATTGTTACTGACTTTGGTTTAAATTTCATAATTTGTTCTATCAAATATTTTTGAGATAAAGCACTTTCTTCCAAAACTCTTGGGTCTCCATTATGAGGGATTATATATGCACCATCTTTAGCTGGATAGCCATGACCTGAAAAAAAAACAAATAATTCAGTTTCATTTTTAACAATTTTTCTAGGTAGCCAAGTTTTAATAGTTAATATTGTATTTAACCTTGTTGCCTCATTGTCTATTAATAGTTTAATATTAGACTGATTAATACCAAGAGATTTATTGGCAAAATAACTAAATAACTTTGCATCATTATTAGCAAAAAGAGCTTTTACTTTTGTGGTTTCATATTTTTCAATACCAATAATAATAGCAACACGATTATCGTTTTGTTTAATTATTTTAAGTGGTTTTAATTGTTCATATTTATTTACTAATTCTGAATTTTTTATAATATCTATTGAAACATTAATCTTTTTAACAATCTTATTATTTGATCCATCAATTGCTGTAAGTATATATTCCTTATCTTCTAAGCTAAAACGATCAATTTCAAAATTTCCATCTTTTAAAGTTACTCTTTGTCTTTTTTCATTCTTAGTTTGAATAAATAAATAAACATTTTCACTACCTCCTTTATCAGTAACTTTACCTCTCAGGGTATATTCGGGATTATCAAAAATTAACTTCTCACTAATATCAATTTTAGGTTTAATAATATCCGTTTTAACTGTATCCGGTATAAATTTATCTTCTGGTTTTTTAACCACTATAACTTTTTCTATAACGCTTGGTTCTTGAATTATCACAACCTTGGGTGTTTTTATTTTCTTTTTTACAATTTTTTGTGTTTGAGAGGTACCTTGAATATTTGCTATATAATCTAACCCATCCATTGAAGCATTATAACCAAACCATTTAATAGAAAGTTTCTGAGTTATACCCATTTTATTTGCAATTTTTATAGCTTTATTAAAATCTTTAAGAAGTTTAGCGTCTCTTTTACCAAGAATATCATTTCCACCTTTTCTTATTCCAACACCAACACCCATTCCAAAGGGACCTCCTGAAAATGTTGGGCCTATTAAATTTATATTATCATTTATTTTTTTTGAGTAATCTATGAATTGAATTGCAGCTGCTAAACCAACTTGACATTTTCCTTTTGATAAATTTAGAGCAACTTCATCAAAAGATTTATATGTTTTAATTCTCAATTTTCCTAGCGTGCCTGACTCTAAAAAATTTTGGTGAATTGTTGCTTGCTGAGTACAAACTGTTTTTCCACTTAATAAATCTTTTAATATTGAAATACTTTTTTTTTCTTTACTATTTAGTTTTTTATTAAAATTTATAGAGTCTAAAGTGTTAATAAATTGATTAGAGTTAACTGCAAATGAAGCAACTTCATCTGCATAGCCTTGTGAGAAGTTTATAGTTTTTAGTCTTTCACTTGTAATTGACATTCCTGCCATAATTGCATCAAAATGTCTCATCTGAAGCGCAGGGATCATACTATCCCAATTTTGCTCTACTATTTCACAATCATGTTTCATTATATGACAAAGCTCATATGCTAATTCAACCTCAAAACCTGTTAGATTGCCATTAACATCTTTGGTGTTCCATGGTGGATATGCACCCTCTGTTCCAATTTTTATTTTATCAGCATAGGTATTTACATAATTAAAAAAAAAGAAAACTATTATAAAAAAATATTTAGTATTTTTTAACATGATTAAAGCTATCTCATTAAGTTATGAAACTATATCTTTTTTCTAAATATTTTATCAAATTATGAATAAGAAAAGTCATAAATAAATAAATACCTCCAGCTAAAAGAAATACCTCTAGTGGTTTATACGTTGTTGAGACAATGTGTTTGGCAGCCCCTGTTAAATCCATTATTGTTACTGTACTTGCTAGAGATGTTCCTTTCATCATTAATATAATTTCATTACCATAAGCAGGTAAAGACTGTCTAATAGCTACTGGTATCTGAATTTTATAAAAAATAATCTTATTTGATATTCCAAGACTTTTACCTGCCTCAATAATTCCAGGTCTAATTGTTTGGAATGCTGACCTTAAGATTTCAGATGTATAAGCTCCAGTATTTAATGCAAAAGCAATAATTGCACACCAATAAGGTTCTTTAAAAACAACCCAAAGAAAAGTTGATCTAAAATATTCTATCTGTCCTAAACCAAAATAAATTATAAATATTTGAACCAACAAGGGTGTTCCTCTAAATACATAGGAATAACCATAGGCAAATTTATTTATAATAGGATTTTTATTTAACCTTAAAATTGCAAATAAAAGACCTATGGCTAAGCCAAGAATTAAAGATACTGATAAAAGTTTTAAAGTTACAACTGCTGCGCTCAATAATTTAGGAAAGCTTGTAACCATTAAACTTATATCCACTAAAACCCCCTACTATACTTAACTTCAAGTCTATTAATTAATTTCATACTTAAAAAAGTAAGCATTAAATATAAGACTGCTGCGAAAGAATAAAAAAATAAAGGATCCCTTGTTGATCCAGCTGCAATATATGATTGCCTCATAATTTCAACTAAACCTGTGACTGATATTAAAGATGTGTCTTTTAATGTTATTTGCCAAACATTGCTTAAATTTGGGATTGCCAGCCTTAACATCTGGGGCATGATTACTTTTAAAAAATAGATATGTTTTTTAAGTCCTAAAACTTTACAGGCTTCAAACTGGCCCTTATCAACTGACTGAATAGCTCCTCTAAAAACCTCTGTTGAGTATGCTCCTGATATTATACCAATTGCGAGAGATCCTGTGATAAAAGCATTAATTTCTATGTATTCAAAATAGCCAAATATTGAAGCAACATACATAATTGCCCCACTTCCTCCAAAAAAGAAAAGATAAATTACAAGAAGCTCTGGAACACCTCTGATAACTGTAGTGTAAGAATTTGCTATAAAATTTAAAAACTTATTATTTGATAGTTTTAATGGTGTAAAAATTAGTGAAAATAGAAAACCAATTAACAATGCTGTAATTGAAACAGCAATAGTCATCAGAGTTGCATAAAACAACTCATCACCCCACCCAGTTTTTCCAAAAGTTAAAAGGTCCATTAAGAAAAGGCGACTATATATTATAGTCGCCAAATCTGAAATTAATTACATAGAAACGTCGTCTTTGAACCACTTAATAGCAAGTTTACTAATGATTCCTTTTTTTCTAGCTGTTTCAATCGCTTTGTTGAAATCTTTAAGTAGTTTAGCGTCTCTAATACCATAGGAATTATTATCTCCACCTTGTCTAATTCCAACACCTACACCATCTCCAAAAGCACCACCACCTAAGTTAGGTCCAACTGTAATAACTGCTTTTCCTGATGCTTCAGCGAATTCTATAAATGAAGCTTTAGCAGCTAATGCAACATCACATCTTCCAGAAGTTAAATCTAAGTTTACTTCATCTTGAGTTTTGTAAGCTCTAACATTCACACTTCCAACATCACCAGATTTTAAAAATTTTTCATGGATTGTTGTAGTTTGAACACAGACAGTTTTTCCAGCCAATGCTGTAGTAATCGTTTTTAAAGCTTTCTTAACATCTGATCCATTTTGATTTAAATTAATAGTTTCAGGTGTATCCATGCTCTCAAGACTTGATCCTTTCATTACAGCCAAAGTAGCTGGTTCAGTAGCATATCCTTGTGAGAATGTGATTGCTTCTTGTCTTTCAGGTGTAATAGACATTCCAGCCATAATTACATCAAATTTTCTCATCAATAATGCTGGTATCATTCCGTCCCAGTCTTGTGGAACAAAAGTACACTCATGTTTCATTATTTTACACAATTCTTTTCCAAGTTCGATTTCAAATCCAACAAGTGCACCAGATGCATCTGTATTATTCCAAGGTGGGTAAGCACCTTCTGTTCCAATCTTTATTTTATCAGCGTAAACATTTCCGATTAATAATAAAGAAGCAAGAACACTTAATATTGTTTTTTTAAATATATTCATTTTTTCCTCCATAATTTTAGGGGAGAAATCCCCTTTGGGGGTATTTATTTCACAATTTTAATAATTTAAAAAGAAATTTTTAGTGATTAATTGAAGATGAAAAGTTCCAAGAACAGTCAAAACTTGGAATATAAACCCTATCCAAAGTTGTATTTCCAAAATTCTTATTGAAAACATCTAACCATTTTTCAACTTGTTCTGGTTTTTTATCTTTACTACCAACTTGAGCTGTAATTACGCCGTTGGGTTTTAGAATTCTTATTAATGAATCCATATTTTTAGCAGCAAGATCAATACAGGATTGATCGTCATTAAGGTCAACAAAAATTTTATCATACTTATCATCTTCAACAGATTTTATACTTTCAAAAGCATCTCCCCAAATACATTTAACTGAATTTTTTTCAGTAGATTTATTACCAATGCTTCCTAAGTGTTTATTGCAAACATCAACAACCTCAGAATCTAACTCATACCAATCAATAAAATCAAAACCTTTAGCCATACACTCTCTTGCAACTCCTCCATCACCTCCACCAAGAATAGCAGCTGTGCCCATATCTTTGTTTAATTTTAAAGCTGCATTGACAAAAGTTGAGCTATACAAAATTTCATCATTTGTAGCCACCTGTATTTCATTATCTATAAATAGTGATTTACCAAATTGTTCTAGATCTAATATTTCTATATGCTGACCCATTTTTGATTTAAAGTCCTCTAAAACTTCATTTACCACATAAGACTTCTGAAGTCCTGCTGAGCTATAAATATCATGATACAAAGATTTAGAATCTCTATTAAATTCTTTTGTCACTATCCTCTTATAATCAAATTCTTTTTTAATAATATCTAAAGCTATTGATGGACTTACTTTTCCACATGTAAAAAAATCAAAACTTATAATTCCTTTTTCTGGAAAAGTGTGAAAGCTAATATGACTTTCAGCTAACAATGCAAGTATAGTAAATCCTTGTGGTTCAAATTTGTATTTAGAAATTTTAAGGATTGTAACTTCTGCAGCTTTTGCAATTTTATGAATAACATTCTCAAATACAGAAGGATTATATTCTTGATTAACACCAATAATATCTAAAGTTATATGTTCACCTACTTTAGTCATAAAAAATTATCCCTTCTTATAATTTTTTGCTTTACTTAAAACTTTATTCATATTTTTTAATGATAAAATTTTAGGCTTACCAATTTTTAGGGCTTTTATATACTGGTTCGAAAGATTTTCAACCTCTTCAGCCAACTCAAATGCTTTTGATAAATTCTTAGAGTATGCAATCTGTCCGTGATTACTTATTAGACAAGCATTTCTCATTTTTAAGGCTTTAAGAATATTTTTAGATAATTCTCTAGTTCCGTAGGTTGCATATTTTGCACATCTAATGTCACTACCACCAGCCATTGCCACCATATAATGAAATGCTGGTATTCCCTTTCCATGAGTGGAGACTGCAGTTGCGCAGTTAGAATGAGCATGCACAATTGCTTTAGCTTCGTTTTTATTTAAATAAATGTCTTGGTGGAATCTCCATTCAGAGGAGGGTATTCCTTTTTTTTCATCAAACTTTCCTTTAAGGGATACAAATACTATATCTTTTTTTTTTAATGAAGAGTATTTAGCCCCAGAGGGTGTTATGAAAAAACCCTCCTTGTATCTGACAGATATATTTCCCGATCTTAGTGCTGAAAGCTTTTTAGTATTAAGCATTTTAGAGTATTTAATTACTTCAGATCTTAATTTTTTCATTATCTAAACATCTTTTTTAATGAATCACTAGATGCTTCACAAATACCTTTTTCTGTAATTAATCCTGTTACATATTTTGCAGGTGTTACATCAAAAGCTAGATTTAAAGCCTTACTTTTTTTTGGATAAATTAACACTTTTTTTAAATCATTATTTTCATCTAATCCTTCTATGTGGGATAATTCCTTAGTTTCTCTTTCTTCTATTGGAATATTTTTAAAATTTTTAATATTCCAATCAATAGTTGAGCTGGGTAAAGCTACATAAAAAGGTATATTGTTATCATAAGCTGCTAATGCCTTAAGATAAGTTCCAATTTTATTACAAACATCACCAGTTGATAGGGTTCTATCTGTTCCAACAATGCACATATCAACCTCACCTCTTTGCATTAATATTCCACCTGTATTGTCTGCAATAATAGTATTTGCTACCCCTTCTTCATTTAACTCATAAGAAGTTAAATTTGCACCTTGATTTCTTGGTCTAGTTTCGTCGACCCATATATGTAATGGAATGCCTTTATTGTGCGCCTGATAAATTGGAGATGTTGCAGTTCCCCAATTAATAGTTGCAAGCCAACCAGCATTACAATGAGTTAAGATATTAACAGTATCTTTTTTTTTTTTATATATTTCTTCAATTATTTTTAATCCATTTAACCCAATATTTTTGCAGAATTTCTCATCTTCATCACAAATTTCTTTAGCCTCTTTTAAGGCTATATCTAAAATCTCATTACTATTAATACCTGATAGTTTTTCCATCATACGGTCTACTGCCCATTTTAAGTTAATTGCAGTTGGTCTTGATTTAATTAAATCGTCTGAACTTTGTCTAATAAAATTTAAGTCATTATTTTGCATAATTGCCAAAACAATTCCATAAGCAGCCGTTCCTCCTATAAGTGGAGCACCCCTTACCTCCATTGTTTTGATTGCATTTACTGCATCTTTTATATTATTAAGATCTTTAATTACAAATTTATGTGGAAGTTTTGTTTGATCTATTATCTTAACTGATCGATCATTTTCTTCAAACCAAATTGTTCTATACTCTTTACCTTCAATTTTCATTTATTTAAAACTCTACCCGCAACTGTTTTAAGTTTATCAATTGTTTTTTGGGTTCGTTTTTCAGGTGCTGTTATTATTGCAACATCTAAACAATTATTAGTTGAATCTTTTATTTCAATATGAGCTTCAAAATTTTCAATAATATTTTTAATCATTTTTTTTGCTTTTTTAGCATTTTCTAAAAGAACTTTGATTACTTGTTGGACATCAACATTTTCATGTTCTGGATGCCAACAGTCAAAGTCTGTAACCATTGATACAGATGCGTATCTAATTTCAGCTTCTCTTGCTAACTTTGCTTCAGGCATATTCGTCATTCCAATAACATCTGCTTTCCAAGATCTATATAAATTTGATTCTGCTAATGTTGAAAATTGAGGTCCTTCCATAACAACATAAGTCCCACCTTTTTGATATTCTATTTTTTCTTTTTTTATGGCTTCTTCACACGCGTTCATTAAACCATTAGACGTGGGGTGTGCCATTGATACGTGAGCAACAATTTCTTCATCAAAAAATGTTTTGGTTCTTGCAAAGGTTCTGTCAATAAATTGATCAACTATAACAAACTTACCTGGTTGCAAATCTTCTTTTAAAGATCCTACGGCTGAAACTGACACTATATCTGTTACACCCAGTTGTTTTAGTGCGTCTATATTTGCTCTAAAATTTATTTTAGAAGGAGATATAAAATGTCCCCTGCCGTGCCTAGGTAAAAAATATATTTCTTTACCATTATATGTTGTTTTTAATATATCATCTGAGGGCTTGCCCCACGGAGTATTTAGTTTAATAAGCTCTCTATTTTTAAATTCCCCAACATCATATAGGCCACTACCACCAATTATTGCTAATTTATTATTTGCCATATCAATAAAATTCTTTAAATATTTATATATTATTAATAAAAAAAATGAATTTAAAAGAACACATAAGATCTATCCAAGATTACCCTAAAAAAGGAATTTTATTTAGAGATATCACTACTTTAATCAAAAATGAGAAAGCATTTGCTGAATCTATTAATCAAATTATTGAAAGATCAAAAAAATATAAAATAGATAAAATTGCTGCTATAGAATCTAGAGGTTTTGTTTTTGCTTCTGCGGTCTCTTATTTACTTAAAAAACCCTTTATACTTCTTAGAAAAAAAAACAAACTTCCTGCAGAAACTTACTCTGTTAATTTTGAATTAGAATATGGAACAGCAACAATTGAAGTTCATAAGGACTCGATTGACAAAAATGACTCAGTTTTAATTATAGATGATTTAATTGCTACAGGTGGTACAGCCGAAGCTGCTGCTAAACTTATAGAAATTTCTGGAGGGAAGGTTGCTGCTTTTATTTTCGCAATTAATCTTTTTGACTTGGGTGGATCAGATAATTTAATTAAAAAAAATTATAAAGTTGAAAACTTAATGGATTTCCCAGGACATTAATAAAAACGTCTACCTCTATAAGACGACTTAGAACCTACAATCGAATATAACATGCCTAAAAATCTAAAAAGATATTTGTCCCTATTGGGTCTATCAAATAAAAGCGTGTAAAAGATAGTTTTCAATAATGATTTAAAAAATTTCCCTGAAATTTTAATCAATGCATATAAATAGTTGTGATTTTTTTTATAGAAGTAAAAATAAGACCACATCCAGTGCCAATCGCGTAATTTACTAGCATCACTTTTCATTGCCTTGTTTGACCCCAGGGAGCCTTTGAAACCTAAATGATGAACCTTGAGATCACTCGATGAATAAACAAGACCTCCTCTATCGTTTGTTGACTTGCATAAGTCAAATTCTTCAAAAAATAAAAAATAATTTTTATCAAAGATATCTTTATTTAAATACTTCTTAAGATTAATCAACATTGAACATCCTGTTACCCAATCAACTTTAATTAGCTGTTTTTTTTTATTGTTGAAAAATTTTTTTTGAAAAGTGCTATGCTTTTTTTTATCAAAAAAACCTGCTGGTAAATGTGCTGTTTCATTTGAGTACTGACATCCAATAATTGAAAATTTATTATTTTTTTTGATTAATTTACCTATTTTTCTAAAAAAATCAGCTTTACATACAATATCCGGATTTAAGATTAATGCATAATCTGTGTTAACTCTATTTAACCCAAAATTATTACCGTTACCATAGCCTAAGTTTAAGCCTGTACAGATAACCTTCACATTAGAAAATTTTTTTAGGAAATAGTCTTTATGCCTAAAATTTTTTGAATTTTCTACTATGATTATCTTAATTTTTCTATCTATAGATTGTATGCAATTTAATAGAATTTTTTTATCAGTTAAATATGTAACAATTACTACTGTTAGGTTGTTTATTTTTTTCATTATTATTAAAAGAAATATATACTTTAATATGAATTATTGTAAAAACTTTTAAATGAAAAAGATAATAGTAACTGGAGGGCTAGGTTTTATTGGAAGTAATTTAATAGAATTATTGTTAACGAAAAATTACCATGTAATTAATGTAGATAAAGTTACATACTCCTCTAACTTTTATAATACAAAAACATTTAAAAAAAACAAAAAATATACATTTATTAAATGTGATATTAATAGTAAAAAAATTGAACAAATTTTCAATAAATACAAACCTGTAGGAATATTTAACCTTGCTGCAGAAACTCATGTTGATAGATCTATTGACTCACCAAAAAGTTTTATTGACAGTAATATTCTGGGTGTATTTAATATTTTAGAAATCTTTAGAAAATTTTCAAGAAAAAATAAAAAAACTAGATTAATACATATTTCTACAGATGAAGTTTTTGGTGATATTTTATTTGGTAGAAGTGATGAAAATTATCCCTATAATCCAAGTTCACCATACGCAGCTAGTAAGGCTTCCTCTGACCATTTAGTATCCTCTTATGTTAGAACTTATAATATT
>Ga0209709_10005195_pt1 | contig 10291 bp, 8 predicted proteins | sample ArcticOcean_MG_C_2_FD_187435 | JGI IMG/M metagenome (GOLD analysis project Ga0209709, IMG submission 187435) | Marine microbial communities from western Arctic Ocean - ArcticOcean_MG_CB4_136 (SPAdes) (version 2) | ecosystem: Environmental > Aquatic > Marine > Oceanic | place: Arctic Ocean...
CTGCTATAATTGGATAGTTAGGTTTTAATCCACACACATCTTTTATGTCTTCTAACCATTTAATATGATCGGAAACAGGATCTACACTTAAGCCCATAACTTTAACATTTCTTTTTTCAAAATCAGGTTTCATTTTAGCTAATGCACCTAATTCAGTTGTACAAACTGGTGTAAAATCTTTCGGATGTGAAAATAAAACACCCCAACTATCTCCTAACCAATCATGAAATGATATATCACCCTCTGAAGTTTTTGCTTTAAAGTCAGGCGCTGTATCGTTTATTTTTAAACTCATTTTTCCTCCTAATCTATTATTAATAATAAAAGTATATGCAAGATTGATTTATCTTGCAATATTTTATGATATTTTTTTATTATTATTTTGGTAAAATGAAAAATTACCTTTATAAATTCAAAAAAGTAGAAGAGTGTATATGAGTGTTCTGTCTACAGGTGTAACTAACAAACAGTCTTCGTTCTTGTTTTGCTCTTGCATGAGAGCATAATCATTGGAAACAATTTAACCAGTGCTTTTGCCTTGATTGGACTTTTATCAGTAATTAGATTCATAACTGTTATCAAAGATAAAAAGGATATTGTATACATCTTTAGATTGTAACTTAATAAGTTTTCATATAGATATTTAAAAATAGGTTATGGATAATTCAATTAATAATATTTTAAATAAAGAAATTCTAACTCATATTTATTTTCCCAGTGAGATAATTATTAATTTGTTAATTTCTTTTGTACTAGGCCTTGTTATTAGTTTTGTTTATAAAAAAACACATAAAGGTTTAAGCTATTCACAATCTTTTGTTGTTACAAATATATTTATTGCTGTAATAGTTTGTATGGTAATTATGATTATTGGTAATAATTTAGCAAGAGCATTTGCTCTAGTGGGTGCTTTGTCTATTATTAGATTTCGTACCGTTGTAAAAGACACAAAAGATACAGCATACATATTTTGGTCTTTAGCAGTGGGTATGGCCGCTGGTACTGGAAGTTATTTTTTAGCTTTAGCAGGAACAGTAATTATAACATTTATTGCTATTATACTTTATTTAACTAATTATGGCTCTATTTATAAAAGCGAGTTTATTCTTCAATTTAGATCACGAAACGATAATGATAAAAAAAATGAATATAATAATATTATTTCTGACTTCACTAAATCATCAAAATTACTAAATGTAGAGTCATCAGGTGATAATAAATCTTTAAAATTAAGTTTTGATATCGTGATGAAAGAAGATAAATCTTACGATCAGTTTGTTACTGACTTATCTAACATTCAGGGCTTAACTGAAGTTATTGTTATTGCTGCAAAAAATGATGTTGATTACTAATTTTATTAAAATTATTATTTAATTTTATTAATAATGATAAAAAAAACAAAATTAATTTTAATTATTATTATTAGTTTTTTATTAATTTTAATTTCATATTTTACATTTAACGAAAATATAAGAAGAAAATCATTAGCTTATTTTTTTATAATTCATGATTATTACCAAATAAAGAGGCTTACAAGCGACCTTCAAGATAGAAATTTTTTAAATGTATCTAAAAAAATTATTGGTTATATCAATATTTCTAAAAAATTTTCTTCAGAGAAAAGCTATATGTTACCAGGAATTTATAATGCATTAGAACTTGCTATATCTAAGGCTATAGATCAAGAGGATTTTAATCATTTAGAAAAACCTCTTATAGAATTTGATAAAATGGAACCTAGACTATACAAGCCAAATGTGTGGCTTGCTAGAGCATTAAGTGATAATGATTATAAAAAATCTTTAATTTTACTTAAAAAAGCAATTTCTATATCACCATCAGAAGAAGATGCTTATAGAGAAATTTTAAGGGCTGCACAATTAAATTTAAATAAAGAATTAACTAATGAGTATTGTAATATTTTTTTTAAATCGCAGTTAGGTGGAAATACTGATGATACAGAGTATAAATATCTATTTGGTTCAAATAACCTTAAAAAGTTTGCAATCAAATTTATTTCAAAAAAAAATGATAAAAATTTTTATTATCATTCAGGTATACAACTTGAAAAGTTATTAAATTATGAGTTTATTCCTAAAGAACCTATTGTTATAGATGGTATAAACCTTTATTTCGATTTTTTACCAGGAATTAATATTATCATAAAAGAAATAATACTTTATACCAAAAAAAGTAAAAAAGTTATTTCTGGCAAAAATCTAATTATAACAAGTAGTTCTTCATTTGTAGATGATAATGATAATCAGATTTCAATTTTTTCATTGAAACAAGGTGATGAAATTATAAGAATTACTTTCAATAACAATGAATTATACTCTAAACAAATAGAAAAAATTCAATTGAAAATTAATTTCAAAAAAATGAAATTAACTAATAATTTTTTCTGTAAATTAGATTAATATGAGTAAATTGATAAAATATATTGGTTTTTTTTTTATACCAATTTTAGCTTTTTTATTAATTTTACTATTTTTCAGTACTTTAGCGTTAGACTATAAATATGCACATAAATCTCTTGTTACTTTCCAAAAACCGTTTGATTGGTCTACTTACAAGTTTGAAATAAGTTTAATTAAATTTATTAAAAAATTAAAAAATAATAAAAAAATTGGTTTAAATAGAAAAAAAATTTATATTAGTGAAAAATCTCAAAAATCACTACTAAGCAACGTTCCAATGTCCACTAAAATATGGCAACAAGGATTTTTTCTGATGGAAAATAATGAATTAAAAAAAATCAAAATAAGGTATCGTGGTGATAATCCGAGGAATTGGTTATTTAAAAAAAAAAATTTAAGAATTAAAACAAGAAAAAAAAGTCAAATTGGTCAATATAGATATTATGATTATGACCCATATAATTTCCAAAAATTTATATCTGGGAAAATTGCAAATAAAATTGGTGTTATCTCACCTAAATATGAATTAATCGAACTTTATATTAATGATAATAGTGAGGGCATTTATATACAGACAGAAAAAATTAATGAAAATTTTTTAAGACGTAATAAATTAATGCCAGTGAATATATATAAAGGTGAGCAAATAAATTCAGAAGCATTAATTAAAACAGATAGTGATCTTTTTAATAATCATGCAATTTGGAAGAAGATAGCGATTTTTAATAAAGTTGAAGAGAATGATAAGTCAGATTTAATATATTTTATAAATTTATTGAGAAAATCTGAAACTGACGACTTTGCGTACAAAAAATTAATGAGTACGCTAGATTTATCAGAGTGGGGAAAGTTTGCTGCCTATCAAATACTTACAAATAATTATCATAATGACTATAGCCATAACATGAGAATTATATTGGACCCGTGGTCTGGAAAATTACGGCCAATTATAGTCGATCCAATATTAGGAGACAATATTTTTGATAAAAATAAAATTGGTTTAAATAATTCATCACATGGATTGTTGTTATTTTTAAACAAAAATAGTTCTTTTATAGATAAAAAATATAATGAGTTATTTGATTTAATATCTACAAGAAATATTATCCAAAAACAAATTGATGAATTAAAAAATTTTGAAAAACAAATATCAATATCAGAGCATAGAGATGTAGAAGTTCAAAGAAATATATTTAATAATTTAAGTTTTATAGAAAAAATAAATCCATCAAAAATTTTTAATCTTTCAGAAAGCACTATAAGAGCTTCTGTAAAAGAAAATCTTCTAGCCTATAATGCTAGGATAATTAAAAAATTTTTTTCAATACCTAAATCAAGTTGGTCTTTTTTTGATAGTAAAATTAATATAAATATTAATGATGACATACCAATTTCTAATATAAAAATTTTTTTTAATAAAAAAATTCCTGAATGGATAAGTGTTGATTTAAATGGTGATAAAATTTTTAATGATAATGAAAAATTTTTTTCTAATGAAATTGGAGTTTTTAGTATACCATTAAATCTTTATTCAAATAGAATTGTTGTAGCAAGAGATAAGTCTGAATTAGCTCAACCCAAAATAATTATTTCTAATACAAGATTTGAATTTAAAGTTGAAAGCTCAGTGAAACCATACAAAATTCAAGCACAGAATCCATTTTCCAAAGAAATATTCGATTTAAATATTGATAATTCACCATCATTATCTGCACATAAATTTAACTTGCCTATTATTAAAAAAACAATGATTAAGGAAGAGCCTAAGATTATTAAAGGTACTATAAAAGTTCATAAAGATTTAATATTTAAAAAAAAAATAATAATTAAACCTGGTACAAAATTTTTAATTGCCAAAAATGTTAATATTATTTTTTTAAATGCAGTACAAGCTTTGGGTACGAAAGATAAACCTATAATTTTTCAAAAAATGAATGATTTGTATTTAGATAATAATTGGGGCAGTATTGTTGTTCAGGGTCAAAAAACTAAAAATTCAAAATTTTTAAATCTTATTATTAATGGTGGTAGTGGCGGAAAAGTAGATCACTTTATTTATACATCAATGTTTTCTTTACATGATACCAGAGATATAGTTTTAAAAAATATCAGTTTAATTAATAATAAAAAGTATGATGATGCTTTACACTTAGTTTATTGTAAAAATATTTTATTAGAAAATATTTTAATAGAAAATGCTTTTAGTGACGCATTAGATATAGATATTTCAGATGAGATATTTATTAAAAATTCAATTTTCTTAAATCCAAATAATGATTCCATTGATATAATGGAATCTACAGTTTTAATAGATAGCACCGAAATTTTCAACTCTGGTGATAAAGGTATATCTGTTGGTGAAAATTCAAATGTTATTGTTCATAATAGTCATTTATATAGCAATAAGATTGGTATCGCTGTTAAAGATAATTCTATAGCTAAAGTTGTTCACACAGATTTTAACAATAATATTATACAGATTGGTAGTTACCAAAAAAATTATAAATATGGAAATGGTGGAAAAATAAACATATTTAAATCTAACTTTAATTCAGAAACTAACAAAATTGAATCTGATATGAAATCAAATATTATAATTGATGACAGTACTTTTAATAAAAAAATGAATATTAAGAATTCAAATATCAAACTTACTAAAAAAATAAATTATGCTGGTAATAAAATAACTACTAACATTTTAAATCTCAATACAATAGATCTAATGCTAAGCAATGTTGACGTTGTAAAAAACAAAAATTTAAGAGGTTCTGACTTTATTAATAAATAATTAATTAAATTATGAATAATATTCAATCTTTTTCACGTTATGAATTTAAGTTTTTGCTTAATAAAAAAAAGGCAGAATTAATCGAAAATGAAAGCCAAAATTTTATGAAATTTGATGAAAATGCTAATAAAAAAAATGATCACAGATATTTTGTTAGATCATTATACTTCGATAATATTAATTCTACTAACTTCTACGAGAAAGTTGATGGTATGAAAATCAGAAAAAAATACAGATTAAGAACTTATTCGAAAATAAATAATTCATCAAATTTAATATTTTTGGAAATGAAAGGTCGTACTAATCAAAGAACTTATAAAAAAAGGACACTAATTAATTCAACTGATTTACACATTTTTTTTGATAAAAATAAATACTTAAATTTATTAAATATTTACGGCAAAGATAATCTTGTTATTAATAATTTTTTATTCGACACTTATAGAAAAAATATTTTTCCAAGAGTTTTGATTGATTATAAAAGAAGACCATATATAAATCAAAATGGTCTTAATTTTAGATTAACTTTTGACTCTGATATTGTCTCATCTAAATCTAATAAATTATTTGATGAAAAAAATATGTTATCTTGGGAGGAGTGTAGAGCTGGTTATACTATTTTAGAGGTTAAGTTTGAGAGAAGTATTACTCCTTGGTTTCATCGTATTATACAAAATTATAATCTTGAAAGACTATCTATATCAAAATTTGTGATTGGTATTGAACAGTCTAAAATTGCACATGAAACTTCAAGATAAATTAATTTTATAAAAATATGAATAATTTTAATAGAGGAATATTTTCAGCAAGTTTAGGTTCTTTTTGGTGGGGCTTTTTTGGGGTTTTATATTTTAAATATTTTGCTTTTATAGGTCACATAGAACTAGTAGTTCATAGATGTTTGTGGACTGCTTTTATGCTTATTTTAACAACAACTTATTTATCTAAATGGAATTTATTTTTTAAGATAATTTCGATTAAAAAAAATTTATTTACTTTATTTTTTTCAGGTATTTTAATATTCGTAAATTGGTCCGTATGGATTTATGCTGTAGCCTCAAATAAAATTATTGACGCAAGTTTTGGTTATTTTATTATGCCAATAATTAGTGTTTTGTTTGGTTTTATATTTTTTAAAGAAAAATTAAACACAAAAAAAATAATTGCCATAATTTTAGTTTGTATTTCAATTTTTTACCTATTGATAATATATGGATCTATTCCCTGGATTGGTCTTATTGTTGCTTTCTCTTGGGCTTTTTATAATGTATTAAGAAAAACTATTACTATTGAAACCGATATAGGTCTTCTAATTGAAAGTTTATTTATTTTACCATTCGCTGTTATTGCTTTTTATTTTATATACAAGTCTAACTTAAACGATTTTAACATAAATGATCCTTCACTCTTAATGCTCTTATTACTAGCTGGTCCAATGACTGTAATTCCATTATTTCTTTACGTAAGGGGTGTTGAATTGTCTGGTTTAGGTCCTACGGGTATGATTTTTTATATTACACCAACATTACAATTTTTATTAGGTTATTACCATTATAATGAGATTTTTTCAGCTGAAAAGATGATTAGTTTCATTTTAATTTGGTTTGCTGTATTTATTTATTTAAAGGATCTTTATGAAAATAATTAAATATTTCATTATAATTTTTATTTTATTCAGTTCGTCATTAGCATTTGCCGAAATTCAAACATTTGATGATTGGTTAAAATCATTCAAAAAAAAAGCATTACTAAATAATATTTCAGAAAAAACATTTATTAAAACAATGTCTAAAGTTAAATATTTACCTAATGTTATTAAATACGATAGATATCAACCAGAATTTTATGAAAATACAATTACATACATATCTAAAAGAACATCTAAAAAAAAATTATCAAAAGGTATAGAACTTTATAAAAAAAATTATAAAATAATTAACTCAATAGAAAAAGAATTCTCTGTTGAAAAAGAATTGTTATTAGCACTAATGGGTATCGAAACAAATTTTGGTACTTATCTTGGTAAAATGAATATTTTATCATCTTTAGCAACTTTGAGCTTTGATAAGAGAAGAAGTGATTTTTTTACAAATGAATTAATAACTGTTTTGCAGTTGGTAGAATCTGGAGTAATTGATCATAAAATGCTTTTTGGCTCATGGGCAGGGGCCTATGGGAATTTTCAATTTATGCCAACAAGTATAAAAAAATATGCAATTGATTATAATTCAAATAATAAAATTGAATTAAAAACTATTGAAGATTCTTTTGCATCTGCAGCAAACTATATGAACAAAATAAAATGGAAACACAATGAACCATGTTTTATAAAAGTTGATTTATCAGAGAATATACCAAAATCTTTTTTAAATAAATCAGCCAAAAAAATTAACAATAAAAAAAAACTTAGTTATTTTAAAAAATATTTAATCAATTATGATGATATAAATGTCAATAAAAATCTTCTTGTTGGAATTATTACACCAGATAAAGATATAATTGAAGATGCTTTGAATTTTAAACCTGCTTATATTGTTTTTGAAAACTATGAGCTAATATTAAAATGGAATAGATCACTTAGATTTGCTCTTGCCGTATGCACACTTAAAGAAAAATTTGAAAATGAATTATAAAATATTTTTTATATTTTTTTTAATAAGTTTAAATTCATGTATTGAAAATCCTATTAAATCTAATGGTAAATTTGATATTAAGAAAAAACATTTTTCGAACAAAGGTTTTGCATTAATTTATTCAGAAGATTTGATATTAAATAAATTAGTAAATAAGAAAATTAATGAAAGAGATTTGATAATATTCCAGAAAAATTTAAAAAAAAATACAAATATTAAGATTACTAATTTAGTAAATAATCGTTCAATTTTAGCAAAAGTTGGATCTTCTTCTGATTATCCAAATTTTTACAATTCAGTTATTTCCAAAAGAATAGCTATAGAACTTGATTTATCTATAGATGACCCTTATGTACAAATTAAAGAGCTAGTTAATAACTCATCATTTATAGCTAAAGCAAGTAAGACATTTGATGAAGAGAAAAATGTTGCTTCTAAAGCTCCTGTAGATGTAATCAGCGTTAGCAACTTGTCTAAGGAGACCAAAACTATTACTAAGAAAACTAAAAGAAACTTCAATTATATTATAAAGATTGCCGATTTATACTTTAGAGATTCTGCTAATGATTTAATTAATAGAATAAAAGAAGAAACTATCGTTAAGAAAGTATTTGTTAATAATTTATCTAAATCCCAATATAGAGTTTTTTTAGGTCCTTTTGATAATATAAATTTATTACAAAAAGCTTTTAATGATATAAAGATATTAAAATTTGAAAATATAGAAATTATTTATAATGATTAAATTATTAAAAAAACTTCTTGCAAAAATATTACTTGGATTTTTTCTAATTACACCTGCTAAATCTGAATTAAATATAAATGCTTCTTCAGCAATACTTCTAGATTATTTTTCTGGAGAAATACTCTTCGAAAAAGAAGCTGACTTATCCATTTATCCAGCATCTATGACTAAAATCATGACCACAATTATTGCCTTTGATTTAATTGAAAAGGGAGATTTAAATTTAGACGACAAATTTTTTATTTCTGAAAATGCTTGGCGCTTATCAACAGCAGGTTATTCATCAATGTTTATAATGGTTGGAGATGAAGTATCTGTGGAAAATTTACTTAAGGGAATTATAATTGTATCTGGTAATGATGCATGTGTGGCTTTAGCAGAAGGTATTGCTGGTTCAGAGGAGGAGTTTGCTATTTTAATGACTGAAAAAGCAAAAGAAATTGGTATGAAAAATACAAATTTTGCTAACTCATCTGGAATTAATCATCCATACAATAATTCAACTGTTAGAGATATAATGATTATGTCTAATTATTTAATTAAAAACTATCCAAAATATTATGAATACTTTAAAGAAAAAGAATTTACGTGGGATAGAACAGGTGGTGATCCAATTAAACAAGGTAATAGAAATCCGTTACTATATAAAAATTTAGGTGCAGATGGTATTAAAACTGGATACCTTGCTGTTGAAAAATATTCATTAGCGTCTTCAATAATCAATAATAACAGAAGACTTATAGCCGTTGGAAGTGGATTTCCTACTAAATCTGTAAGATCAAAAGAATCTCAAAAATTACTCATATGGGGTTTAACACATTTTGATTTAATTAAAATTGCAACAAAAGATTTAAGCATTAGTGAATTAGATGTTTGGCACGGTAAACAAGATAAAGTTAAAGTTTACCTAAACAAAGATATTTATAAAACTATAAAGAAAGCTAAAAAAAAATATTTAAAAGTATTAATTAATTATAATGGTCCAATACATGCTCCTATCTTTAAGGATGATATAGTAGGTAAACTTAAAATTTTTTATCAAAAAGATTTATTAGGTGAATACGATTTATTTGCATATGAAGATGTTAAAAGATTGAATATTATTTCTAGATTAATTAAATCAGTAACTTATTTAATCTGGGGCGATGTATAATAAACCGATTATTGTTTTTGAAGGTATCGAAGCCTCTGGTAAAACAACACATATTAATTATGTTGCTAGTTACTTAAAAAGAAAAAATCTTAAGTTTATAAAAATAAGAGAACCCGGAGGAAACTATAATTCAGAAAAAATAAGAAAACTCATACTAAACGATAATTCTGATTTTAATAAGATAACAGATTTATATTTATATCTAGCATCTAGAAGTGAAAATATCGATAAAGTTATAAAAAAAAATTATAATAAAAAAGTTATCCTTATTGATAGATTTATTGATTCAACAGTAGCATACCAGCACTACGGTATGGGAATAAATAAAAAAATTATAGATATAAACAATAAGTTTATTTTAAATAAGTTAAAAATAAATTTTACTTTTTTAAACATAATTAATAAAAAAAATCTACTTATAAGAATTAAAAAAAGATCAAAATTAAATAGATATGATAAATTTCTAACTGAGTTTTATACAAAAGCGCAAAATGGTTTTATTAAAATATCAAAAAAAAATAAAAATAATTACCTTATTATAAACTCAAATCT
>Ga0209709_10005196_pt1 | contig 10291 bp, 7 predicted proteins | sample ArcticOcean_MG_C_2_FD_187435 | JGI IMG/M metagenome (GOLD analysis project Ga0209709, IMG submission 187435) | Marine microbial communities from western Arctic Ocean - ArcticOcean_MG_CB4_136 (SPAdes) (version 2) | ecosystem: Environmental > Aquatic > Marine > Oceanic | place: Arctic Ocean...
CTAAAGCACCTTTACCATCAATTGGATTTCCTAATCCATCAACAACTCTTCCTAATAATTCTTTTCCAACAGGTGCATCAACAATACTTCCTGTTCTTTTAACAACATCACCTTCTTTAATTTTTCTATCATCTCCAAAAATTACAACCCCCACATTCTCGCTCTCCAAGTTTAGAGCCATTCCTTTTGATCCGTCAGAAAATTCTACCATCTCTCCAGCTTGAACGTTGTCTAATCCATATACTCTAGCAATACCATCTCCTACTGATAATACTTGACCAACTTCAGTCACTTCAGCTTTATCACCGAATTTTTTAATTTGTTCTTTTAATATCTTTGTTACTTCTGATGGGTTTATATCCATTTATGCCTCTATCATCCTATTCTCTAGTTGTTGTAATTTATTTTTAATGGAAGTGTCCACCATTGTGCTTCCAACTTGCACAATCAAACCTCCAATTAAACTTGCATCATACTTGTAGTTTAATTTTATTTTTGAACTAAAATTTTTAGTTAATTCTTCTTTTATATTATTAACCTCATCTTCAGTAAGATTCTTTGCAGAAGTCAGTTCTGCTTTTAACTCACCTCTTTTAATTGAACATGTCTCAACAAAACTTTTTAAAATCTTATCTACATAAAAGAATCTTCTTTTAGATATTAAAAAGCTTAAAAATTTTGTTAATAATTCATTCAATTTATATTGTTCTGAAATTTTGTTTAGAGCGTTAAGCTGATCTTCTTTATTATTTGTTGGATTCTTGATTAAAGACTTAAAATCTCCACTTGAAGCAATTAAATTAATAATTGATGCAGAGTGTACTTCAATCTCACTTAACATATTAGCTTCTATAGCTAATTCATAAAGTGCAAGAGAGTATCTCCCAGCTGATGTTTCGGAAAAACCTTTATCTTTGCTCAATTTGCTATTCCTTATAAATAATTGAAGATTTATTAAAATTCTGTTTTAATTAACATATGACCATAAGCTCTTCAAGTCACACATTGTCTAAATGTGTTACTTTTTGTCTATTAATTGAAGTTTATTGGATCAACATCAACTGTTAGTTTCATTCCAGTGGAGAATTTGAACTTTTCGATGATTTTTGCTAGTGAGTTTTGGACTTTTAGAGACTTACGCCCCCTAATCAAAAGCCTCACTCTAAATCTTCTTTTTAATCTAAATATAGGTGCATTCACAGGTCCAAGAACTCTACCGTCGACGGCGCCTTCTATAAAGGTTTTAAATTTATAAGCTTCTTTCTCAAGTTCTCTTTCATTGTTGCCTGTAATTATTAAAGCAATAAATCTTTGAAAAGGTGGAAGATTATTTTCTCTTCTAATTGCAAGTTCTTTGTCCAAAAATATATCTGGGTCTTTATTTGTAATATCTGTAATCATCTTGGTATCTAAATTGTAAGTTTGAAAATAAACAGTTGCAGGCTTTCCCGTTCTTCCTGCTCTACCTGAGAGTTGGTGATATAATTGTAAATTCTTTTCTGCACCTCTTAAATCATGGCCTTGTGATGATAAATCGATGTCTACCACAATAATACAATTTAAGCTTGGAAAATGAAATCCTTTTGAGATTAATTGAGTTCCAATTAAAATTTGGATTTGATTATTTATAATTTTTTCTAAAATTTCTGATGAACTTTTTTTATTCATAGTATCGCTAGAAAAGATAGTTATTTCCTTGGTGGGAAAAATTTTTTTTACTTCTTCTGATATCCTTTCAACACCAGGCCCACTAAAAATAAAATCACATTTTCCTTCTTTGGAACAATCTCTATTTAATATAGTTTTATATCCACAATAGTGGCACAATAAATTTTGTTTATTTTTATGATACACCAAATTTATAGAGCAATTTGGACAAGAATAACTAGTAAAGCATTTTTTGCACAACACGTGAGGAGAAAAACCTCTTCTATTTAAAAAAAATAAAACTTGATCTTTTTTTTCAAGGTGAAACTTTACTTTCTCAATTGTTTCTTTTGAAATCCAAGATTGAGCTTCTAATTTTGAGTTATTTAAATTGATTATTTCATAATTAGGTAATGATGCATTCAAATATCTTTGATCAAGTTTTGATAAACTATATTTACCTTTCTTAATATTATCGTAGGTTTCAATAGACGGAACTGCAGTTATCAAATTTATTGGAATATTTTCAAAGGATGCTCTCGAAATTGCCATATCTCTTGCATTATATGTTATACCCTCATCCTGTTTATAAGATTGATCATGCTCTTCATCGACAATAATTAATCCTAATTTCTTAAAAGGTAAAAACAATGAGGACCGAGCACCAATTACAACTTTAATTTTATCATTAACAATTCCACTCCATATTATCTCTTTATTTTTTTTTGTAATTCCTGAGTGCCAAACTGCTGGTTTAAAGCCAAAGAATTCTATAAATTTATTTTGAAACTGACCAGTTAGTCCAATTTCAGGTAAAAGAATTAAGCCTTGAAAACCCTTGTTAATTATCTCCTTTAAGGCCTCAAAATAAACCATAGTTTTACCAGAACCAGTTGTCCCTTGCAGAACATGAACTCTAAATTTTTGATTAGAAATATTCATTTTTTTTAAACAACTTTTTTGATCTTTGGAAAGTTCTATTTTATTTTGTTTGATATCGATCTTAAATTGTTCATAAACTTCACCAGAAATTTTCTCTATTGCATTACTACTTAACAACAAAAGTTTTAAAGCCATACCTTTGGGGATCATGTTGTATTCTGAGAACCAATTTAAAAACTTAATAGTATTTTTTTTTAAAGATGGAACATCTAGTTTTCTTGAAACTTTTTTAATTGCAAAATTTTTATTTGTTTTTTTTTCAAACTCATCCCAAACTACTCCAGTAAGCTCAGATTTTCCAAATGGCACAACAACATAGTCACCTACTTTTAGATTTAAATCAGAATTATAGGTGAATGGGTAATTAAAGATATTAGGTATAAGAATTGGTATCTTCATGTTTATTTTATGCAATTATATATCATAATTTGGAAATATTTTTTTAAAGAGTTAGCAAATCTTTATTTTTCCATTTAATATTGACTTCAGCGCCACCTCTTGTTTCAGAATTTTTGCATAAAATATTTGCATAATTCTTTTCAAGCAAAGTTTTACCTATGAAGATTCCAAGACCTAGCCCTGATTTAGATTTTATAGAGGATTTATATGACTTAATATAAGGTTCCCCAATGTTTCTTAGTACATCTTTGGGGTATCCTTCGCCATCATCCTCAACTATAATTTCAGTAATTTCATTATTACTTTTTAAATTTATAAAAACTTTACTTTTTGAAAATTTATTGGCATTCCCAATAAAATTTCTTAATCCATAAACAATCTCCATAGACTTGGTGATATTTAATGAATTTGAATTTTGATCAAAATTTACAATAAATTCTTTTTTACTTATTTCTTTAAACGACTTTATAATTTCATTCAAATAGTCAGCTATAGATAAATCTCTATCAATAAAATCATCTTCAATGCTAGGATTTAATGTTAATTTTTTTAATGTTTCACTACATCTTTCTATTTGGCTCGCCAATAGTTTAATATCTTTTTTAACTTCATCGTTGTCTTTAAATTGTTTTAATAAATCTGAGGATATAATTTTTATTGTAGAAAATGGAGTACCTAAGGAATGTGCAGCAGCAGCAGCTTGACCACCGAGTGATAAAAGCTCGTGTTCTTTTAACATAATTTCTTCCATTTTATTTAGAGCTTCTTTTCTAATCCTTGATTCTCTTCCAAAGATCAACGCAAAATAATTTAAAAAAATTAAAGCTATTATTAATGAGATGGGAATTGAGTAATAGTAATAACTATCAACATGATAATGCTCATTAACTGGATAAGGTAGTGGCTGGTTAAAAAAAGTAAGAAAAATAATTATCAAAATAGTGATACTAGCTAATAATAAATTACTCCTAATTCCCAAGTTTGATGATGAAAAAATAGTTGGAATTATCAAAAAAATTGAGAAAGGATTGGCAATTCCTCCTGTTAAATAAATTAAACAACTTAACTGCAAAATATCAATTAATAAAAAATGAAATGCTGTTTTATCTAATAGCTGCGTATTCTTATTAATGTAAATTAAATATAAATTGCTTATTATTCCAATTACAATTATTGAATTTTCTAAAATTAAATCAAATTTAAAATCAAAAATAAAATAAATTAAATTTACAGTTATAAGTTGACCAATAATAGCAATCCATCTTAGATTTATGTATGTAGATTTTTTTAATGAATAATATTTTGAAGTTTCGAAAAACTTCATTATTAGATATCTAGATTTTGAACATTAATTGCATTTGATACAATAAAATCTTTTCTTAAAGCAACGTCATTTCCCATTAAGGTATGAATTAAATGTTGGTCTTTTTTTAAATCTTTTGAATACTGAACTTGTAATAGGTTTCTTGTTTCTGGATCTAGAGTAGTGCTCCATAATTCTTCTGGATTCATCTCTCCTAATCCCTTAAACCTTTGAATACTCATTCTTGATTTTTCTTCTTCGTAAACTTTGGTAAATTCTTTGCTGCCTTTTTTAACTTTTTGTAATTCTTTATTATTTTTTAAAATATAATTTTCTAATTCACTTTCATCTTTTATATAAATTCCTTTTGTGCCTTTATTAATTTTAAATAGTGGTGGCTGAGCAAGATAAACATGTCCATTTTCAATTAATTTATTAAATGGTTTGTTATTAAAAAATGTTAATAATAATGCTCTAATATGTGATCCGTCTACATCGGCATCGGTCATAATAATAATTTTTCCATATCTTAAGTCTTTTAAATCTATATCTTCAACTTTTGGATCAAGTCCAAGTGCATTAATTAAAGTAACAACTTCATTAGATGACATCATTTTAGCTAATGATTTTGTTCGGTGTTCACTACCATCTCTATTACTGTTTTTTTTAGGAACAACTTCCTCAACATATGTATTAAGAATTTTTCCTCTTAGTGGTAAGACTGCTTGATTTGACCTATTTCTACCTTGTTTTGCAGAGCCCCCCGCAGAATCCCCCTCAACTATAAACAATTCTGTTCCTTCTTGTTTTCCTATTTGACAATCGGCCAATTTTCCAGGTAAGCCACTTAATTCTAAAGCACCTTTTCTTCGTACATTTTCTCTTGCTTTTCTAGCTACATCCCTTGCAAGCGCTGCCTGCATTACTTTTGCTAAAATAATTTTAGATGTGGTTGGATTTTGATCAAACCATATTGATAATTTTTCACTAACAATACTTTCTACAATCATTCTAACCTCAGATGAAACTAGTTTGTCTTTTGTTTGAGAGGAAAATTTTGGATCGGGTATTTTTGCTGAAATAACGCAAGTAAGACCTTCTTTAATATCGTCACCTGATATTGTTAATTTGTTTTTCTTTAATAAATTATGTTCTGTTGCATATTTATTAATTACTCTAGTTAATGCACTTCTGAATCCTAGTAAGTGAGTACCACCATCTTTTTGATAAATATTATTTGTATAAGGATAAATGTCCTCACCATAACTTGCATTCCATTTTAAAGAGCATTCAATTTCAATATTATTTTTTTTACCCTCAATATAAATTGGCTTTTTAAATAAATCATTTCCAGTTTTATTTATAAGTTTTTCCCTTTTTTCATCTAAAAAATCAACAAACTCTAAAACACCACCATCAAATTTAAATATGATTATTTTTTCTTTTTTTTGGTTTAAGTCATTAACTGTTATTTTTATTCCTTTATTCAAGAATGCTAGTTCACGCATTCTTTTAATAATTATATTTGGAGTAAATTTTATTGAAGAAAATATTTCTTTTGATGGCAGAAATGTTATTTGTGTGCCAGTTTCTTTTGACTTGCCTATAACCTTAAGTGGTGCTTTTGAGGCCCCTTCTTTAAACTCTATAAAATATCTATTTCCATCTCTGTCTATTTCTAGTTTTAATTTCTCTGATAGTGCATTTACAACTGAAACCCCTACACCATGTAAACCACCTGATACCTTGTATGAATCATGATCAAATTTTCCACCAGCATGAAGTTGTGTCATAATTACTTCTGCGGCAGACATTTTTTCACCTTTGTGCATATCAACAGGTATTCCTCTACCATCATCTCTAACTGTAATAGTGCCGTCAGAGTTAATTTTGACATCAATATTTTTACAATGTCCTGCTAAAGCCTCATCTATAGAATTATCAACAACCTCATAAACCATATGATGCAAGCCAGTTCCATCATCGGTATCTCCAATGTACATTCCTGGTCTTTTTCTAACTGCCTCAAGACCTTTTAATACTTTAATTGAGTCTGCCTGATATGTGTTTTTATTTGTCATTTTTTAATATTCGGAAAGGATAATCATACCATCTTTTAATAAAAAAAGACAAATTTAATATTACAAATAAACTTTTTTATATAATTAATATTATTTTGTAAAAGTTAATTCTTAACAATTTTTTTTATGAATATTTGACTATTAGAAACTTTTTCTAGCTTATATTGACCATCAATTTTTTTTAAAAAATTGTTTATAGCGTAACAAGGGTTATTTTTAATATTCGGATAAAAATTCCAGGTATAATCATCGCATATTAAAAAGCCATTTTCTTTTAAGCAAGTCCAAGCATTTTTACAATCTTTATAAACTTGAGTGCCAAAATGATACCCATCGATATACACAACATCGAACATCTTTGTGTTATTAGAAAAAAAATTATCACTAGATTTTTTAAATTTTATAATATTTTGATGATTTGAAATATTATAATCAAAATTTTGTTCTATCTTTGAAAAACTTTTATGATCAACGTATTCCTCTGTAATCTCCCAGTTATCAACACAATATATATTTGAAAATTTAAAATTTTTTGAAACAAATATTGCTGAATTACCCTCGTAAGATCCTATTTCAAGATAATCAAAATTTGATCTTAATTTACTAAGATAATAAAAAAAATTGTATGCATGAGCAGAGAAAAAATTATTTGTTATTTTTTTATCATCAATAAAAAGCTCATGTTTTTTTTTTATATTTATAATCTTTCTTTTAATAAATATATTGAATATTTTGTGTTTAAAATAAGATAAAAAAATATGAGTCGATGAATTGCTCTTAAGTAAAAAAAAAAATCTTTCCATAAAATTCTTCTACCAAACTTATTCATAAAATAACATCACTTTACTGTGGAACTGGCGGAGAGAGTGGGATTCGAACCCACGGTACCTGTGAGGGTACACACACTTTCCAAGCGTGCGCCTTAAACCGCTCGGCCATCTCTCCTAAAATTAAAATTTATAATATAAAATCTTTAAATAAACCTTTATTATTTAAAATATATTCAGGGTAAGAAGAGTTTAGATTAATTTTTTCATACTTATGGCCTCTTTCATACAAATCTTCTAAATTATTAATCTTTTTATTTATAATATCAGGGTGTGAAAATTTTTCAGAACTGTATTCTTTGTGTGGAGAAACTTTTAATTTATTAGATAAAGTTTTGATGTCATATAGATTATTGAAATGCCACCCACCGTTTTCAATTGTTGTAATATTTTTCTCTATGTAAAATTTCCAAAAAGACTTTTTAATATTTTTTGATAATATTTTTTTTCTTAAATGAAAAATACTTTTTAAGTTTCTTTTTTTACAAATTCTAGTTCCTTCCCAGGGACTCTCATATTTGTTAGATATATTAATTTTATATACAAAATTTTTCTGTAAAAAAATTCCATATTTTTTTTTTAAATTTATACTTTTTAAAAACTCTGGATTCGGGATCTCATCTGCATCTGAATACATAATATAATCATCTTTATCAGCAAATTTTAAAGTTTCTATTAATTTTTCCCGTTGGATTTTTTCATTTGTCCAAGGTTTAATTGGCCTGGGAAAATTATTTTCAATAACAATATATTTAATTTTATTTCGAAATTTTTTATTAATTAAATTAAAATTTAAATTTTTTTTATTCCCACTATGATCATACTTAGACTCACATATAATAAAAAAATCTACAACATCATTTAAAATTTCAAACCTTGCATTCACAAGTAAATTTTCATTAAAAAAAGTAATACAGTCGTAAATTTTACTCATTAGTAATATTTATTTTTCCTTTGAGATTTTGAGAACACCTATAAATGCTTCTTGAGGAATTTCCACTTTGCCAAATTGTTTACCCCTGGCTTTTCCTTTTTTTTGTTTATCTAACAGCTTTCTTTTTCTATCTCTAGCACCACCACCATGAATTTTAGTTAGTACATCTTTTTTAAAACCCTTAATGGTCTCTCTTGCTATAATTTTTCCTCCGATTGCAGCCTGTACCGGTATCATAAAGTTATGCCTAGGAATTAAATCTCTTAATTTTTCACAAACTTCTCTTCCAACTGTTTGCGCAAAATCTTTGTGTACCATCATTGATAAAGCGTCTACCGGTTCAGCATTTACAAGTATTCCAAGCTTTACCAAATCGCCCTCTCTATGACCAATGATCTCATAATCAAAACTAGCATAACCACTCGTCATCGACTTTAGCCTGTCGTTAAAATCAAATACGACTTCATTTAAAGGAATTTCGTAGTTTAAAACTGCTCTATTTCCAGAATAACTTAAATTAGTTTGTACTCCTCTTTTATCTTGGCAAACTTTTATAATTGCTCCCAAATACTCATCTGGAGTAATAACAGTAGCTTTAATCCATGGTTCCTCAATATAGTTAATTAATGTTGGCTCTGGCAAGCTTGAAGGATTTTGTAATTCTATTACCTCGCCTTTATTCATGTGAACTTTATAAACAACGCCTGGTGTTGTAGTTAATAAATTTATATCAAATTCTCTCTCCAATCTTTCTGTAATAATTTCTAAGTGTAGTAAGCCTAAAAATCCACATCTAAATCCCAATCCTAAGGCAGAAGAGGATTCTGCTTCATATGAAAAACTAGCATCATTTAGTTGAAGTTTACCCAGGCCATCTTTTAATTTTTGATATTCGGAGCTATCTACAGGAAACAATCCACAAAATACAACTGGCTTGCTTGGTTTAAATCCTGGCAATGCTTCTTCAAGTGGATTGCTTGCATCACAAATAGTATCTCCAACTTTTGTTTCTGATAAGATTTTTATGCCTGTTGTTATAAAACCAATTTCTCCAGCATTTAATTCATTAACATCGGTTGCTTTTGGCGTAAATACACCTACTTTTTCAATTATATATTCTTGGTTAGTAGACATCATTTTTATCTTCATATTTTTAGAAATTTTTCCATCAATAACTCTAACTAAAATAACCACTCCTAAATAAGTGTCATACCAACTATCAACTAATAAACATTTTAAATCTGCATCCTTTTCTCCTTCTGGAGCTGGTAGTGATACAATAATTTGTTCTAGAATGTCCTCTATACCTTCGCCTGTTTTTCCAGAACATGGTATGGCATTTTCAGTATCTATGCCTATTACATCTTCTATTTGTGTCTTTGTTTTTTCTAAATCTGAAGCTGGTAAATCAACTTTATTTAAAACAGGAACTATTTCATGTTTGGTATCTAAAGCTTGATAAACATTTGCCAATGTTTGTGCCTCTACTCCTTGAGTGCTATCAACAATTAAAATGGATCCTTCACATGCATACAGAGATCTACTAACTTCATAACTAAAATCTACGTGTCCCGGAGTATCAATAATGTTTAGAATATACTCTTTACCATCTTTTGCTTTATAATTAAGTTTAACAGTTTGAGCTTTAATAGTTATCCCTCTCTCTCTCTCAATATCCATTGAGTCTAAAACTTGTGCCTTCATCTCTCTTTCTGTAAGGCCACCACATGTGTGAATTATCCTATCTGCTATAGTTGATTTGCCATGGTCTATGTGTGCAATAATTGCAAAGTTTCTGATGTGATCAATTTTTGTCATGATTATGATCTAATCTTTGCACCAGTTTTTGATTCAACGGCTGAAATAATAAGTTGATTAATTTTATTTAAATCATCTTCTGTTAATGTTTTTTCTAAAGATTGAATAGTTACATTTAATGCAATTGATTTTTTACCTTCAGGAATATTTGCCCCTTCATAAACGTCAAATACTTTGACAGATCTTACTAATTCTTTGTCTACATTATAAATAATCTCCGTTAATTCTTGAACTTTAAAATTTTTATCTAAAACAAAAGCAAAATCTCTTTCTGATTTTTGAAAATCTGAATATTTGTATTGGGTTTTTTGATCTTTTAATGATTTTTTTGGTTGTTTTA
>Ga0209709_10005197_pt1 | contig 10290 bp, 15 predicted proteins | sample ArcticOcean_MG_C_2_FD_187435 | JGI IMG/M metagenome (GOLD analysis project Ga0209709, IMG submission 187435) | Marine microbial communities from western Arctic Ocean - ArcticOcean_MG_CB4_136 (SPAdes) (version 2) | ecosystem: Environmental > Aquatic > Marine > Oceanic | place: Arctic Ocean...
GTTTGAATTCAATGATGAGTTTACACGTTCACAATTCGTTTCGATGGTTGAACCTTTCTTGCGTGATATTCAAGGAAGAGGCGGAATTCAAGATTTTGCCGTTGTTTGTGACGCTTCAAATAATACATCACAAGTTGTAGATTCCAATTCGTTTAGGGGAGACATATTTGTCAAACCTTCACGTGCTATCAACTTTATCCAACTCAACTTTGTTGCGGTTCGGAGTGGAGTAGAATTTTCTGAAGTCGTTGGTGCTGTTTAATATTTTTGACATAAATAATTAAAATAAGTTTAATTGGAGAAAATAAAAAATGGCAGAACATACAACAGGACTAGGAACCTTTACATCAGCGCTCAAATATGGAGGAGCTCGTCCCAGTTTATTTGAATTTCATATAACTGGGGCCCCTTCAACAGTTAGCGCTTCTCTTTCGGATGTACAATTATATTGTAATGTATCTGAAATTCCACCATTGACGCTTACTCCCATAGAAAGACAATATTTTGGTAGGACTGTAAAAATTCCCGGCGATTTAGTATTTGCTGATTTAACTACAACTATCATAAACACTGAAAAATATAATGTTAGAAATGAAATTGAAAAATGGATGGAATTTATTAATAATACTACTTCTAATGAAAGTGAAGCTGCAGCGGATTTTGGAACTGGAACTGCTAAATTAAAACATTTTCAGAAAGATGGTACGGAAACTATGATCTATCAGTTTAATGATTGTTGGCCAACAACTATTTCTGAAATTGCATTAAGTTATGATACTGCAAGTGATATAGAACAATTCGATGTAACTTGGGCATATAATTATTATACTATGGTTTTGGGTGATGATTCTTCAGTAGCAACAAATAACGTACAAGCATAGGATATTAGAAAATGGCATTTACAGTATCGAATTTTAAAAGCAACTTAGCGAAACAAAGTGGTGGCGCTCGTCCTGCTTTGTATAAAGTAGATATAAATGGTAAAAATTTATCTACATCATTTACTTTTAATGATAACATTCTTGTCAAAGCTGCATCAATTCCTTCCGCAAATATTGCCCCCCTTGCAGTAAATTATGCAGGAAGAGCATATAAATGGAATGGATTTAGAACATATGATAATTGGACAGTTACAGTTATCAATGATGAAGATTTTCAAACTAGAAATAGAATGATGAGTTGGATGAGGAATCTGGGTGGACGATTTGAAGGTAAAAGAGATAGTGGTTACGGTGATCCGCTTCTTGGAACACAATGGTTCGATGGAGATGCAACGGTTAGTCAACTAAGTACTTCTGGATCGGTGATGCAAGTGTATAAATTTCATTATCTTTGGCCTACAGAAATAGCAGGAATTGCTGTAGATTGGTCTAGTGATGCAATTCAAGAATATTCTATTACTTTTTCTTATGATTATTGGACACATGGTTCAGTAGTTTCCGCTACCTAATTAACTCTATTTAAAAATAATGATGAATGGCATTCTCAGTAACAGAATTCAAAACAAATTTAAAACAGGGAGGCGCTCGACCCTCTCTGTTCAAAGTGGAATTTCAATATCCCACTAAAGTAACAACTCCCCCAACTAAATCTGAATTTTTAGTCAAAGCAACAACCATTCCTGCAAGCACAATCGGGTCATATGATGTATATTATCATGGCAAAGCGATAAAAGTGGCCGGTGATCGTTCTTTCGACACTTGGGATACAACTATTATTAATGATGAAGATTTTGGTATTAGAAAAACACTTGAAGAGTGGATGGCAGCAATCTCAAATCACAAACTAAATACAAGAGATAAGGAAGTATTTGATACTTCTGAAGGTGATGTAGCGAAGTACAAAAAGGACTTGAAGGTTATACAATATGGTAAACGTGGACAAGAATTACGTACTTATATATTTAATGGTGCGTGGCCGTCTGCATTGTCAACAATCAATCTTGATTGGGCAACTGCATCAGAAATAGAAGAGTTTACTTGTACATGGGTGTATGATAGTTGGAAAATAAAAAAACCAACATCAACGGCAGATGGATTTCTAGACAACTAAAGGATAAAAATTATGGCATTTGAAATATTTGGTTTTAAAATTGAGAGAAACAGTCAGGAAACGGCAAACGCCAATGTTCCTGCGTTCACACTTCCAGAAAGTGATGATGGTTCTCAAATGGTATCGGGAGCGGGTGCTTTAGGTTACACTCTCGATATGGATGGACAATATAAGAATGAGGTAGAACTTATTCTTAAATATCGTGATATGTCACAAATGTCTGATTGTGAGATTGCGGTTGACAATATTGTAAATGAATCCATTGTTGTTGATGACCTTCTTCCTTCAGTATCAGTTGTTCTCGATAAAACAGATCTTACAGACGGTATTAAGAAAAAAATTCGTGCTGAATTTGATATTGTATTGGATCTTTTAAATTTTAATAATTATGGTCATGATATTTTTCGTAGATGGTACATCGAAGGAAGATTGTATTATCATATTATGATAGACGAAAATGACCCAAAACGTGGTATTGTAGAACTCCGAAGTTTGGATGCTACAAAAATCAAAAAAATCAAACAAATTAAAGCAGAAAAAACTGTTGATCCTAGAAAAGCGAAAATAAGTATAATTCCTACGTACACTTATAATGAAGCTGGATTGGATAAACGAGCCTCTTCTGGTATTATAATTTCAGGTGATAGTATTGCATATTCTACTTCTGGTTTATTGAATCCTCAAAAAAACGCAGTAATGTCTTATCTTCATAAGGCAATCAAACCATTAAATCAACTCCGAATGGTAGAAGATGCGATTGTTATCTATCGTATATCACGAGCACCAGAACGTAGAATTTTCTATATTGATGTGGGAAATCTACCGAAACTAAAAGCAGAACAATATATTCGTGACATCATGACACGATACAAGAACCGATTGGTTTATGATTCGGATACTGGTGAAGTCAAAGATGATCGCAGACATCAATCGATGTTAGAAGATTACTGGTTGCCACGAAGAGAAGGTGGTCGAGGAACAGAAATAACTACACTTCCAGGCGGAGAAAATCTTGGTCAAATGGAAGATGTAGAATACTTTCAAAAGAAATTATATAAAGCAATGCATGTTCCTGTTTCACGACTTGAGGGAGATGCAGGATTTTCTTTGGGAAGAGAAAGTGAAATTACGAGAGATGAATTACTTTTCAGTAAATTTATCAAAAAATTGCAGACAAGATTTTCTCTTTTGTTTGATGAAATATTGGAAAAACAATTAATTCTGAAAAATATTATAACCGCTGCAGAATGGGCCAAGATCAAAGATAAGGTTCATTACAGATTTGAAAAGGATCATTATTATTCAGAATTTAAACATCAAGAAACTATGTCCCAGCGTCTAGATCTTGCAAGAAATACGGAAGAGTATGTTGGGAAGTATTATTCTAAAGAGTGGTTTCGGGCAAATATTCTCAAACAGACAGCTGCAGAAGTTGAACTACAAGATGAATTGATTGCAAAAGAAGCAAAAGAAGAGGAAGGAGGTGAAGAAGAAGGTGGAGAAGAAGAATATTAGAGGTTTACACCTTTAAAAGTTTATAAATATTAATAGATAATTGGAGATAAAAATGGCAGAACAAGAAGTTCAACAAAATTTTAAAACAGTAGATATAATAGATTATTCCATGCAAAGTAATCCTACACAAGTTCACGATGCATTTGGTCAAATAATTACAAATAAAGTGATAGACGGATTAGAAACCAGAAAACGAGAAGTTTCTGCCAGAATGTTTTCGGACAAAGAAGAAATTTCAATCGAAGAACCAACAACAGAAGTTCCGGCAGAACCAGAATCAGAAACAACGGAGACACAATGAAACTATTAGCGGCACTCGCTACCACAACTGCCACAGAATTGAATTTGGGTAAAGCAACGGCGGTTGCAGTTTATGCATCAGCGATTACAATTATTAAAACAGTTGCTAATGATGGAACTGAAGGAGGAACAAGTGGAACAGTTAAAGGTTCTATTACTTTGCCTGCAGCTTCATTGACCGTTATTCATAAAGATTCAGACCAATTTTTATTGGCAAATGTAACAAATGGAACATATTCTAAAATCGCTGATGGTGGGCCGAATAGATAAATGAAAACATATAACGAGTTTAGAAAATCAATAGGTTTTCCTGTTAAAGAAAGAAAAGTAGAAGAGGTAATACGATCAGAAAAGCCTTTGAAAGAAGATGTTGTAGATCAATTGAGATCTGTTGTAAAAAAGAAAAAAGAATCAGATATTAAGTTTAAAAGTGGTACATCGGTTCCAATTGACCCCGAATCAGCAAAAGTCATTCTGAAAACCTTTGACTCACTAAATAGTTCTAACAAGAAAAAAATGCAAGATAACATTAACAAAGATACAAAATCTTTCTTAAAAATCTTGGATTTTGCATTCAGTAACGCAAAGTAGGTAGAAAAATGTCCACAATTTTAGAGTTTTACATCGACAAAGAAAAACGAGAGTTAATTAATACAATTGGTTCTGCAAAATATGTTAGTGAAGAACAAAAAGAAGCAATGATTGGTGTTATGGAAGGAGATTCTAAAGATTACGGAGATGACGAAGAAGATGATGTGAAACAGGATCTTGAAAATTTGAAAAGAAAACAAAAAGAACATGATTATGGTGATGATGAGTATGAAGCGTTGGGAGATCGTATTGATAAGAAAATGAAAAAACTTAAAGATATACGATTTAGAGACAGTCAACAACGAAATCGAGAACGAGAAAAATATGGAAAGAAGTAGAATATCATCTATTAGGGGGGCAAACAAATGAAACTTATATGCGAACTTCAGGAAGCAGTAGAATACGAACTGATTGAAGAATCGGGAAAACCCAAACAATATTTTATTGAGGGTATTTTCATGCAATCAGAGATGAAGAACAAGAATGGTCGAATATATCCATTGCCTGTCCTTGAAAAAGAAGTAAACCGTTATGTAAAAGAATACGTTACACCAAAACGTGCATTCGGAGAATTAGGACATCCAGACGGGCCGACTGTCAATTTAGATCGTGCATCTCATATGATTACTTCCCTTGTTAAAGAAGGAAAGAATTTTGTTGGTCGAGCAAAGATACTCGATACACCAAATGGAAAAATCGTTAAGGTTTTGATTGATGAGGGTGCAAGATTAGGTGTTTCCTCAAGGGGAATGGGAACATTAAAAACGGATTCAAATAAATCTCAGATTGTACAAAAAGATTTTTATCTTGCTTCTGCTGCAGACATTGTTGCAGATCCATCTGCTCCTAATGCTTTCGTTGAAGGTATTATGGAGGGAAAAGAGTGGATTTGGGATAATGGTTTATTGCAGGAAAAAGATGTAGAACGGGCAAGGAATAACATCCTAAAAGCCTCTTCCAGAGCGCTCGAGGAAGTTAAAATAATAGAGTTTAAAAATTTATTATCAAAGTTGTAATATTATAAATATTACTACAGTAAACGAAATATACCATTAACTATTAGGAGTATCAAGTTCTATGGAAAATACAACTCAAGAAGAAATTCTGGAAGAAACTGAGCAAGAAGGACTTGTTGAAGCTCCAGAAGTAATTGAAGAAGTGGAAACAGTCGAAGAGGGAGAATTACCACCCGCTTTACAAAAAGCCATTGCCGCTAAGAAAGCAAAAGACGGTGATGATGACGATGATGACGATGATGATGACGAAGAAGAGGATGAAGACGAACAGGTAAAAAAAGAAGAAGTTAAAATTCCTCTTACTAAATCTGCAATGATTAAAGCTCTTTTCGATAAAGTTAGTGGAATGAAAAAAGAAGAAGTTTCTGCGAAGTGGAAAAATCTGATGGATGTTGCAGAAGCAGAAGACCTTGGCGGAGAAACACCCCAAGATGCAACACCAGTAGGTGACACAGGTAAAATAGGTAAAAAGAAAAAGAAAATTAAAATTTCCATGCCTGAAATTAATGTCAAAGAAGATATCGATGCATTAGTAGAAGGTGAAGAACTCTCAGAAGAGTTCAAATCCAAAGCTTCTACTATCTTTGAAGCGGCAGTACATCAAAAAGTAATGGAAATTGCAACCGAAAAGATTGGAGAACTTGAAAAAGAGTATCAAACCAATCTTCAAGAAGAGATTGTTTCATTCCGTGACGAATTGACAGAAAAAGTCGATGGTTATCTCAACTACGTAGTTGAAGAGTGGATGAAAGAGAACGAAATTGCACTTGACAGTTCACTGAAAAGTGAAATTACTGAAGAGTTCATAGGTGGACTTAAAAATCTCTTTACTGAACATTATATTGAAGTTCCAGACGAAAAAGTTGACATCGTTGAAAGCCTTTACGACAAGGTGGAAGAACTTGAAGAAAAATTAAATTCTCAAATTGATGATAACGTTCAAGTTACTAATGAACTCAACGGATATCGCAAAGACAAAATCTTGGAAGAAGTTTGTGAAGACCTTGCAGACACACAATCTGAAAAGATGAAATCTCTCGTAGAAGGTGTTTCTTACGAAGAGGATGCAGATAATTTTGAGAACAAAATTAAGACGATTAAGGAAAGTTATTTCCCAAATCAAATTAAACAAGATGAAAATGTTGAACAAGAAAGTGATGCATCAGTGGATGGGGAAGAAGTTTCTGAACCTAAGTTGAATAACATCATGGAAGCATATAGTAAAGCTATTGCTCGTAATTAATAATTAATTTTAATATTTTAACAATTAAGGAGTTTTAAAAATGCAACTCTCAGAAACAATTAATAAAAAGTGGGCGCCAGTTCTGGATCATCCAGATCTTCCTAAGATCAAAGATTCGTATCGTAGGGCGGTCACAGCTATGTGTCTTGAAAATGTTGAAGCTCAATATTCCCAAGATCAAAGTCATAGCCGTTCGGGTGGACTCTTAATGGAGGCAGCCCCTACTACTACTATGGGATTAACATCTACTAACCCATCTTTGGGTGGTGTAGCTGGTGGTTCTGTTCAAGTTAGTGCCGATTTTGCAGATCCAGTTTTGATCTCAATGGTTCGGCGTGCTATGCCTCAACTCGTAGCATACGATGTTTGTGGTGTACAACCAATGTCAGGGCCAACAGGTCTTATTTTCGCACTCAAGAGTCGTGTCAATTCCATGACAGGTGCAGAAATGCCCGGAGTCAATGCTGATACTGTTGCAAGTGAATCTGGTACGCCAGGACACGCAGCAGGTGATGTAGTCAAGACGCCTGGTCTTTTGATCACAGCCGCTGACGGAACTGGACAAACTGGTAACGAATACTCCGCATCAAGTGCTCTGGAAACAGACGGTGGTGAGGGTGATATTGCTGGTGAAATGTCCTTTTCGATTGAGAAGATTTCAATCGCCGCTGGTACACGTGCCCTGAAAGGTTCCTATTCAATGGAACTCGCACAGGATTTACGTGCTGTTCATGGTCTGGATGCAGAAGCAGAACTTGCTAACATTCTGTCTATGGAAATTCTTGCAGAAATCAACCGTGAGGTTGTTCGTAAGATTTATATCAATGCCGCAGTTGGTGCCCAAATTGGTACAACTACTGCCGGTCTTTTTGATCTTGATACTGATTCCAATGGACGTTGGATGGTTGAAAAGTTCAAAGGTCTGATGATGCAGATTGAAAAAGATGCAAATCAGATTGGTAAAGACACACGAAGAGGAAAAGGAAACATTCTGATGACTTCATCTGATGTTGCCTCTGCCCTTCAAATGGCAGGTATTTTGGATTATGCTCCTGCAATGAGCACAGATCTGAATACAGATACCGCATCTTCAACTTTTGCCGGAGTTCTTAATGGTCGGTATAAAGTATATGTTGATCCATATGCTGATGCGAATGCACAAGAATTTTATTGTGTAGGTTACAAAGGTGATTCACCGATGGATGCTGGAATTTTCTATTGCCCTTACGTTCCGTTGCAAATGGTTCGTGCGGTTGATAGTTCTAGTTTTCAACCACAGATTGCTTTCAAAACACGTTATGGTCTAGTATCGAATCCATTTGCTGAAAATGCGACTACTTCAACTGGTCGTATGACAGGTGTTCTTGGAACCAATCCTCACCTAAATGTATATTACAGAAAAGCTGCAATTAGCAACTTGATGTAATTCTTGACCCTACATACAGTAGGATTTCAAAAGGGAGTGGAGAAATCTACTCCCTTTTTTTGTTTGTAGTGATAATTTTCCAGTGAGGCCTCAATGTTGATAGTAATAGGAAATGGTCAATCAAAATCTATTTCAGATTTCAATCTTTTCAAAAAACATATTACGTATGGTTGTGATTTAATTTATCGTAAATTCGTACCAACCCATTTAATTTGTCAAGATATCGATGCACAATTGGAATTGATAACAAATGATTTAACGAAAAAATACAAATGTTATTTTAAGGGATTCGATTTAATTCCAAGTATGCATTATGACATGCTCAAACAGACAACCGATAAAAGATTAAAAATTGGAGAGAATCAACCAAAAACAGACAAGTTTATTCAATTCGCACATGAAGGAATTATGTATTTTATTTGGATTGATTCGTCTGATCTAACTGAAAATATTGATTGGTGGTCAGATAATAAATTTGATGAATGGGTTTCGGATACAGTCGCACTCCGTTTGGCCTGTCAACAAAATCCAAATGAAACAATTTATTGTGTGGGGTTTGATTATTTTCACAATCAAACCAGTGAAGGGATATATCTTGGATCTTCTATTATAGATTTTCAAAATGAAAATCAAGATTCTTGGATTGGTCAACATAAACATATCGAAGAAGAATTCTCAAATTCTAAATTTATTTTTGTTGGAAAAGACATGGATTATGGCGAGTTTGAAAATCTGTTGAATAAATAGTATAGAAGGACTAAAAAGGAAATTCATGGCCGCATCAAATCTAGTACCAGACAATTTAAATTATCTTTCAAATATCAGTTTTCGACTGACAATGCAGGATGCACCAAACTTGACTTGGTTTTGTCAGGCAGTAAATGTGCCTGGTGTATCAATTGAAGGTATAGATGTATTTACACCATATGTAACTATACCTTATGCCGGAAATAAAGTTTCGTTTGAAGAGTTGTCTGTCAGGTTTATTGTTGATGAACATATGAAAAATTGGACAGAAATTTATGATCGTATAATTGCATTGGGTTTGACAGAAGGAAGTGAAAAATATCGTTTACTTAAAGCAAAATCTGATGCAACTCAAAGGGGAGGAACAGTTTCAACAATTGTTCTTACTATTTTGACAAGTGCAATGAACCCTCAAATGGAATTTCATTTTTACGAAGCATTTCCAATTTCTATTTCAGCACTTGATTTTGATAGTGCAAATACTGATGTGGAATATTTTACTGCTACCGCAGGATTTCGTTACACAAATTATGAAATTAAGAATTTATTGAATAATTGAGATTAGAATGACAATTGAAGAAATTATGGAAATGTGGGGGGAGGACTCTCACATCGATGATAAGGATTTAGACAATGAATCTTTAAATATTCCAAATATACACCAAAAATATCTAAACATATATTCAAAAGAGAAACGGAAAATGAGTGATCTTGAAACTCATTGGAAAGTTCTTTTTCAACAACGATGGGAAGTTGTCATTTCTAAGAATGGAAAGGCTCCAGACCACAACATCAGAATATCCAAAACAGAATTGGAACGACATTATGTTGGAGCAGATGAGGTTTTACAGAAAGCCGAAAAGATTATGAATGAACAGAAAGGTAAAGTTGATTATCTTAAATCGGTTCTTTCAATGATTGAGAATAGAAGTTTTCATATTAATAATGCAATCAATTGGAGGAAATTTGTTGCAGGACTTGGATAAACATCATGCAAATCATAATGGAAAAGGAGAACGAAGTATATCTACGACTCTCTTGCGAGCCAGGAGTGAAGATGGAACTCAATCACTATTTTCGATTTCATCCAAAAGATTATCAATTCATGCCGATGTTCCGAAGAAAAAAGTGGGATGGATATGTTTACCTTTTCAATATGGACAGCGGTAGAATATATTATGGATTAAAAAATAGAATACAACGTTTTGCGAGTGATAGAGAATATAAACTTATTGACCAAACAAATGATTCAATTGAACACATATCCAATGAAGATTATCTAAAGTTTCTTATATCATTTCCCTGTGAATACAAATTAAGAGATTATCAAAACAACGCAATTCGTCATTCGATTGATAACCGAAGATGTGTACTTCTCTCACCTACTGCATCAGGCAAAT
>Ga0209709_10005198_pt1 | contig 10290 bp, 14 predicted proteins | sample ArcticOcean_MG_C_2_FD_187435 | JGI IMG/M metagenome (GOLD analysis project Ga0209709, IMG submission 187435) | Marine microbial communities from western Arctic Ocean - ArcticOcean_MG_CB4_136 (SPAdes) (version 2) | ecosystem: Environmental > Aquatic > Marine > Oceanic | place: Arctic Ocean...
TCTTCTTTTGCTGCTGTTGCTGTTGTTTTTGTTGCTGCTTCTTCTTCTCCTGCTGTTGCTACAACTGTTGCTGCTGCTTCTTCTTCTCCTGCTGTTGCTACAACTGTTGCTGCTGCTTCTTCTTCTCCTGCTGTTGCTACAACTGTTGCTGCTGCTTCTCCTGCTGGTGTTTCTGGGTCTGTTCCTTCTTTTTCTTTTCCAGCATCTTTTCCTGCTGGTGCCATATTTTTAAGAAATACTCTAATTTGTTCGCAAACCGCCTTAACTGTCTGATTTTTTTCTTCTTTACAATTTATTACAAGTAAAACGCTGTCTCGGGGTAATTTTTGTCCTGGTGCAAAATTAATGACAGTTCCCACATGGGATTTTTTTTCTCCCTCCGGCAGTGTTGTTTCAAGTTGGTTATCACTCGGATTCTCTTCTTGCCAGCCACCAGCCTTATTATTTTCATACATTTTGTAAAGTTGGTGCTTGCCTCGTATAAATTCCTCCTCCCCCGTCATGTTTAGACGCTCCTCTCCTAATGAAATATATATTCTACTACACATATTAGTTATTTGTATATCGGGAAGTTGATTTTCTTTTCCTTCTTCTTTTTCTTTTCCAGCATCTTCTCCTGCTGGTGCTGCATTTTCGTCTCCTTCTTTTTCTTTTTCTTTTCCAGCATCTTTTCCTGCTGCTCCTGCTTCTCCTGCTGGTGCTGCATTTTCGTCTCCTTCTTTTTCTTTTTCTTTTCCAGCATCTTTTCCTGCTGGTGCTGCATTTTCGTCTCCTTCTTTTTCTTCTTCTTGTGCTGGTGTTTCTGCTGTTTCTGCTGTTTCTGCTGTTTCTGCTTCTGTTTCTGCTGTTTCTGCTGTTTCTGCTTCTGTTTCTGCTGTTTCTGCTGTTTCTGCTGTTTCTGCTGCTGTTTCTGCTGTTTCTGCTGTTTCTGCTGCTGTTTCTGCTGTTTCTGCTGCTTCTCCTGTTATTAGTTCTGTTGTTGGTTCTGTTGCTACTGCTGCTGACATATATATTATATAAATATATATAATATATTGATTTTTTTGTTAAATATATTATTAAATATTATTATTCTGCTGGAATTTTCCATTTTCTGTCATCTTTTTTAGCTTTTACAACTTTAGATTTTCTGAAATTTTTGGCTAATTGTGTTTCACTTCTGACACATTTCATAGTTTGAATGTAGGAATTAGAATTTTGTATAACTAAAAGTCCAGTTAAAAAATACCATACAAAACTGGCAATATTATCTTTAAGAACAACTAAATTATATAAAGTTGCTAATTCTTCTTCATTAACATCGCTTTTTTTAATTGAATTATTACCACCGAGTCTTTGAATAAAAACATTAAAATTATCTGGAGTAATATCATTAACCATCATAGATGGGTCAGCATAAACTTTTTTTAGTAATTTATTAGTATTGTCTTTTTTAAGAATTGCAATTAAAGCATCGCCAATGCCTTTTCCAATTATTAATTTACCTAATCCATTTAATACAACATAACCAATAGTATTAGAAAAGGGTGCTTTCCATCCTGGGAATACAGTAAGTAGAGTCATCAATCCACCAAAAATAATTAAATTGGGTCCTAAAGTATAAGTGATTGTTTTGGCAAATTGAGGTTCGCCACATTTTTTAAGAACAATTTGGTAATTGGCAAGGAACTGAATAGCTAATATTGTTGCTAAATAACATGCAGTTATAATTCTGCAAGCCATAACTCCTTTTCCTTCTTTTTTACTGGCATATGTTTCACAGACCATAAATTTAATTATAAAATATCCTAATGTAATTAAAGAAAAATATATAGTAATTTGTAATGGAGAAATCATTTATAGATAATAGGTATAAAATTTTTTGATTTTATAGTTATATTTATTATATGAATAGGCCAATATTAACAGAACCAGGGGTATCTTATTTTTTGAAGGAAACATTAAAAAAATGTAAAATAAAAAAAGATGTAGAAATGAACAATTTAATGAATTTAGGTTTGTTCATAACATTTGTAACAATAACATGTTCATTACTTTATTATAAATTTAAAACAAGACCGACAGAAGAAGATAGAGAAAAAGTAAAAAGATTAAAAAGAGAATATTTTGTGAATAGAGTTAGACAATTAGAAAGTAAAAAGGCAAAACAGCTTCAACAATCAATAACTAATTTACCTAAATTTGAAAGTCCCTTTGAAATATTACATAAAAATTTTTATAATACTTAATATATAATGGCAGAGAAAGTGAATAGAGATGATGTAGAAAGAAAAAAATATGAAAAATTAGTAGAGGATTATTATGTAAAAAAGGGAAAATATGATAAAAAAATTCGTGATTTTAAAAAAAATAAGAAATTTAAAATTTTATCATTAGAACAAAAAAAGGAATCTTTAGCTAATTTTAAAAGAAAAATGAAATGTATAAATTGTAATAAAGCAGGAGGTACTATATTTTCTAAGGAAGATAATCATTTAATTGTGAAATGTGGTAATACAAAAGAACAGTGTAACTTAAATATAGATATAAAGTGTGCATCAACAACGGATGCTCGACAAACATTAGAAGAAGCAAGAGAAAATATAAATAGTTATAAAAAAAAAATAACAGAGTTGAAATTAGATTTATTATTTGAATTAGATGATGAAGAAGTTATATTAAATGAATTTCAAACATATAAAGATCAGTTAGAAGAATTACTTGCTTTTGCAGTTGAATTTCAAACATATTTTGATAGAGATAATAAGAAAATACCAATAATGAATGAAGAAACAGGTGAAAATACGTATATACCAAAAAAGGGTTTTTTGAAGGATAAACAAAAACAATTAAATCAACTTATAAATACTTTTAAAAAAAATATTAAGGAATTTAAAGAGACTGGAGAGATTTCTATTATAAGCGATACTTTACAAATATATAAAAATGTGATAATACCTTTACAAAATCAAATAAGAAATATAAAATATCAAGAGATATTTATCGAAAAGATTAATAATTCAAACGGTAAATTTACAAAAAAGGAAATGCCTACATATCACTTTACAGCAATTAAACTATCTGATGAAAATAAAATAATAAAAGCAGATAATTTTGAAATAATACAAAATGTTCAATAAATATCTCTCCAAAATTAAAAAAGAGGAGTTGAAAATAAATCAAAAAATATTATAATATTATTAATTTTACAATAATATTATAGAATGATGATAATCTGAAGAATTGCATATAATTTATTATTTTTGGTTGGTATTTTTATTTTCTATAATAGTTTTCAACTCATCTTTTTTAAATTTGGAGAGAAATATATCCTTTACTTTACTAAAAAATAAAAATAAAAATAATATGTATATGAGATTAATGAAATTAATTAATGTTCCCTTATTTATAACAAGTTTATCCATAGGTTTATTTGTAGTATATATATCAATGCCCCCAACTCAAGTGATATATGTTTATCCTAATCCTGACAATGAAGAGAAAATTTTATATAAAGATAAAGCAGATAATTGTTTTAAATTTGATTCGCAAGAAGTAGATTGTCCTGATGACGTATCAAAAATTCGTTCTTATCAAATACAGTAATATAATATAATTCTATTATATATGAATATCGAAAGAATATTACATGGAAAAATAGGGAAAATATTTATGTCAGTATTATTGGGATTGGGATTAGCAACTTTATTTAGAAAAGTATGCAAAAATAGAGATTGTATAGTTTTTTATGCCCCTGATATTGAAAAAATAAAAGGTCAAATTTTTAAATTTAACGATAAATGTTATACATTTAAAGAAAAAATAACAAAATGTAACCCTAATAAAAAAATAGTAGAATTTGCGTAATAATACGTAATATAGCAATATTAAGTATTATTATATGGCAACCGCTATAGCATCTTTACCCAATGAAATTAAACCCAACAAAGTTGTTTTAGATGTTAAAGAACAAAATCAAAAAATATCCAATCCTCCACAACAAAGACCAATTCCTACAGAATTGTCTCAGGATTCTATTCATCAAATTGTTCAAGGATTACAAAATGCTGGGGGAAGTACTTTGATTCCAAATAGAGAAATTCCTACAAATAATAATCACATAACTCAAGATGAATCAGTTCAACCTAATTATGTTCCAAAAACCAATAATAATAATTATATTGAAGAAGAAAGTTCAATGGAATCACTTATACAACAAAGTAAAAATAAAAAAGTAGAACAAGATAGATTAGATATTATGTATGATGAATTACAAACTCCCGTTATGGTTATGGTTTTGTTTTTCTTTTTTCAATTACCCTTTTTTCAGAAATCTCTTACTAAATATGCTCCATCGTTATTTTCAAGAGATGGTAATCCTAAATTTTCCGGATTTTTTGTTAAAACTTTAATGTTTGGTGTAAGTTTTTATACTATTACAAAAATTACGAAACAACTAAGTGAAATTTAATATATATTTTTTTAAAATTATATATTAAACATTTGAATTTCTCTTTTTTTTCCTGGTCTTACTCTTCTTCCTCTTCAGGTTCTTCAGCTTCTTCTGCCGCTTATTATGCTTACGACTCTTTCTTTTTTTTTTTGCATTCTTATTTTTTCTTGTTTTTCTCTTAGATTTTTTTCTTCTTTTTCTTGTTTTCCTTTTTCTGCCGCCACCCTTCTTCAAGACGACATTAGCACCCGTCAATTCGACGGGTTTTTTGTTTTTGTCCCTTTCCTTCTTACTTTCCCCGAGAATGGCTTCGAACCGCGCAGCTTCGCCCTCCCCCTTCGGGATATTTATTGTAATTCCATTTGAAGTTCTATGATAATCCATGTTTGGTATCGCTAAAGAAGTAGATAACCCTCGCGTCAAAGCGAGGGGTTTTGATGATGAACTGGATGGTTTTAATGAAGGTTGTTCCTGACTTCCTTCATTTAAATTTCTACAAACAGCAAGATACTGAACCGAATTTGTCCCCTTACTACAACTTTTTGCAGGGGGTTGATCGGGGATTAAATCTGTATTTTGTAAAAATATAATATTTGTTTTTAAATCCATAGGAGAAGATTTTCCCACAGACATTCTCATAGTTTCGGCCAATCCTCTAAAAAGAGCAACAATCAAAAGATACTTTATACTACGAACAGTAGCACTGGGTACACCTGTTTGTGTACATATGACTTCCTCCATGTCTTCAACTCTCTTGTCAATCAGTTCGAGAGTTGAGCCCATTTGTTTTGTTTCACCAACAGCATCAGCATCACCATCAGCATCACCGGCACCATCAGACCTCCACCTTACTACTAATTTATAAAAAGCTCTAACAGCAGCAACTTCTAAAGCTTGCATACCTATAAAATATGCCCATAAGTAATAAGAAGTAGTTTTAATATGTAATAAAACATCCTTAACAAAATTACCGGTTGATTGTGCGAAACTGTCCTGCCACGTGGCCCATGTGAATCGAATTTGTTGTGTTCGTCTCATCGTTGTATCCGCTGAATGCATCATGCCAGGGGCATTCATATAATTTGGGCTACTACTATGAAAAAATCCTGATATAAAGTTCGTTACAACATCTCCTAACTTTGTTAGTGTTGGATTTTTATTTCCTTTTTCAGAAGACTCTGCTTTCATCGTTATAATTCTACGCTTAACTATCTCTATTACGTCACGTGTAACAGCATTTGTCACTTTTTCTTCTATTATGTCTATTATGTCTATTTGTTCACCAAAGATTGCTTTATAATAACTTATACCTAGATATTCTGCAATTGTGCCGTAAGAAAGGGGGACGCCGTCCTCGATTGTTGGCGAAGGCAAAGTTTCTAAATGTTTTAAGTTCATATCTTTAATTTCGCCAACATTTAATTCACCTTTATCAACACCTCCCTCGACAACACGTCCTTGAATATCTTCTAATACATTTTTTAAGTTAGTCATTTCTCCAATATGCGGAGTCAAAACATCTTGATAATTTTGTTTAATTAATAGCGATATTTGAGGACCAAAAGTTTCAAGTTTTTCGTAATAATTATTTGAAATAATACCCCATAAAAATGCACATGTGGCTATTTGGAATATTCTAAAAACGTTTTTACATCCCCCCCCACCTCTTTGATTAATATTTTTCATTCCACCACCATTCTTTTTAGACGAGGGGACAGAACAAGAGACATTGTCGTCTGGTACATACCATAAATCTACGTCGTCTAACATACAATCAATATAAACCATTCTTAAAAAACAATCGTGTTTTAAAATGTCTTCGATGGAGAACGTTCCTGCAAATGGAGGAATAACGTCTTGTGCGGTGGTACGGGTTGTTGATTCTGCTATGGGTGTTGCCCACCCTTTTGTTGTACCTATAATATAATTTGTAAAAGTTTGTTTTTTCCATAATTGTGACCGAACAATACTATTCAACAGTATAAATAATACAAGACTTTTATCTTCATCAAATTCAGCAATTCTGCTTCTATTTTTTTCCTTCAAATCTTGGACTGCGTTTTGCGAATTGAAAAACCCAGGATATTTTTTTTCATATTTTTTTTTTAAATATAATATAAATGATTCAAATATTGGCTCGGCCGCGGTAGACATAATTATATATAAACATTAGAAAACATTATAATTTAGTTATACAAACGTTCTTTTGATTGCAAAAATATCCTACCAAATCATTATTTTTGTAATCTTCTAAATATTTTATTTCTTTAATACCTGAAGCAAGTAATAATCTACAACAAATAATACAAGGATAGTGAGTAATATACGCGGTTGATTCTTTACAACTAACACCCCGTTTAGCACAATCACACAGAGCATTTTGTTCAGCGTGAACAGTAGCTTGTTCATGATTATTTCTTATAATAGAATCGTGTTTGCATCCGGGTAAATGTCCATTATATCCTTGACTAATAATTCTATTATCTTTTACCAATAAGCATCCAACGTGTAATCTTTCACATGAAGATCTTTCCGCAGTCACGGAAACAATTTTTGAGAAATATTGGTCCCAATTTAATCTGGTGGTCATATAAATTTGTTATAAATATTAGTTTAAATAGTTTAAATTAAGTGTTTAATAAATATATATATATATATATGCATAGAAGGTTATTAAAAGAGGGTAAAAAAGCAGTATTTATTCAAGATCATCAAGAATTAAAAGATATATATGCTCAAACTCTTAATCGAGATTATCAATTACATACAGGTGATTTATTTTTAAAGTTATTTTATTATGCGTGTCAATATAATAGAAAAAGCACAATATTATTTTTATTTAGAATATATTTTGAAATATTTACAGAAAGCGAGAAAATAGCATTGCGTCAGGGTTTTTACTATGGTAAAGTAATTATAAAAAAAAAAGAAATCAAACAATGGTACAATGATTGTATATTATCGGTTATCAAAATTAAATAAATTATAATATATATATATATATGAAATTTACAACATTAATATTATATGACGTAATATGTGGGGTTTTATTTTTTCCAATTATCAACATTTTATTTAAATATACAAATCTTAATAAATATTTTAGAAATTTTCCAATAATGTTTTTAAAACCAAAGGATAAATTTTACAAAATTTTTAATAAAGTAAGGGGTAAAAACTATAATTTAACCTACGGTGCGAGAGAAAATTCAAAAAACGATAAGACTCATTATTTTATAACAACATGGAGTATTTTACATATGATATATTTTATTATTAGAGGTATACTTCTGCCAGATTTATATGTGTATCATATAATTTATTCTATTGTTTTTGAATTAACTGAAATATTATTTAATTGTCATGATATGATGGATATAATTATAAATATAGTTTTTTATTATTTTGGTTCAAAATTATCTCCAATAATTAGTAAATTACCTATTTTAAATAAAATACCAATACAAAAATTAAATAAATTATAATATATATATATGGTAAATGTTCCACAAAGATATATTCCGAAAAATCTAACAAAAAAAGATAAAAATAAACAGAGAAAACAATTATTAAAATCTCGTAAAAATTATATAAAAGGTAAATATTATACTCGTAAAAAAATATCTTCTTATAAATCTAAAGTGTCACCACATATATTGAAAGCACGTAAAATGTATAAAATAGAAAAAATTAGACCAACGAGAAAATTATCTAAAGTAACAAAATGTAAATTAAAAGGATTAAAAAAAATGTTTCAAAAGGGTCAAGGTGCGTATTTTTCAAGTGGTAGTCGTCCAAATCAAACAGGTCATTCTTGGGGTTATGCTCGTATGGCAAGTGCTATAACAGGGGGTAAAGCATCTGCGGTAGATTTCAAAATAATACAAGAAAATTGTAAAAAAAATAGTAGGGTTTTAAAATTAGCAAAAAAAGCAATGAAAAAATATAATAAAGGGACTCGGGGTGTAAAAAAAGTGAAAATCGGCGGTGGTTGGAGTAAAAAATATAAAAAAAGTATAAATTGCAAAAAACCAAAAGGATTTTCTCAAAAACAATATTGTAAGTATGGTAGAAAGAAAAAACCCAAACGTAAAATTAAGAAGAAGAAAAATTGAATTAGATTATTAATAAATAAATTAAGTTATTAACAATCAAAACAAATATGAGTGAAAACAAGGCAATTCAACTTGGTCTTTGTTGTTTAAATATGACATTAAGAGGGCAAAATCCTTCAGTATTTGCTTCAAGGAAGATGATAATAAGAACAATAAAACAAAAAGGTATATATTGTTTGAAGCTGAAAATAATAGAAAATTTATGTGATGTTTTAAAAATAATGGATTGGAATGAAGAAAATGGTATAGAATTTGATATAATGATAGAAGCAAAATGTAAAGAATTAGCAATTGAAAAATTATACGAAAATATCCCTTCTTGAATTGTAAAATATAATATAAACATACATATATGAAAAAGGAAATAATGCAATTTATTATTATGACACTTGTTGGTATATTTTTAAATCCTATGAATATGTTAGCTTATAGTATAAATGATTTATATTTTTCTACAACACTATTATATGGTGGATTTTTGATGGCAAGTAATATGATATGGTCACATGAAATAGTTCATTATTTAACAATGGGACATTTTAATAAAAATACCTTTTTATTTGGAATATTACTATCAATATTTATTGTATTATTATTAAGACAACAATTATTTGTTAATGAAAAAAATTGGTTAAAAAGAATGATTCCTCACCATTCTACGGCTTTAACAACAACAACCAGATTAATAGAAAAAGGAAAATTTAAAAACAATGTTAAATTATACAGACTTGCTAAGGATATTATTTATACACAAAAAAGAGAAATTGCATTTATGAAATTAATGTTATAAAATTTAATCTATAATTATATTAATGAAAACAAGAAAAAAACAAAGTAATAATAATAAAACAAAAAAAAATAAGAAACATAAAATGAGTAAACCAAAAAGAGTAAATGGAGAGATTTTTTTTAAAGACCATCCAGAATTTAGACCAAATTTATCTCCAAAACAAATATTTGTAATGGGTAGTTTTGGAGGAACATATTGGAGACCTATCAAGTCAATTTTTTTTAAAGAAACTCTTAAAAATAAACATAAAAAATATCCAAAATCTTGGTGGAAAACTGTACCAGAAGCACATTTAACAAAACCATTCGACAAATATGATATAAAAATCAACAAATATGGTAAAAAAGTGGGAACAACTTTACAATTTTGGCAAGATAAAGGATGGATAGATAAACAAGATCCATATGGATGGGTTCAATGGTATTGTGAATTTTATTTAGGTAGAAGAAGTCATGACGATGAACGACAAATTAGTAGATTTAATAAATTAACAGGTCCAAAAGGAAGATTTAGAAAATGGTTAGTTACACAAATTTTAAAAAAAGGAACAAAAAAAGACTGGGATAACCATAATATAAGTCCAGCTATAAGACAAACATTACAACATTGGGGATATAAATTAAAAAAAAAAGATTTCAATAAAGAGTTAAAAAATAGAAAAATAAAGTAAGAATGATATGAATAAAATATTACCAGATAATTATAATACAAAATTTTGACTTAAATCTGTTAAAGAGTAAGTTTCTTCACTATTTCCAGTTAAATATTGAACTTTTTTACATATATAACCTAATGGATGTTTAACATTATCATAAACTGTTTCTACAAAATCTATGTGACTCCCCATTTTTTTACATTCAACAAACAATTCCTCATTTATTGATTTATCTATTTTATCTATTTTTATTTCCAATTTATCTATTTTTTCATTTGTTTTTTCCAAATTATTATTT
>Ga0209709_10005199_pt1 | contig 10289 bp, 8 predicted proteins | sample ArcticOcean_MG_C_2_FD_187435 | JGI IMG/M metagenome (GOLD analysis project Ga0209709, IMG submission 187435) | Marine microbial communities from western Arctic Ocean - ArcticOcean_MG_CB4_136 (SPAdes) (version 2) | ecosystem: Environmental > Aquatic > Marine > Oceanic | place: Arctic Ocean...
TCTTTAAACACTTTAAATAATAAAATTCCATGTTTTAAATTAATGAAACAAAAACTTAATAGAGGACTAGAAAGAGATTCTAGAATGATTAAATCAACTTGTAAAATATTGAAAGACAATAAGATTGATAAATTTGCTTTTAAAGTCTCAATTACTAAGAACAAATACATTCAAATGTTAAAACAGAGATACATCTCATGCCTTGTTAATTTAAATAAAGATCAAATTAAAAAAGGGATTAAAGAAATAAAAGATATCTATCCTAACAAAATGATATTTGATGATGTTTTGATTTGTGTTAAATATAAAAATTAAACTATTTTTTATTTTCTATTTTAAAAAGTTTCTCACCTAAGGGACTTATTGGGTCTTGTGGTTTTGGTTTAACGTTAGTTTTTTCTTCAACTATTTGTAATAATTTTTTAGCAAGTCCTTTACGTCTGAAGATTGGATTAACAAAAATATATTCAACTTCAGCTTCCTCGTTATATCTAACAAAACCGAGCGTTGTATTGATATTTTTAAATGTGATCACACCATCACTAAAGGAAATATCATAATTAGAGTTATTTAATTCATTCATTAATTATTACCATCTTGTTCAAGTTTTTTTTCTAATTTTCTTACAAAGAAAGAGACAATTAATATCAAAATTAAATACTCTAAAATTAAGAATGTATAAATCTCAAGAGGTCTATAAGTTGAAACAACTAATTCATTAGCTTTTCGTGTTAGATCAGCAATCCCTATGATTGATACCAAAGAAGACATTTTTAAAACATAAACAAATTGATTACCAAGTGCAGGCAGAATATTTTTTATTGCTTGAGGAAGTATTACTAATCTTAATCTTTTATAAAAAGTTAAACCTAATGAACTTCCTGCTTCCCATTGTGATTTCTTAATAGAATTAATTCCAGCTCTGAATATCTCAGCTTGAAAAGCACTTTCACTTATTGCTAAAGCAATTATACCTGAAACAAAAGGACTAAAGCTTAATCCTGTCATTATTGGTAAGCCGTAATAAATCCACAAAATTAAAACTAGCAATGGTATGGCTCTTACAATCTCAACATATCCAATGTTTATATAGGTTAGAAATCTATTTTTAGCTAAAGAAGGTATTGCAACTATGAAACCTACTATCATTGAAATAATGATTGAAATAACTGATATGTAAATTGTTACACCCATACCACTTACTAAAAACTTTAGGTTAGTTAATCCTTCAACATTATTTGGTGAAAGAATAAACCAACCTAATTCCTGACTACTACAAGAAGATAGAGGTAATATTAAAAGTAAAAAAAGTAAATTTCTCACCTTTAAAGTTATAGTGAATTAAAAATTAATTTCTAATTTTTTATAAGCTTTTTAAATTATATTTACTTAATAGATCATCAAAGAAACCAGAGGCTTTTTTGCTTTTAATCCACTCATTAACATAATCATTCCAAACTTTATCATCTATGTTAACCATCATAGCTAAAAATGCAGGATTTTTTTCTCCATCTGGAATAATTGCTAATTGAGGATATTTAATAACAAGTTTATTAGCTTCTGTAGAACTTGTAATATTTCCATCAGCTCTACCAGCTAGAACTTCTTGAAAATCTCTTGCTGGTGATTCAATTGATCTTAATTTTGATTTAGGAAAGAATTCTTTAGCTTTTTCCTCTTGAGATGTTCCGAGAGTTGTAGCAATCGTAACTTTTTTATTATTTAAAGATTCCCATGTTGAATATTTTTTAAGATTTTTTTTAAGCACTAAAGGAACAGTTCCATATTTATAATATGAGTTTGTGAAACCAGCAACTTCAGCTCTTTTTGGAGTTTTAGTTACACTTGTAGAAATGTCATATCTTCCTGCAGTAATTCCTGCAACAATAGTTTTCCATTCAGTAGGTACAAAAGTAATCTTTACACCCATATCTTTTGCTAACTGTTGCATTACATCAATATCGAAACCAACATACTTGTTTGTAGCTGGATCTTTCATACTCATTGGATCCCAGTCACCTGTAGTGCCAACTTTTAACTCACCAGAAGATATTATCTGATCAAGCTTAGATTCTGCGTTAAGAGAAAAGGGTAAAAGTGCTAATAGCACCACTAAAAGTATTTTTTTCATACATCTGATATAACAATGATTTTAATGAATTTAAGGTTATAACCTTGACGCAGCATCGTCAATCCAGGACATTAAATGCTCAGAAAATGATCTTCTAACGAATAAATTTACGGAATTAATTTCCTTGTGATGAAATATCACATCTACTTGAAGTAGTAATGTCTGTGCAACAGCACCTTTTTTTGTCTTAAATTCATTAAAATTTAATGGACAGCCAGTACTTAATAAGTCAAAGACTTTATTACCACTTATATTAATTATAACAAATTGATCTGTAACATTTGTAACTGATCCAAGTTTAGCTTTTGATATGTTGTTGAAAAGAAATTCTTCTATTTCAAAAATATTAGTATTTTTGCCATGTTTATCATTATTTACAATCATCCACTCGTCAGGTCCCAACCATAAGGATGTTAATTTTTCACTGGATGCAGAGGTGTTGGCTTCTGTAGGTAAAATCATATCTGATATTTTTTCTACAATAGCAAAAAAGGAAGAGCCTTTATTAAAATCTCCGTTAGTTAAAAGGTCTTTACTTTTGCCTCTAATATTTAACTTCATGATAGGGCTAACTTCTTCGACTATCAAATTATTGTATTTTTTAACTTTTTTTGATAACGAATTATATTTTAGCATTTAACCTTTTATTTTCTTTATCAAAAAAAACTGGATTTGAAACAGTTACATTTATTGTTTTATCTTCCATGGGTATAAATAATTTTTTACCAATCATGTTTTTTCCACCCTTAACTACAGCAAAAGCAATTGATTTATTTAAATTCGGACTAAAATAACTAGAAGTAACATGACCCAACATTTGAACTGGATTTTGATTTAGTTCAGAAACTATAGGAGCCCCTTCTTCTAAAACTACATTGGGATCATCTGTTAGTAGTCCTACAAAATGTTTACGATCTTCTCGTATAGTATCAGATCTATATAAAGATCTTTTGCCAATAAAATCATATTTCTTTTTACTCACGATCCAATCCATTTGTAGATCAATTGGAGTCATTGTTCCATCTGTGTCTTGGCCAACAATAATAAAACCTTTTTCAGCTCTTAATAAGTGCATTGTTTCTGTTCCATATGGAGTTATATTAAATTCTTTTCCAGCTTCCATACATTGTTCCCATAATGATTTACCGTAGTTTGCTTGAACATTAATTTCATAGCTAAGCTCGCCTGTGAAACTAATACGCATGACTCTACATTTGATTTTTCCAATCTGCGCATCTTTAAAAGTCATATGTGGAAAGCTTTCATCAGAAAAGTCTAAATCTGAAAACAGGGTATTTAATATTTTTTTACTATTTGGACCACAGACACTAGCAGTAGCAAAATGATCTGTAACAGATGTAAGATATACATCCAGTTCTGGCCATTCTGTTTGAAGATAATCCTCAAGTTTACTCATAACATTTGCTGCGCCACCAGTAGTGGTTGTCATAATGTAGTGGTTTTCATCTAATCTTGTAGTAACACCATCATCATACACCATGCCATCTTCATTAAGCATTAACCCATATCTACATTTACCAATTCCAAGCTTTGACCAAGCATTTGTATAAACTCTATTTAGGAATTCTGATGCATCACTCCCTTGAATATCAATTTTACCAAGTGTTGAAGCATCTAATATTCCTGCACTTTCTCTCGCAGCTATACTTTCTCTTTGTACAGCTTCATGCATATTCTCGTTAAGTTGAGGGTAATACCATGCTCTTTTCCATTGACCAACATTTTCAAACTCAGCTTTATTTTGGATGTGCCAATCATTCATTGGAGTTCTTCTAAAAACATCAAAATATTCACCAACATTTCTTCCCACAATAGTTCCAAATGTTAAAGGAGTGTAGGGTGGTCTAAATGTGGTCGTTCCAACTTCACCCATTTCAACTTCTGTTGTATCGGCAATAATTCCTAACGCATGCATATTTCCAAGTTTACCTTGGTCTGTACCCATGCCAGTTGTGGTATATCTTTTGACATGTTCAATTGATCTAAAACCTTCTCTAAGTGCTAGCTTAATATCTTTAGCAGTTGCATCATTTTGATAATCTACAAAAGGTTTGGTTTTTCCAATAATTTTGTCAGACGGTAATAACCAAATATTTTTTTTACTAGTTTCTTTTGATGTTAGTACCGATAGATTTTCGTAGTCAGTTTTCTCAATTTCAAGAAAATTTTTCAAACTAGCTGAAGAATTTTTTATTATATCATCAAGTTCAAAGTCACCATTACAAGAACCGATACTTATTTGCTTAGATGGATATATATTAGGAATAAATACTTGATCCTTATGTCTAAACTTTAATTTTCCACCTGATTGTGTAAATAAATGAACAGCTGGAGTCCAACCCCCAGCCATACCGAGACAATCACATTCAATATTAGTTTTCGATCCAATGATTAACTGACCATTCTTAGAGAGTCCCATGATTGAAATTTTCTTAAGTTTTTTGTACCCGTAAGTATCAACAACTGTATGAGACCAATAAATATTAATACCTAAACTTTCAGCTTCTTTAATTATAGAAGTTTCAGATTTTTCTCTAATATCAATAATTGCTTGCACCTTTATACCTTTTTTAGATAATGATATTGCACTTTCATAAGCAGTGTCATTATTGGTAAATAAAACATTTTTTTTACCACAAACAACTCCGTAGTGGTCAGCATATTTCTTAACTGCTGAGGAAAGCATTATTCCTGGTCTGTCGTTATTATCAAATACAAGAGGTCTTTCTAAAGAGCCTGTTGCAATTATAACTTTATTAGCTCTAATTTTTAAAAGCCTCTGTCTAATTTTATTTTTTTTTTCATTTTTACTTAAATGATCTGTAAGATTTTCTCTAGCTAGTAGATAATTATAACCGTGGTATGCAGCAACACTCGTTCTAGTTTTTATTTCTAAATTATCTAGTTTTTTTAATTCGTTAATTTCATTATTTAACCAATCAGAAGAAATTTTATTATCTATCTTAAAATTCTCTGAATCTTGATAAATTGTTGTTCCACCAATTTCAGTTTTCTCATCTAATAAAAGGGTTCTTAAATTATTTTTGGCAGCAGTTTTGGCTGCCATAATCCCAGATATTCCAGCCCCTATTACCAATACATCACAATGAATATATCTATGATCGTAAATATCAGGATCAGCCACTTTTGGAGATTTGCCTAGACCAGCTGAGTGTCTTATCAGGTACTCATATTTTTTCCAAAAACTAGCAGGCCACATAAAAGTCTTGTAGTAAAAGCCTGCAGGCAGGAAAGAAGATAGAAGATTATTTATTCCTCCCACATCAAAATTCACATTTGGCCAACAATTTTGACTTGATGCTTCCAAACCTTCATAAATTTCAATTTCAGTGGCTCTTACATTAGGTTCTGTAAAAGCTGTATTATCATTTACTTGAACGATTGCATTTGGCTCTTCTGAACCAGCTGTCATTATTCCTCTTGGTCTATGGTATTTAAAACTTCTTCCAATTAAATGAACATCATTAGAAATTAAAGCAGAAGCTAAAGTATCACCCTTAAATCCATGATAAGTTTTTCCATTAAATTTAAATGAAACATTAGTCTTTTCATCAATAAAATTGCTACTTTTAACTCTTAGATTTTTTGTCATTTTTATTCTGCGGGAGGTTCTTCGCCCATTTTATAAATTATTTTAATTTTATCATTAGTTGTGTCTCTAACCATATTAAACCACTTTCTACATCCGTGGGCATGGTTCCATCTTTCATATTGAATACCTTTAATATTTTTTCTCATAAATAAAAATTCAGCCCATTCGTTATCACTTAATTCAGTTGGTTGTTTTGGCCTTTCTATATGTGCTTCACCACCAGCCTTAAATTCACTTTGATCTCTTTCTCCACAAAAAGGACAATTGATTATAAACATTTAATGAGCCACTGCTGCTGCGCCATGCTCATCAACAAGGTCACCGCTAATAAATCGATTTAAGTTAAAAGCTGCATTAAGTTTGTGTGGCTCATTATTTGCAATTGTATGAGCAAATAAATCTCCTGATCCTGGTGTAGCTTTAAAACCACCTGTGCCCCAACCACAATTAAAATATAAACCTTTTATAGTTGTTTTACTTATTATGGGACTTGCATCTGGACAAATGTCTACAATACCACCCCATTGTCTGAGCATTCTCATTCTACTAAATATTGGATATAGTTCTATTATTGCATTTAGAGTTCCTTCAACAATTTGATGACTACCTTTTTGTGAATATGAAACATAATCATCTGTTCCTGCACCAATTACAAGTTCACCTTTGTCAGATTGACTAACATAAGCATGGACTGCATTAGACATTACAACTGTATCAATAATAGGTTTAACTGGCTCAGAAACAAGAGCTTGAAGTGGCTTGCTTTCCAGTGGCAATCTTAAACCAGCCATATTAGCAAGTACACTTGAATGACCAGCAGCAACTACTCCAATTTTTTTAGTTTTGATAAAACCTTTCGTTGTTTCTAGACCTTCAACTTCATCACCATTACGTCTAATGCCTTTGACCTCACAGTTTTGTATTATATCAACACCCATTTCATCAGCCCCACGAGCGTACCCCCATGCAACTGCATCGTGTCTAGCTGTACCAGCTCTTCTTTGAAGAGTTCCACCTAAAACAGGGTAACGAATATCTGGAGAAGTATTAATAATTGGACAAAATTTTTTAACCTCTTCAGGACTTAAATATACAGCATCAATGCCATTTAATCTATTTGCATGAGTTCTTCTTTTTAAATCTCTCACATCTTGTAAATTATGAGCAAGGTTCATCACTCCCCTTTGACTAAACATTACATTATAATTAATTTCTTGAGACAAACTTTCCCAAAGTTTTAACGCATGATCATAAAGGCCTGCACTTGCATCCCATAAATAATTTGATCTTATGATAGTAGTATTTCTTCCAGTGTTACCACCACCAATCCAACCTTTTTCAACAACAGCTATGTTTTTCATATGGTGTTTTTTTGCTAAATAGTAAGCTGTAGCTAATCCATGACCACCACCACCAACGATAACAGCATCATATTCTTTTTTAGGAGCAGGATCTTTCCAGGCTTTTTGCCAATTTTCATGGTAAGAAAAAGCATTTTTAATTAAAGAGAATATTGAATATTTATTTTTCATAATATTATTCAAGAATTACTTTATAAATATTGAAAATTCAATACAATCGGTTATATCCTTATCGAGTGGAAGAGTGGGTGAGAGGCTGAAACCAGTCGTTTGCTAAATGACCGTGCGAGGAAACTTGTACCGAGGGTTCGAATCCCTCCTCTTCCGCCATTAAAATAGAGGATGATTTTTAAAAAAGTCTTTCATTTTAATAGGTTTTTTCTCTAATATATATCGATAAACATTATAATTCTCCATAACACGTTGAACGTAATTTCTTGTTTCTTTAAACTTTATTAGCTCAACCCAATCTACAAAATCAATTTGGTTTTTTTGAGGATTTTTATTGATTTTTTTCCAATACTTAACTCTTTTTGGCCCAGCATTGTATGCGGCTGTAGCAAAAGGGTAGGCACCGTCATACTGCAAGATTAAACCAGCTATGTAGTGCGAACCTAGATTAATATTGTACTCAGGGTCGGATGTTAATCTTGATTTTGAATAAGGAAGTTTTGCTTGCTTAGACACTAATTTTGCAGTGTAAGGCATTAATTGCATCAACCCTTGAGCTCCCGCATGACTGTTAGCAGACATGTCAAATTCACTCTCTTGTCTAATTAAAGAAAGTATAAATGCAGATTCAGGTATTTTACGACCATTAACATAATTAGGTGTGCTTATTACAGGGTAGTTAAAATCATTGTGAAACCTTTTTTCATATGAGGCTAATTTTGAAATTTGTATTGCAAAATCATATCTCGATATATTTGATGCAAGTTCTGCAGCTAAAATCTCACTACCACTACCCACATTATCATTAGCAATATGTTTTAAAATATTTTTTGTATACTTATCTTTATTTAATTCATCTAAAAGATAAATTATTCTAACTAAATCTTTTTTATAAAAGTATTTTCTATATTCATTTGTAATTTTTTGCTGCTCTTCAAGCTCAAAGTTTTCATTAGGTTTGATCTTTAAGTGAGCTAATTGGCCATAATACGTTGTCAAATAATTAGTTGCCTCCTCGTACCATTGTTGTGATTGTTTTTTATCACCAATTTTTTCATAGGATCTTCCAAGCCAGTAAGCTCCTCTAGATAAACTTATTGGGTAACTAACATTCTGATAGAAATTATTAAAATGATCTATTGCTAAAATAGGGTCGTCTAAAAAGCTTAATGCAATCCATCCACTTATCCATTCAGCTTCGGCAAATTCTGGGCTTTTATCGAGGGAGTGTTTACTCGCAACTTTGTAAGCGGACTCATATTTTTTCTTATAAATAAGAGCTCTTGCCACAATAGCTCTTTCTGTCCACCATTTGTCAGGTCTAACTAAATAATCCTTATCATTTCTAACTTTAAATATAATATCTAATGAATCGTCAATTCTTCCACGTTTCCTTCTCCATTTAAGTCGATCATAATTTAGTCCAGCATCATTTTTAAGTTTTACTGGAACATTCTTAATAGCCTTATCAACACCATAAGACTTACTCATTAAAATTTGTCTAGCTGTATAAAGCAACTCATAGTCTTTAGGTAAATACCTCAACATTCTTTTTAAATCCCAAGATTTACCTTCCCAAGCTAAATAGTCTGCTCGTTTAATATAGTCCTCTGCATTCAAATATTTTCTATACTTTTTTCTAAAAAATTTCATATTAGATCTATTTAGATCTGCATTTATCCATCCATCTTTAATCAAAAATTTTCCTTTTTCAATATCACCAGTTTTTATAAAGCTTTCTCCCAGTATTAATTTTCCATAACCACTTAATGGTTCATTTGAGTCAAACCAATTTATTATTTTTTTTGGTGAAATCCTATCCGTTGAAAGTTTGTGCTCAGCTAAATATCGAATTCTACTAATTCTGGGGTAATTTTCATTACGTTTAATAAATGATAAATAATCATAAAAACTTGCTTGATTACCTGTTGTTAACAAATACCTCCATTGAATAAAATTATATATAGATTTGTCCTTAGCTTTTTTTGATAAAGACAAAGCGGTAGTCCATTTACGTTTTTCTAGGGCTTGAATAGCTCTTTTTGCTATGTCAAAATCTTTTTGACTATAAAACTTTGAACTTTTTTTTTTTTTCGTTGATGCTTTTTTGACTATTAGGGGTTTGCTCTTTGGTATCAAAAAATCAATTTTTTCACCTTTTTTTTTAATTACTTTAGCGATGATTTCTTTTGTTTGCTTTGATGGCTTTGATTCAGGTTTTGCAATTTCATTGGATAATTTTTTCTTTTCTACTTTTTTAATGGGTTTTGATTTAGGTCTTATAATACCTTGTGCTAATTTACTTTCCTTTGTTATCTTATCTAAAATAGGTTTTTTTAATGGGACTATTGATAGCTCAACGGCATTAGAGTTATCCATAAATAACAAAGTCACCAATAATAATTTTATATAAAATGATATATTTTTAAGCATAAATTTTACTAAATGAATCAATAAACTATGTTATAAGTATTTATGTTCAAAGGATCAAATGTTGCTTTAATAACACCGTTTAAAAATGATAAGCTTGATGAAGAGGCTTATATTAAGCTCATCCATTTCCAAATTAACAATGGAACCAATGGACTAGTTCCTGCAGGAACAACAGGTGAATCTCCAACATTGAGTCACGATGAGCACCAAAAAGTAATTGAATTGTGCATTAAAGAGAGTAATGGAAAAAATATAGTAATAGCTGGAACTGGGTCAAATTCTACAAAAGAAGCAATTTCTCTCACCACTCACGCAGAAAATGTAGGTGCAAATGCAGCTTTAGTAGTTACTCCTTATTATAATAAGCCTACTCAAGAAGGATTATATCAACACTACAAAGCAATTAATGACAAGTGTGGGATACCTATATTAATTTATAATATTCCGGGACGATCTGTCATTGACATGTCGGTTGATACAATGGCCAGGTTATTTGAGTTAAAAAATATTGTTGGTGTTAAAGATGCAACAGGTGATTTAAATAGAGTGGATCAACAAA
>Ga0209709_10005200_pt1 | contig 10289 bp, 8 predicted proteins | sample ArcticOcean_MG_C_2_FD_187435 | JGI IMG/M metagenome (GOLD analysis project Ga0209709, IMG submission 187435) | Marine microbial communities from western Arctic Ocean - ArcticOcean_MG_CB4_136 (SPAdes) (version 2) | ecosystem: Environmental > Aquatic > Marine > Oceanic | place: Arctic Ocean...
GGGCCCTAGCTACAAAAATGTATGTTCGGTGGCCCGGCAAATTAGCTAGGAAATCACAGGAGACAGAGTCGGAAGCATCAGACTGAGTAGGTGACGCAGGGGCAAGAATCGCCGTGCTACGCCAAAGCCCAGCAAACTCTAGGCACGGTTGATAAATCATCGCTGTGAGTAAAAAATAACGGCTTTAACCTAGTTATCCTAGCGTCAAAGGCGGGATCAAACAGACGATTCTGATAATAGGGCTGGCCTTCAGGCGTCTGCTCGAACATTGCCTCAACACGGATTATTTGGCTTATGGCTACTCCGCTGACTGCAAGTTGCACCGCAGTTCGTTCAAGTTTTTTACCCCGTAAAATTTAGGTATTCACCGTCCCTAAAGTTATCTCCTTAACCGCAGATATTTCAGCAGGCGGCTGCGCCACCGTAGTTTAGGCAGCGACTGTCAAGTTGAGAGCTAGGTGCGTAGCGGATGATGTGCCCCATATATGAGTGACATCACTAAGATCGGTCGAAATGTATCTATCTACATAACTGTCTCCGCGTCCTTTGATGGGCGCTAACGACGGTGGCATGGGTGGGTATGTAAGTTGAGAGGTGTGGCTCTAAGCGCAGACTAAGAACTGTTTGGTCATAATTAGTGCCAATATCTACTATTTAGACGTACCTTAGGGATGATTTAGATTCAAAGAGAGGCACTTTTTAGATTATTATGAAGGGCTAACATTAAGACTCCCTTATTTCACTTGGATCTAGACGATATGAAGTTTACAGGTACAGATAACTACGTAGCCACCGAAGAGTTGCAAATGGCAGTCAACGCAGCGGTAACCTTGCAACGTCCGCTGCTGATCAAGGGCGAGCCGGGCACCGGTAAAACCCTGTTAGCCGAAGAGGTCGCCAACGCGCTGGGCAAGCCGCTGTTAGCGTGGCACATAAAATCGACTACTAAGGCTCAGCAAGGTCTGTATGAGTACGATGCCGTATCTCGCCTGCGCGACTCGCAGCTGGGTAGTGATAAGGTTAATGATATTAGTAATTACATCGATAAGGGCAAGATGTGGGAAGCGTTTACGGCAGATGAGCAGGTGGTACTGCTGATTGACGAAATTGATAAAGCTGATATTGAATTCCCTAACGATCTGCTGCATGAGCTGGATAAGATGGAATTCCATGTTTATGAAACCGGTGAAACGATTAAAGCGATTCAGCGACCTATAGTTATAATTACCAGTAACAATGAAAAAGAACTACCTGATGCATTCTTGCGTCGCTGTTTCTTCCATTTTATTAACTTCCCTGATCGTATGACTATGCAGCGTATTGTTGATGTGCACTTTCCTAATATTAAGAAGCAATTAGTGGACGATGCGATGGATATCTTTTTTGATGTGCGCAAGATTCCCGGGCTGAAAAAGAAGCCCTCCACCTCTGAGTTAGTGGACTGGTTAAAGCTGATTATGTCAGATGATATTCCCGATGATATTCTCACCAACCGTGATCCGACCAAGGCGATCCCGCCCCTTTATGGAGCGTTGCTAAAAAATGAGCAAGACGTGCATCTTTTGGAACGTCTAGCGTTTATGACGCGTCGTGAGGGCAGATAGGTCGGCCTTGGCTAGCCGAGTTTAATCTATGCTAATTAACTTCTTTCAGACATTGAAGAAAGCCAATGTGCCCGTTTCCATTAAGGAACTCTTGGACCTTCTTACCGCGATGGAACAAAATTTGGCCTTCGGGTCTATGGATGAATTCTATCTGCTGGCGCGCACTGTGTTGGTTAAGGACGAAAAGTACTACGATCGCTTTGACCGAGCTTTTGGTGCCTACTTTAAGAACCTGCAAAATATTGACGGTATTATCGAGGCTCTATTGCCGGAAGACTGGCTTCGGAAGGAGTTTGAAAAGCACTTTACGGATGAAGAAAAGGCCAAGGTTGAAAGCTTAGGGGGTCTCGAAAAGCTTATAGAGGAGTTTAAAAAGCGTCTTGAGGAGCAAAAGGGGCGCCACGAAGGTGGCAATAAATGGGTGGGTACCAACGGTACCTCTCCGTTTGGTCATGGCGGTTTTAACCCTGAGGGTATCCGTATTGGTGGTCCGGGCGGAAAGGGCACTGCCGTCAAAGTCTGGGACGAGCGCCAATACCAAGATCTCGATGACTCGGTTGAAATTGGCACGCGCAATATCAAGGTAGCACTGCGGCGGCTGCGCAAATTTGCCCGCGAGGGCTCTGCTGATCAGTTAGATCTTGATGACACGATTCGGTGCACCGCTCGCAATGCGGGAATGCTAGATATAAAAATGGTACCTGAGCGTCACAACGCGGTGAAAGTGCTTATCTTTTTTGACGTTGGCGGCTCGATGGATCCCTACGTACGCCTCTGTGAAGAGCTGTTTTCTGCGGCCAAGACCGAGTTTAAGCATCTGGAGTACTTTTATTTTCATAACTGTATGTATGATTATGTGTGGAAAGATAATCATCGTCGCCGAGACGAACAGATTTCTACCTATGATCTGTTGAATAAATACTCCGCTGATTACAAAGTAATCTATGTGGGTGACGCCTCTATGGCGCCCTATGAGGTCACAAGTCCAGGTGGTAGCGTTGAGTATCACAATGAAGAATCGGGAGCTATGTGGATGCAGCGCATGTCTGACACCTTCGAAAAGTTGATATGGATAAACCCTGTGCAGGAAAAATACTGGGAATACACCCCCTCTATAATAATGCTCCGTGATCTAATTAACGGTAAGATGTTTCCGCTAACGCTTGGCGGCCTTGAGAAAGGCATGTCACTGCTTTCACGATAAACAATCAATGGTCTCTGGATGACAATAGTCCTGGACAGCAATAACAATAGGCATTATCTATGCAGGTGCAAAAAGCGGTTTTAGACGCGCAAAAAAGGGTGGGTTTGGCCACTGAACAACCAGCTTACGGCAAGTCACTCCTAGCCGTATGGCAACAAGCCGTGGCTGATTCGTCGTCACGTCCTGCGTTCACCTGTCTGGGTCATACCTTAAGTTATGGAGAGGTTGATCAGTTGGCGCGGCGGGTTGCGAGTTATTTTCAGCGACAGTTAAAGCTGGTACCGGGAGACCGAATCGCTGTGCAATTACCTAACCTTGTTCAGTACCCTGTAGTGGTGATTGCGGCATGGAAGCTGGGCCTGGTTATTGTTAATGTCAATCCAATGTACACCCCTCGTGAGTTGGAACATCAGCTCAACGATGCCGGCGTCAAGGCAGTGGTGGTGCTAGACCAGTTTTATGAGACCTTACTTGAGGTGCTGCCGTCTACCTCGATTGAACACGTTATTGTTACAAGACCTATTGATCTGCTGCCGGATCCTAAGCGAAGTGTTCTTAGTGCAGCGATGGCGCTTTTGGGTAAAAGGCCGTCACTGCGAAAAGGGAGGCATACCCGTTTTTTAGACTTGTTTAGCTATGGCAGCAATTATTCAGTTCATCGGGCGAAGCCCGAAGATATCTGCGCGTTGCAATACACTGGCGGTACCACTGGGGTGTCAAAAGGCGTAATGTTGACGCAGTCCTCGATGATGGCCAATCTGTCACAGTTGCTGGATGTTATCTCTATATTAGAAGAAGAGGTTAAATACTGTGTGACAGTTGCGCCATTGCCGCTTTACCATATTTATGCCTTTGCACTCTGCATGGGGCTTGTGCCTGCTACAAGGGGGCATGCGGTGCTTATTCCTGATCCGCGAGACCTTAAGGCCTTTGTCGGCGCCATTAAGAACGTCCCATTTGATATCTTCTGCGGTCTAAATTCTTTGTTTGTTGCGCTGTTACAGGACAGGGGTTTCCAAAGGCTAAACTTTTCAAAGTTGCGGTTGACCCTTTCTGGGGGCATGGCACTCATGGAATCTGTTGCCAATGACTGGCGTTCGGCGACTGGCTGTGTAGTTAGTGAAGGTTACGGCATGACTGAAGCCTCGCCCGTTATCTCCATGAACCCCTCTGGGTATGAGAAAATTGGCAGTGCTGGTATACCGCTTCCTGGTACTGAGGTTAAGGTGGTAGATGAAGGGGGTGTCGAACAGCAAGTCGATGGCATCGGTGAACTTTGGATTCGCGGTGCGCAGGTGATGAAAGGCTACTGGAATCGTCAAGAGCAGACGGATGAAGTCATCATAGATGGCTGGTTACATACTGGCGATATAGTGATGGTTGATGAAGAGGGCTACATCAAGATTGTCGACAGGCTCAAGGATATGATTATCGTCTCAGGCTTTAACGTCTATCCCAATGAGCTTGAGCAGGCCCTAACTCTAATGCCGGGAGTCTTGCAATGTGCCGCCATTGGAGTGCCGGACAAAAAGGCTGGGGAGGTGGTGAAAATGTTTGTGGTCACTGGCGATACACAACTGTCGGCTGATGAGGTGATCGAATTCTGTCGCAAAAATATGGCAGCATACAAGGTCCCCAAATTTATTGAGTTCCGTTCGGAGTTGCCGCTCAGTAATGTCGGGAAGGTGGTGCGCAAGGATCTTAAAGCAGAAGAAAAAATCGCAGCGTTGAGCTAAGTGTCGACTGGATTAAATGCCAATTGGCAGAAACAAAAAAGGCCGAGTTATTTCTAACTCGGCCTTTTTTGTTTGGCGCTTTTATTACAGATTGTAGACCACGCCGAGGAAACCAACGACGGTTAGCACCACTGTGTATGGCAGAGCCATAATCACCATACGCATATAAGATAAGCGAATAAGTGGTGCCAGCGCGGACGTAAGCAGGAACAAGAATGCTGCCTGACCGTTAGGTGTCGCCACACTAGGTAAATTAGTACCCGTGTTAATAGCGATTACCAGCTTATCAAACTGATCACGACCAATGTCGCCGGCATCAAATGCAGTGCGAACCTCATTGATATAAACCGTGGCGACGAATACATTGTCGCTTATGGCCGACAGCAGGCCGTTCGCAAGGAAAAATACGCCTGGCTGCATGTCTTGATCCATAGCCAGTACGGCGTGAATCACCGGTGAGAACAGATGCTGCTCGTGAATAACGGCGACAATGGCAAAGAACACAACTAACAAGGCCGTAAAAGGCAACGCCTCTTCAAATGCATGGCCGATACGGTGCTCTTGAGTAATCCCATTGAAAGCGGTTAAAAGAACGATAACGGTGAGGCCGATTAGACCAACTTCTGCCATATGAAAGGCCAGTGCTAAAACCAGAAGAACCGCGACTATAGATTGGGTAATCAGGGCTGCCTTGTCATACTGAGTACGCTTTGAATCTTCGTGGTCGCTTGACTCTTTTAGGACCGCGCGAACTTCTTCGGGCAAGGTCGCTCCATAGCCTAAAATCTTGATCTTCTCGAGCAGTACGCAGGTTAGGAGGCCACAAACTAAGACAGGCATCGTCACCGGGGCCATGCGGACGAAGAATTCCATGAAATCCCAGCCAGCGCGCTCCGCGATGAGTAGATTCTGAGGCTCGCCGACTAGAGTGCACACGCCACCCAGCGCTGTGCCGACAGCGCCATGCATAATAAGGCTGCGCAGGAAGGCGCGAAAATCCTCAAGATTCTGGCGATGATTTGAGATTAAGTTATTGTCGTCGGAGTGGTCATGTCCATCTTCAATAATTTTCTTACCCGAGGCCACTTTGTGGTACACCGAGTAAAATCCTACTGAGATGGTAATCAATACAGCCGTGACAGTCAGCGCATCAAGAAAAGCCGATAGGACGGCGCCAGCAAAGCAGAATAGAAAAGAGAGTAAAGTCTTGGATCTAACACCTAACAAAATCTTTGTAAACACAAATAGCAGCATATCGCGCATAAAATAAATGCCTGCCACCATAAACATGAGCAGCATGATAACGGGGAAGTTAGCGACGGTCTCATCATAGACGGCCTGTGGACTCGTAAGGCCCATAATAACTGCTTCAATTGCCAGTAGACCACCAGGCTGCAGTGGGTAACACTTCAATGCCATCGCTAGTGTAAAAATAAACTCAGCAATAAGTACCCAGCCCACAATGAAAGGGCTAGTGAAGTACAAGATCAGGGGGTTGAGTACCAAAAAGGCGATAATGGCACTCTCGTACCAGCCGGGTGAGTTGCCGAGGAAATTCTTTTTAAATGCCTGCGGTAATGTGGGGTTCATGTAACACGCCTTTAATAATTAAAAAGTTATGATTAGGTCCGCTTTCCAATTACTATGACAGCGGCCCAACACCTTATTTATTCATGATAAACTTGCATAGCAAGCGATGACGACTTTATCGATAGACTTGGAAATTTGCAAGCATTGAACGGGTCTTTAGGCCGGTTTTATACATCCTATTAAAGGTAAATCTTCCTGTGACTATCCCCGCAAGCCTAAATGGTTTTTATGCAAGTCCGGCATCTCTAAATACCGAAAAAAAATGGATTGTCGCCGTGGTAGGGCGAGATATTTTGCTGGCTGATGGTGCCGGAATAGCCAAAGACCCTATTATTGACAGTGATGCGACTGATACGCTGCGCTTTTTCTGCCAACGGAAAATAGGCCTCGGTCAGTGGCTGACCCGTGACTGTGAAGTATGGGAGCTAATGCCAGAAATAGCTGCGACTGAAGGGTTCACAGTTATAGGGTTACGTGACGTACTTATGGTTGCAGGTGAGGAAATTTTTGCGCTGGTCTGCCGTGCCGTGCAGCTGTTGGATTGGCAGAATGCACACCGCTTTTGTGGGAGTTGTGGAGAGCCTAATAAAGTTAGTGACAAAGAGCATGCATTGACCTGTCATGTCTGTAACATCCATAATTACCCACGTATTTCCCCCTGCGTTATTGTGCTTGTGACTCGCGGAGATCATTGCCTTTTGGCTAGAAATCCCAGTTGGCCCCCCAATCGCTTTAGCGCGGTGGCCGGGTATCTTGAGGCGGGAGAGAGCGCTGAGCAGGCCTTGCATCGGGAGGTATTTGAAGAGGTTGGTGTCGAAATCGATAATATCCGCTATGTGGGCAGCCAGTCTTGGCCCTATCCTGGCCAGCTTATGCTTGGCTTTATTGCCGATGCGGTGACTGATGAAATCACTGTTGATGGCATTGAGATTGCAGAGGCAAACTGGTTTCGTTATGACCAGTTGCCTGGGCCTCCGGCACCAAAAGGAATTATTGCCGGGCGCCTGGTGCAGCAATATGTCGCTGAGGCGACTCTGGCCTTCGGGTAGTCGCCATTAGCGTCTATACTATCGACCTGGCAATGTATAAATTATTGATTAATCTGGAGTGAACCTTGGAATTCTTTTTTGAATACGGCCTGTTTTTGGCCAAGATTGCGACGGCTGTGTTGGCCTTTGGTGTGGTTGTTAGCATTATTGTTAATGCTCGTGAGAAGACCGTTCAGGGTAGTGAGAAGGGGCACCTTGAAGTGACGCCTCTCAACGAGCTTTTTGAACATATGAGTGAGTCCATGTTGTTGGCCACCATGGATGAGGCGCGACAAAAAAGTGAGGAGAAACGTCTTCATAAGGCTAAGAAGAAGCAGGCTGCTCTGGATAAAAAGGCGGATAAAAAAGCCGGCAAAAAGTCTGCCGACGACGATGCCGAACGGCCAGCGAAAAATCGTGTGTTTGTAGTCAACTTTGATGGCAATATTAGTGCATCTGCAGTCAGTCATCTGCGTGAAGAGGTTACCGCAATTCTCACGCAAGCCACTAAAAGCGATGAGGTGTTAATCAAGCTCGAGAGCCCTGGAGGTATGGTGCATAGCTACGGTTTGGCCAGTAGTCAGCTTGATCGGTTGCGTAAAAAGAGTATTCCCCTGACCGTCTGCGTCGACAAAGTCGCTGCCAGTGGAGGATATATGATGGCCTGTGTGGCTGACAAGATCTTAGCGGCACCCTTTGCCATTGTCGGTTCCATCGGTGTGGTGGCGCAGATGCCCAATTTCAACAAGGTCCTAAAGAAGCATGATGTGGACTTTGAGATACTCACTGCGGGCAAGTATAAGCGCACCTTGACGATGTTCGGTGAAAATACCGATGAGGGCCGTGAGAAATTTGTCGAGGAGCTAGAAGAAACTCATACGCTCTTTAAGCAGTATGTCGCAGAGCGTCGTCCGCAGGTGGATATTGAGAAATTAGCCACGGGTGAGATCTGGTATGGTTCCCAAGCCAAAGCATTGGAGCTGGTTGACGATGTCATGACCAGCGATGAGTATCTGGTATCCCGCATTGCTGAGGCGGATGTCTTTGAAGTTGCCTTTGTGCAGAAGAAAAAGCTCTATCAGCGTTTAGGTATTGCCGCAGAGGAAAGTGCCGATCGTCTTCTTTTGCGCTGGTGGGCGCGTCTGACCCAGGACTCCAACAAACAATTTTAGCGAGCTTAAACCAATGGTGTCAGTCTCTGCGAAGCCTGTCGCTGATGGCAATTGGGCTTGGAAAATTGAACACAACGATATAGCTCGAGACCAAAAAAGTAATAATGGCTGTTGCCTGTATTAGGTGAGAAGCGTTATTGCCGATCAGCTGCATGTGGAAGGCAACATAGGCTATCAGAAGCGAAAACTCGCTGTTTTGTCCCAGCCTGAAGCCAATATCCCAGCATAGGGTTTGACTTTCCCGTTGACCTCTCAGTAGGAGGTGGTAAACGGTCGGTTTGAGCGCCAACATAGCGCCCGCCAATATCAGTGCCGGCACGGCTATGTGAGGGATGAGGGACAGATCAAAGCCACCGCCCAGGGCAAAGAAAAACAAAATCAAAAAGAAGTCGCGCAGGGGTTTTAGATTTAGCGCGATATATTGCGATATGGGGGAGGTCGCTAGGGAAATGCCCGCGATAAAGGCCCCAATCTCGCGGGATAGGCCCACAAATTCGGCCAGTTCGGCTACTCCCAAACACCAGCCTATGGCAAGCAAAAAAACATACTCGCCAATGCGATCAAAGCGCGCAAAGAGCGGTTGTAGAGCGTAGCGAACCATAATTATAGAGCCGCCAACTACCAAGGGCAGCGCGACAAGGCTCTTGCCGAAGTTAATCAGGCTGTCGCCGCTGCCAGTGCCGGATATCAGAATCAGCAGTACAAAAATCGCCAGAAAATCCTGCATCAGTAGCATGCCGATCATCAGCTCACCGGAATGCTTGTGATGCAGCACTGTGGTAGGTAGCAGCTTGATACCAATAATGGTGCTGGAAAACATCATAGAAGCGCCAATAATCAGACACTCGTGCCAGGTAAAGCTAAATAGATGGGCCACACCAAAGCCGACGCTAGCAAAAGCCAGCGAGCTGATAAGCGTGATAGGGGTCACCTGACGTAACACATGCCCCAGAGCCTGCGGCTGCATGTCCAAGCCGAGTAAAAATAACAGAAAGATAATGCCAATGCTGGCAATTTCGCTAATGAGCTCAACGTCGGTAACCCAACCGAGCGCGTGAGGGCCCATTAGCGCACCGAGAAGTATGTAGACAACCAGCAGCGGCTGACGACCGAATAGCGCAAGCGAGGCAACCACGGCAGAGCCGGTGAAGATTAAAAAGAACAGCTGTATTAGATGATGATCCATCAAATTTACCTTATCCGATTGTTAGCCGCGCCGCTTAAATTATCTCCGTCGTTTAAAGAGTGGCTCTGGCTGGTCGACGGCAACCTGATAGGCGTCAGTGAAGTCGCACAGTGATTTACTGGCTTCGGCCAGATCTATTTCTGACGAAAACTGAAATGCGTTAAAGCCACACCGCTGCATGAGAAATAACTGATCGCGAATGATTTGACCAATAGCCCGTAGTTCGCCCCTGTAGCCATAGCGTTCGCGCAACAGGCGGGCAGCTGAAAAACCCCTACCATCGACAAATTTAGGGAAGTTAATAGCAATTACCGGAATATCCACAATCTCATCGGCCAATGGCTCAATCTCCTCATGGCTATCTAGCCACAGACCAATCTCACCGACATGATTGCTGAGTGTCTGTCGTGATCCCTGCCAATGCCTGGCTGAGAGCAGGACATTGCCCTCTGGAACAGTTTCGCTATCAGCGCTGACCAGCTGCCAGCTGTTGTCGACAATGTTACCGTCTTTAAGTAACTGTGGCATAGACGCGCTCCTTAAATTTACCCTGTCCGATACGCTGATAGGTGCTTAGAAAACTCTCTTCCAGAAGACGATTTTCAACATAGATATCTAGTATTGACTCGATGCTATCGACCACTTCACCGCGAGACAGTGATGGGCCTAGTACATTGCCCAGCGCCGCATTTTTTCCCGCGCTGCCGCCGAGTTGTATTTGATACCATTCCTCGCCCTTCTTATCGACCCCGAGAATGCCTATATGGCC
>Ga0209709_10005201_pt1 | contig 10289 bp, 11 predicted proteins | sample ArcticOcean_MG_C_2_FD_187435 | JGI IMG/M metagenome (GOLD analysis project Ga0209709, IMG submission 187435) | Marine microbial communities from western Arctic Ocean - ArcticOcean_MG_CB4_136 (SPAdes) (version 2) | ecosystem: Environmental > Aquatic > Marine > Oceanic | place: Arctic Ocean...
AAGAACCCATTATTGAAAAATCAATTAAATTTTTTGGACTACACTCAATGTTAGCTCCTAAATCTAAAACAACACTCATCCCTTTTTTATTTGGCCATAATGCTGATAAAGCTGGTTTGTCTATATTATCAATCATTTTAAGATTAAGCTTAGAAATCACTAGCAAAGCTCCGGTGTTACCTGCTGATATTACTACATCTGATTTTTTTTCTTTAACACTTTGGATTGCAAGCCACATACTTGTATTTTTTCCACGCTTAGCACCCTCTAATGGGCTATCAGTGCCCTTAACAATATCCTTTGTATGAATTACTTCAAAAGAAGAATTTAATAGATTACTATTAATATGAGGAAGAATTTTGTCTTTATCACCAAAGATTTGATAAAATGAATTTTTATTATCTTTAAAATGATGAATAATACCATCAACGACTTTTTTTGGCGAACCGTCACCACCCATTGCATCGACTGCAATTTTTATTATTTTGTTCATTTATAATATTGAGTTTATTATTCTTTAGGGTCTAAAACTTGTCTACCTCTGTACATACCAGTTTTAAGATCCAAATGATGAGGCAGTCTGTATTCACCAGATTTTTTATCCTCAACAATATTTGTAGATTTGAACTTCATATTCTGAGCTCTTCTCATTCCAGTTCTTGACGGGGATTGTTTACGTTTTGGTACAGCCATAATAAAATTATTGTTTAAGTACACCTTTTATATGAGAAGTTAAAGTATTATTTTTTAAATTTAAGCGATATTTTTCAAAATAATCTTCTAAATATTGAGTATTTATAGCGTTATCTAAAAAACCTTCTAAAAGGGAGATTCTAGATTCTTTTGTTAAACCATCCCAATCATGAATTTTATTTATCATCCCATAAAATAAATTTAAATAATCTTTCATTTTTTTATTTATTGATTGGTCACCATAGCCAATTTCTCTAATACTCAACTCAACTTGTCTAAAAATATAATCATATATTTCCTGTAAGAGCTTTTTATCGTTATTTTCTTTATAAATTTTTAAAAAAAAAGCAAAATGGAGAAGAAAAAAAATCAATCTATCTGAAAATGTGTCTTGATTTTCAAAATCTTGATATAATTCTTTATTTCTAGTTAATTTAACTAAATTATTGTAAATATTTATATAATCTTTATTCATGAAAAATTTATTTATATTCTTATTAATAGCATTATTTTTTTCTGCTTGTAGCCTTAAAAAGGTAACAAAACACCACGGTGTTCATTTTTTAAATAAAAAACAAGAAAAACTTACTGTGAATCAATCAAATAAAAATGATATATTAAAATTGTTAGGTTCCCCTTCGTCCAAAAGTACTTTTGATAATGACCTATGGATTTATATTGAAAGAAAAACTGATAACTCATCTCTACTAAAATTTGGTAAAGAAAAAATTTTACTAAATAATGTGTTAATTTTAGAAATTAATAGCATGGGCATATTAGAAAAAAAAGAATTTCTAGATCAAGATGATATGAAAAATATAAAATTTACAGAACAGACTACAGAAAATCAATATAAGAAAAATTCATTCTTATATGATTTTCTTTCAAGTATGAGGCAAAAAATTAATGACCCTTTAGGAAAAAGAAAAAGGAAATAAAAATTTTTAGCCCGCTATAACAGCCAATAGTAATAAAGCTACAATATTTGTAATTTTAATCATTGGGTTAACCGCAGGACCAGCTGTATCTTTATAAGGATCTCCAACAGTGTCTCCAGTAACTGCAGCTTTGTGTGCTTCAGAACCTTTTCCACCATGATGACCATCTTCAATATATTTTTTAGCATTATCCCATGCTCCACCACCAGCAGTCATTGAAACAGCAACAAATAGTCCTGTAACAATTACGCCTAGCAACATAGCACCAACAGAAGCTAAAGCTTCTGCTTGTCCACCTATTGAAAGAATAACAAAGTATAATATGATTGGAGATAGAACCGGCAATAAAGAAGGTATAATCATTTCCTTGATTGCTGCTTGAGTTAATAAATCAACAAGTTTTGCATAATCAGGTTTTTGTGTTCCCTTCATAATCCCTGGAAATTTTTTAAATTGTCTTCTAACTTCCACAACAACGGCACCACCTGCTCTTCCAACAGCTTGCATTCCCATTGATCCAAATAAGTATGGAAGCATTCCACCAATTAATAAACCAACTACGACATAAGGATTGGTTAGGTCGAAAGTAACAACTATCCCTTCTAATTTAGATCCAGCCGTGCCAGAAAAATGTTTAATATCTTCAACGTATGCAGCAAATAAAACCAACGCACCTAAACCAGCAGAACCAATAGCGTAACCTTTAGTTACAGCTTTTGTAGTGTTACCTACGGCATCTAAAGCATCAGTAGTTTTTCTAACGCTGTTTGGTAATTTAGCCATTTCAGCAATACCACCAGCATTATCAGTAACTGGACCGTATGCATCAAGCGCTACAACCATTCCCGCTAAAGCTAACATTGTAGTAACAGAAATTGCAATACCATAAAGACCGGCTATTGAGTTTGTAGCTAAAATTCCAGCAACAATAATCAATGCTGGTATTGCTGTAGCTTCCATAGAAACAGCTAATCCTTGAATAACATTTGTTCCATGTCCAGTTGTTGATGATTTTGCTATACTTCTCACTGGTCTGTACTCAGTTCCAGTATAGTATTCAGTGATCCAAATTAATAAACCAGTAATAACTAAACCAATTATTCCACAGTAATATAAGCTCATGCCTGTAAAGCTTTTACCATTAACAGTATACTCGCTTGCAAAACCAATTACATAATCAGTTACTGGATATAAAATTGCTAATGAAGAAACAGCAGAAACAACAAATCCTTTATATAAAGCGTTCATAACATTCTTGCTTTTTCCAAGCTTAACAAAGAAGGTTCCTAAAATTGATGTTAAAATACACGCACCACCAATTGTTAAAGGGTAGATCATCATATTCATATCACCTACAAAAAATATCGAAGATAAAACCATTGTTGCAACAATAGTCACTGCGTAAGTTTCAAATAAGTCTGCAGCCATACCAGCACAGTCACCAACATTGTCACCAACATTGTCAGCTATTACTGCTGGGTTTCTAGGGTCATCCTCAGGGATTCCCGCTTCGACCTTACCTACTAGATCAGCACCAACATCGGCACCTTTTGTAAAAATTCCACCACCTAATCTTGCAAAAATTGATATTAGTGAAGCACCAAAACCTAATGCAACTAATGCATTAACAACTTCCCTATCATCAATTCCCATTTTTAACAAAATATAATAATAAACTGCTATAGCTAATAGAGCTAAACCAGCAACAAGCATTCCAGTTACAGCGCCAGATTTAAAAGCAACAGCAAGTCCGCTAGCTAATCCTTTTCTTGAAGCTTCTGCCGTTCTAACGTTAGCTTGAACTGAAACTAACATTCCAACATAACCAGCTATACCAGATAATGTTGCACCAATAAAATAACCAAGACCAACTAATGGACTAAACACCCAGCAAATAATAACTAAAACAACAACTCCAACCACGGCTATTGTTTTATATTGTCTTGTTAGGTAAGCTTTAGCACCAATTTGGATTGCAGATGCAATTTCTTGCATTTTTGCATTTCCAGCACTTGAATTAAGAATATTTAAACCAGTAAAAAAACCATAAACGATTGCAAGTGATCCTGCTGCTATGGTGTAAAGTAATATTGTTTCTATAAGTGAGTTCATGATGCCTTTTTAGTTGTTTGGTTGTTAAAAATTTTATTGTTTAAAGTCCGGACAATACAAAAAAAGCAATAAAAGGCAATATTTAACTTATTAAAACTTATGAAAGTAACCTTTGTTTTTAAGGCTAATTTCTACGTTTTTGCCATCAATAATAGATGATTTTTCAACATAGCTTTGGATAGAGCCAATTTTAGTAAGCTTAACTCTACAATTAGAGGCTATTTTTTTTATGATTCTCATCTTATTTTTAGAGGCTGTAAATAAGACCTGATAATCATCACCATTAGAAATATAGTTAATCTTCGATAGCTTTTTAAGATCAAGTAACTTTTTAAGATTATTTGAAATTGGAATGTCCTCTAAAATAATTTTGTAAGATAATTTTTGACTATTAATCATTTTATCAAGGTCTGCTAATAGTCCATCAGAAATATCAATTGAAGTATTGGCAAATTTCTTAATTTGATCAGCTAATTTTAATTGAATATTTGGCATAAAATATTGATTGGTAAAATATTTTTCTAATCGGTGATTAAGTTTAAGCTTATTTTTTAAAATTAATAAACCTAAGTAACTATCTCCCAAGTTTCCAGAGACATAAATATCATCATTAATTTTAGCTTTGTTTCTATAAACAATATTATTTGCAAATCCAATTGATGTAATTGTAAAGCTTAATTTATTTGAAAAGACAGTATCTCCGCCACTTAAAATTATCTCATATTTATTTTGTTCTTGATTAAGTGATTTGCTAATTTTTGATAAATTTGATTTAGAGAAGCTTTTTTTATTACCTGATCCAGAAATAAAGTAATATTTTGGTTGAACGCCTTTGCAAATAAGATCTGATATAGATGATCTAATAATCTTTTTAATAACAAGATCAGGTTTTTTAAAATTAATAAAATGATTACCTTCTGTGTAAGTATCAACAGACACTACTAATCTTTTTTTTTTATCAAAAAAGACATCGTCATTTAAATTTAGAGCACTTGGTGATTTTTTAGAAAGTTTTTGAAAATAATTTTTTATTAATTCAAATTCATGCATTAGTAGTTCTTATTTTTTTAGCTATCTTATCTAATATAGCATTCAAATATTTAGTTTGAGAGTCTTCTAAAAAAAAATTTGATGCATCAAGATATTCTTTAATAATTATTTTGGTAGAAACTTTGGGTTTGTACAAAAACTCAAATATAGCAGATTTTACTATCACTTGAAAAACTTTATCTAAATTAGTTAACTGTAAGTCTTCACTTAAATATTTTTTAACCTCTTCTTTAATAACTTCGTCTCTCTCAATAGTTCCTAAAACTACATCTTTAATAAACTTTTTAAATCTGTGTTTGGGGAAAGTTAAATCAGTATCATTATTAAAAAAATTTCCATATAATTTTTGTATAATTATAACTCTTGGGCTTTGATTGGGATTGTATGGGGTTCTCATTATTTTTGTGAAAGAACAGATATTACAGCCTGTGCTGCTTCTCTACCTTTCTTTTTTCTAGCTATAGCTTGACGTATATTTAGACAGGTAATAATTCCGTTACCAATAGGTTTTTTATTTTCTATAGATAGCTTCATTATTGCATCCGTTGAAGCGTGTGAAATAAAATCAAAATGTGGTGTTTGACCTTTTATAACACAGCCAAGTGCTAAGAAAGCATCATATTTCTTAATATTTTTTGAAATTGTCACAGGTATCTCAAAAACACCCGGAACATAGATAGTTTTTATTAAACTAGATTTTGGCAATCTTGTGATTGCGCTATTCAGCAAACCTGTAGCTATATCTTTATAATAATCGGCAATAACTATTAAATATTTTTTTTTCATTAAATAATTTCCTGTTTAACAATCTTTATATCATAACCTTCTAAACCAATAACTTTTTTAGGAGACTTGGTAATCAATATCATGTTTTTAATCTTTAAATCTTTAATTATTTGAGCACCAATACCATAATTTCTAATAAGTTTGTCATTACCCTTCTTGTAAAATTCTTTATTTTTATAATCTTTAAGGGTCTGTGTAACTGATCTTAAATTTGTGTCTTTTATAAATACTAAAACACAATTATTAAATTTCTTAAAATAATTCAAAGTTTTATTAAATGAATTCGGTAATTGTTGGTTGATTAAATAATTTTGAACTACATTTGATGAAATCACTCTAACTCTTGGTACTAAACCTTTTTTTAAATTACCTTTGATTAAAGCAAAATGTTCAGAACCATCTAAAAGGTTTTCATAAATTCTAATTTTATATTTCTGATTTTTAACTTCTATTTCTGATTGTTTTTTTAATCTAATTAATTTTTCTTTTTTTAAACGATAAGCGATAAGATCTTCAATCTTACCTATCTTTAAATTGTGTTTTTTTGCAAAATTAAATAAATCTTGGCCTTTAGCCATTGTACCATCTTCATTCATTATTTCACAAATAACTGCTGAATTATTTTTTTTAGCAAGTTTAGAAATATCCACAGATGCCTCTGTATGACCGGCTCTAACTAAAACACCCCCATCTTTGGCAATGATTGGAAAAACATGACCAGGTGAAACAATATCTTTTTTATTTACATTTTTCTTTGATGCAATTTTAATTGTCTTAGCTCTATCTTTAGCTGAAATCCCAGTTGTAATTCCCTTTTTTGCTTCTATGGAAATTGTGAAAGCAGTTTTATTTCTTGATTGATTTATTGGTGACATCAGTGATAAATTTAACCTTTTTGCCTGAATACTATCTACTGCTAGACAAATTAATCCACGACCATATTTAGCCATAAAATTAATATTTTTAGCATTTGAGTCAGTTGTTGAGATTATTAAATCACCTTCATTTTCTCTTCTTTCATCATCAACTAAGATGAACATACCACCTTTCTTTGCGGTATTGATTATACTTTCAATTGATGTGTAGTTATTTTTTTTCATTAAAATAATTTCTAACGTATTTAGAAAAGATATCTATCTCTATATTAACTAGGCTATTCTTTTTTAAAGTAGATAGATTTGTAAGTTTGAAAGTGTGTGGAATTACCCAAATTTGAAATCCTTTTTTAGTTATTTTGGAAATTGTTAGAGAAATTCCATTAATACAAATCGATGCTTTTTCTATTAAGTTCTTTCTTTCTTTTTTGACTATTTGAAAATCAAATAAATAGGACTTATCAATTTTTTTAATAGTAAGAATTTTACCAACAGTATCGATGTGACCCTGGCATATGTGGCCAGATATTTTTTGACCATATTTTAATGGTAACTCAAGGTTAATTTTATCATTAATCATTAAAAATTTAAATTTTGATCTCTGTATTGTCTCATCTGATAAATAAAATTCCATTATATTATTTTTAATTTTTATTAGAGTTAAACAAACACCATCAGAAGCAACAGAAACACCAATATCTTTTTTAGTTAGTTTTAAATTTGAATTTATAAAAATATTAATACCCTTGTCTCTTTTGGTAATTTTTTTAATAACACCTTGATTAAATATTATTCCATTAAACATATTATTTCTTATAGAGTGTAATTGAATCTTTTCCTAATTGAGTATTAATTTTTCTTTTATTTTTATATTTTTTTGACAAATCTTTAAAGCAATTAAAATCTTTATAAGCAAATAATTTTGATAAAATTTTTGGGCTTTTCAATAGGTAAAATTCATTAAATAATTTATTTTTTAAAAAACTAGCTGATAGGCTGTCACCACCTTCAACTAAAATATTTCTAATTCCAGTTTTATAAAGTTTTTTAAGAATTAATTTCAAATCAAAATATCTTTTTTTAGTTAAATTTGATTTGATTAATTGCATGCCTTTTTTTTTAAATAAATTAATTTTTTGTTTATTAGCATTGTTATAAAAAATGATTGTATTATTTTTATTTGCAGTTCTAAAAATATAAGAGTTTATATTTGTTTTCAAATTATTATCTAAAATAATTCTTTTTGGTGAAAATTTATTCAAACCTTTAAGTCTACAGTTTAGCTTGGGATTATCTTGATTCAAAGTTTTATATGAAATCATTAAAGAATCATTTTTATATCTTAAAAAATGTGTCAATTTATCCGAGTGAATATCAGTAATTCTTTTTGTACCTTTACTAAAAATTAAATTATTTTCTGAAACGGCAATTTTACCAGTAACATAAGGTATTTTATATTTTCTATTAAAGAAATACGGCTTGTAAAAATCAATTATTTCTTTGTAGAGTAAATTTTTTTTAACAATAAGATTTTTTGACTTTAAAATTTTAAAACTTTTTCCTTTAACTTTTTCATCAATATCTTCTACAGAGTAAATAATTTTACTTATTTTATTTTTAATAATTTCTTTAGTACAGGGTGGTGTTTGCCCATAATGATTGCATGGCTCAAGCGTTACATACATTGTTGAACCTTCTAAAGTTTCATTAGAATTTTTAATTGCATTATACTCCGCGTGTGGCCTACCATTATAACCAGTTTGACCTATGGAAATAACCTCATCATTTTTAACAATCACACACCCTACTGATGGGTTTTCACCTGTAAGTCCATGACGTGCACTTGCTAGACTTAAAGCAAGACTCATATATTTTTTGTCTTTTTGTGAGAATTTATCTTTTCTTGTAGACATCTAATTTGTCCACGAATTGCACAAAGTCTTTTTCTTCTCTAAAATTTCTATAAACAGATGCAAATCTTACGTAAGCAACGGGATCAAGCTCTTTTAAGCCTTCCATAACCATGGTTCCAATAATATTTGATGAAATTTCACTCTGGCCAAGTTCCTCTAAAGCCCTTGAAGTTTTACTTATAAATTTTTCTGCCGTTTCTGTATCTATTGGTCTTTTTTTAAGAGCTATATAAACAGATTTAGATAATTTATCTCGATCAAAAGATGATTTTCTTCCATTCTTTTTAACAACCATTAATTCCCTAAACTGAACTCTTTCAAATGTAGTAAACCTTGCCCCACATACACACAATCTTCTTCTTCTTATTGCTGTTCCATCCTCAGTAGGTCTAGAATCGACAACTGATGTTTCACCTTTTTTACAAATTGAACAAATCATTATTTTAAACTCTTATATATTGGAAAGTGAGAAGTTAGTTCTATGACTTCATTTCTAACTTCTTCTTCAATCTTACTATTATCTTTTGGGTTTTCAGATAAGCCTTTTACAACCTTCGTTATTAACTCACCTACTTTTTCAAATTCTTTTAGTCCAAAACCTCTTGTTGTTGCTGCTTGAGTTCCTAACCTTATACCCGAGGTTATCATTGGTTTTTCTGAATCAAAAGGTATTCCATTTTTATTACAAGTAATATTTGCATTAGAAAGACTTTCAGCAGCTAAATTACCTTTAACATTAAATGGTCTTAGATCAACCAACATTAAGTGTGTATCAGTTCCTCCAGAATAAATCTTAAAACCATTGTTCTTAAGTGTTTCTGATAAAATTTTTGCATTTGCTAAAACAGACTTTATATAAACTTCAAAGTCAGGTCTTAAGGCTTCTAAAAAACCAGCTGCTTTAGCTGCGATGACGTGCATCAATGGTCCCCCTTGATAACCAGGAAATACAGCTGTGTTAAATTTTTTTGCTAAGTCTTCATAATTTGTTAAAATAATTCCACCTCTTGCACTTCTGAAAACTTTATGAGTTGTTGAAGTAACTACGTGTGCATGTTCACATGGATTTGGGTAACCCTTACCAGCTACCAAGCCTGAAAAGTGTGCCATGTCTACCATAAGATATGCTCCTACTTTATCTGCAATCTCTCTAAATCTTTTAAAGTCTATCACTCTAGAATAGGCGCTACCTCCACAAATTATAAGCTTTGGTTTATGCTCTAACGCCAGTTTCTCAACATTGTCATAGTCAATAAGTTCAGATTTTTTATCTACATCATATCCTATTGGATTAAACCATTTACCCGACATTGAAATTTTTAACCCATGTGTAATGTGCCCACCTGAGTTTAAACTCATGCCCATAAATGTATCACCTGGATTTAATAGTGCTAAAAATACAGCTCCATTTGCTTGAGCTCCAGAATGAGGTTGCGCATTAGCAAATTTACAATCAAATAATTTTTTTAATCTTTCAATGGCTAAATTTTCAGCAACGTCAACATGCTCACATCCATTATAATATCTTTTTCCAGGATATCCTTCAGCATATTTATTTGTTAACACAGAACCTTGCGCCTCTAGAACGGCTTGTGAAACAATATTTTCAGAAGCAATTAATTCAATATGTTGTTGTTGTCTTTTTAACTCATCACTGATTGCTTTGTGTAATTCTGGATCCGTGACAGCTAAACTATCTTCAAAAAAACTTTTATAACTGTCGTTTAAATAATTTTTTTCACTAGACATAATTAAATCTTTTTAATCCTTTTTGAGTGTCTTCCACCTTCAAATTTTGTATCTAAAAAAACACTGACACAATTTAAAGCATTTTTTTTAGTAAGTAGTCTTGAACCCAATGTAATGATATTTGCATCGTTATGCAATCTTGATAATTTTGTAGATTTTAAATTAAAACATTG
>Ga0209709_10005203_pt1 | contig 10282 bp, 12 predicted proteins | sample ArcticOcean_MG_C_2_FD_187435 | JGI IMG/M metagenome (GOLD analysis project Ga0209709, IMG submission 187435) | Marine microbial communities from western Arctic Ocean - ArcticOcean_MG_CB4_136 (SPAdes) (version 2) | ecosystem: Environmental > Aquatic > Marine > Oceanic | place: Arctic Ocean...
TGAATCTGATAGTGAATGGAAAAGAGAAGCAATAGCTGAATATCAATCGGATTCTGCCTGTGAGGGGTGCAGTGGTAATAGATTAAAAGAAGAAGCCTTATGTGTTAAAATTGATGATCAAAATATAAGTGAAGTAACTAAAAAATCTATTTTAGATGCAGCTAAATGGTTTAAAAGCTTAGAACAAAACCTTGATAAACGTCAATATAAAATTGCAGAACATATTTTAAAAGAAATTAATGAGAGACTAACATTCCTTTTAAATGTTGGGCTTGAGTATTTAACATTATCGAGAGAGTCAGGAACTCTTTCTGGAGGTGAAGCTCAAAGAATAAGACTCGCTTCTCAAATTGGTTCTGGATTAACTGGTGTATTATATGTTCTTGATGAACCTTCTATAGGATTGCATCAAAAAGATAATGTTAAATTAATAAATGCATTAAAAAGACTGAGAGATTTAGGCAACACAGTAATTGTTGTTGAGCATGACACAGAAACTATGGAAAATGCAGATCATATAATTGATATGGGTCCAGAAGCTGGAACTAATGGTGGTGAAATAATTGCACAAGGTACTTATGATGAAATACTAAAAAATAAAAACAGTATCACTGGTCAATATTTATCACATAAAAAATATATAGAAATTCCAAGAACCAGAAGGCTTGCAAAAAATGGCAGATTTGTTGAAATTAGTGGTGCTAGTGGAAATAATTTGAATAACGTTAATCTTAAAATTCCAACAGGAAGTTTTACTTGCGTAACAGGCGTTTCTGGTAGTGGTAAATCTACACTAATATTACAAACATTGTATCATGCACTAAATTTAACTTTAAACAATAAAGCTAGAAAAGTTCCAAAGGCATTTAAAAGCTACAAGGGAGTTGAGCTTATAGATAAGATAATTGATATAGATCAATCACCAATTGGAAGAACACCAAGATCAAACCCAGCTACTTATACTGGTGCTTTTGGTCCAATTAGAGATTGGTTTACAGCACTACCTGAGTCAAAAACTAGAGGGTATAAGCCTGGAAGATTTTCATTTAATGTTAAAGGTGGAAGATGTGAAGCTTGTGAAGGTGACGGTGTCATAACATACGAGATGCACTTCTTGCCTGATGTTTATATACAGTGCGATGAGTGTAAAGGTACGAGATATAATAGAGAAACACTTGAAATAAAATTTAAAGATAAAAGTATAGCCGATGTGTTAGATATGTCTGTAGATGAAGGTTGTGAATATTTCGAAAATATTTCAAACATTAAAACTAAGCTTTTAACATTAAAGAAAGTTGGTCTTGGTTACATAAAAATTGGTCAGCAGGCAACAACACTTTCTGGAGGTGAGGCCCAACGTATTAAATTAGCTAAGGAATTATCGAAGAGATCCACTGGAAGAACGATGTATATTTTAGATGAACCTACTACAGGTCTTCATCAGCATGATATAAAAAAACTACTAGAAATCTTACATACATTTGTTGCATTAGGAAATACAGTCGTTGTAATTGAACATAACTTAGATGTAATTAAAACAGCAGATTATATTGTAGATATGGGTCCTGAAGGAGGTATTAAGGGTGGAAATATTATCGCAGAGGGAAAACCTGAGGATATTATCAAAATTAAGGGTAGTTATACTGGTGAATTCTTAAAACCCATGCTTGAAGATAAATTTAAAAAAAAGTTAAAAATTTAAAAAAATAGTGTATAAAAGATTCTATAAATGAGTAATTTACTTTCATCACTACCAAAAACAATTCATGCTTCATTAGCATTAACTATAATTCTATTTGTTGGATTGTTTTACAACAATGGTGGTTTTGATATTGACATAATTTTTTTTAGTTGGTTAACAAGATTAATTCATGTGACTGTTGCAACCATGTGGATCGGCTTACTTTGGTACTTTAATTTCGTTCAAATTCCAAATATGGCTAAAATTCCTGATGAACAAAAACCAGCAATAGGTAAAGTTATTGCACCCGCTGCCTTATTTTATTTTAGATGGGCTGCTTTACTAACTGTAGTTTCAGGATTAATTTTAGCCTACTTAAACGGTTATGCACACGATGCAATGACTTTAGGATTTAGTTCAGGTGGTGGAAAAAGTACGGCTATTGGGATTGGTATGTGGCTTGGCCTATACATGGCTTTTAATGTTTGGTTTATAATTTGGCCAAATCAAAAAAAAGCTTTAGGTATTGTTGAATGTGAACCAGAAGTTAAAGCTAAATCAGCAAGAACTGCAATGTTATTTTCAAGAACCAACACTCTTTTATCTCTGCCAATGTTACTTTCAATGGTAGCAGCTCAAAATTTATATTAATTTTTAATCTTTATCTTCTTTTAAAATTGTTTTTTGTGAAACTCTAAGTTTTACAAGTATTGGGTTGGCTATATATATTGAAGAATAAGTTCCAAATACAATGCCCATAATCATAGCTAAAGAAAACCCTTTTAAAATCTCTCCACCAAATAAATAAATCGAAGCTAGAGCAAGTAAAGTTGTGACAGATGTAATTATAGTTCTAGAAAGAGTTTCATTAATTGAAATATTTGTAAGTTCAAAAATTTTAATATCTGAAAACTTTCTAAGATTTTCTCTAACTCTGTCAAAAATAACCACCGTATCATTCATGGAATAACCAACTATCGTTAAAACGGCAGCAACTATTGATAAGTTTATTTCTAAATTGAATAGTGAAAAAAGACCCAATGTTATAATAACATCATGAAATAAAGCTAAAATAGCACCTAAACTAAATTGCCATTCAAATCTTATCCAAATGTAAAAAAGCATGGCTGCCAAAGATAGCGCTATAGCGATAACTCCTGATTTTAATAATTCGGCGCTAACTTTTGGACCAACGTTTTCCACCCTTCTGAAATTAAAAGAGCTGCCAATAGAAGATGTTAACTCTTTTTTAATAATCTCAATAGCATTGGCACTTGTATCTTTTTTCTCAATCTTGATTAAAAAATCATTTTCATTACCAAATTTTTTTACATTAAAATCACCCAAATTCATTTTGCTAAAAGATTGCCTTAAAGACATAACATTAATATTTTTATCATTAGCTCTTAACTCGATTAAAGTTCCACCTTTAAAGTCTACACCAAAATTAAGCCCTTTAAAAAATAACAATAGAATTGACAGTATAACTAGACTTAGCGAAATCAGATTAAATAATTTGTAAAATTTATTAAAATTAATCATTTATATTAATTTATCTTTCTCTTTATTTTTTAACACATAAAGACTGGTAAGCATCCTAGCTATAAAGTATACTGAGAATAATGTAGTGAAAATTCCAACAGCCAAAGTCACTGAAAAACCTTTAACAGGACCAGATCCCATCAAAAATAAAATGATAGCTGCAATCAGTGTTGTTATATTTGCGTCTATAATTGCTGTTTTTGATTTAACGTAGCCAGTATCAAAAGCTATTATATTGTTTTTTTCTTTTTTACACTCTTCTTTAATTCTTTCGAAAATTAATACATTTGCATCAACAGCCATACCAACCGTTAAAATAATACCAGCTATACCTGGTAATGTTAAAGTTGCACCAAATAATGTCAAAATACCAACTAAAAAAAATAAATTAACAAAAAGTGTTATATTGGCTATCAAACCAAATATTTTATATTTAAAAAACATAAAAATAATAACCAGTAAAAAGCCTATCATTAATGCTATAATACCAGCATTAATTGAATCCTGCCCAAGATCAGGTCCTACAGTTCTTTCTTCAATTATATTTAGTGGTGCCGGCAAGGCCCCAGATCTAAGCAATAAAGCTAAATCTGTTGCTGATTGAAATGTAAAGTTACCACTAATTTGACCATTTCCACTAGCTATTACACTTTGTATAGTTGGTGCACTAACAATTTTTCCATCTAAAACAATTGCCAATTGTTTACCAACACCTGTACTAGTTGCTTTACCAAATCTTTTTGCACCTACTCTATCAAGAGTGAATGATACTACCGTTTCATTTGTTTGATTGTTCATTTGTGGTTGAGCATCTAACAAATTTTCACCATTTAAAATTATTCTTTTACTAACCAAGGCTTCACTCATACCATCCTCAAATTGAAGCATTTCAGTACCAAAAGTGTCATTATTATTTTGAGTAACAAATCTAAAAGTCAGGTTTGCAGTTTTACCAAGTAGAGATTTTATTCTCATAGGATCGTCTAACCCAGGAAGTTCGACAAGAATTCTATTATTACCTCTTTTTATTATATTTGGTTCATTTGTCCCAACTTCATCAACTCTTCTTCTAACTATTTCTAGAGCTTGATCTTGTGAGGATATCTTAATTTCAATAAGTCCATATTTAGAAAGCGACAGTTTAAATTCACTATCTTTTATTATTACATCAAATTGATGTGATTTATATTGGTAATAATAGGGGTTAATCTCACTTTCCTTATCTAAAAAAAAAGCTTCAACCAAGTCAGCATCATTTTTAGTAACAGTAAATACTATTGTTTTATTTTCTATTTTTAAATCATTAAAATTAATTTTCTTACCTTTTAGAAAATTTCTTATAGCAGTAGTAGTATTTTGTAATTTTTGTATTTCAACAGGCTCATTATCTATTTCAAGTAATAAATAAGAACCTCCCTGTAAGTCCAGACCTAAATTTATCCTTTTTGATATTAAGCTATTTTCTGCATCTTGAAAGTTAGATAATGCGATATAAACAAAAAAAAGTGTCACTAAAGAAACTAAAGTAATTCTTAATTTAGAAAAGTATAACACTTTAGTTTAATGTTATTTTTTTACTTCGGGGCCGTTAAGTAATCCTTGGATACCAGTAGATTTGATAATTTCAACTTTGACGTTATCAGCAATTTGTACTTCAACTTTTTCATTGTCAATAATTCTTTCAACTGTACCAATAATACCTGCAGAAGTTACAACCTTATCACCTCTTGATAAGTTTTCTACCATGGCTTTGTGCTCTTTAACTTTCTTTTGTTGAGGTCTTATTAGAAAAAAGTAAAAAATAACAAATATTAAAATTAGTGGTATAAATTGTCCTATTCCTGAATCCATAATTCTCCTTAATTAAAGTGAATACTTACAACATCTATTAAATTAAAACAACATTAAATCTTATTGATTTTCTCAATATTATTCATGTAAGACTTTAAAACCTCAGGTACAATAATAGAGCCATCTTCTTGTTGATAATTTTCTAATATAGCAACTAACGTTCTACCAACCGCCAAACCACTACCATTTAGTGTTCCAACAAGAACGGTTTCTTTTTTGTCATTTTTATATCTGGCTTTCATTCTTCTAGCTTGAAATGATCCGCAAGAAGAGCAACTAGAAATTTCTCTATATTTACCCTCAGATGGAAGCCATACCTCAATATCAAAAGTTTTTTCGGCACTAAAGCCCATGTCGCCAGTACATAAAACAATTTTTCTATAAGGAAGTTTCAGTAAATCTAAAATTTTAGTAGCACAACCAGTCATTCTATCAAGTTCAGGTAAGCACTTTTCGGCCTCAACAATACTTACCATTTCAACTTTGTAAAATTGATGTTGTCTAATCATCCCCTTGGTATCTTTACCGTAACTTCCAGCTTCTTTTCTAAAACAAGGGGTTGAGGCAACCATTCTCATTGGTAGATTTTTTTTGTCAACAATTTGGTCTTTAACTATATTTGTTAAAATTACTTCCGCCGTTGGAATCAAAAATTTTCTATCAGTTGAATCCTCTAGTTTGAGTTCAAATTGGTCATTATCAAATTTGGGTAATTGACCAGTTCCAAACATAGTGGAATCTGTTGCTATTAAAGGAGGTGAAATTTCTTTATAACCATTAATGTTAACATGAGTATCTAGCATAAAATTAGATAATGCTCTTTCCAATAGAGCCAATTTATCTTTCACAAAAACAAATCTAGAACCTGTTGTTTTCGTAGCAAGATCAAAATCTAACATTTTTAAGTTCTCACCTAATTCATAATGAGATTTGGGTTTAAATGTAAAGTTAGGAACTGTTCCAGATTTAGAAATTTCTATATTAGAGTTTTCATCTTTACCAATAGGCACATCTGAATAAGGTATATTTGGAATTGATGATAAAATAGTCTCTAATTGCTCCCTAACGATTACTTGTAGATTATTAATTTTTTCAATCTCAATAGAAATATTTTTGGATTTTTCAAAAAGTGTTTTATTTTTTGATTTTGAAATATCTTTTTTTTCTTTTTCAAGTATTTCTTTTTCCTGGATATATTTTCTATTATTTTCATCTAAGGATAAAATCTTATCCAAGTCTATATCTAAGAATCTTTTATCTAAAGCTTCTTTAAAAGCTTCTATGTCATTTCTAATTTCTTTTATATTATGCATTTTTTTTATTTTTCTTTTCAATAATGTTTACAGAAAATATAGATAATTCATATAAAATCAATAATGGTATTGCTAAGCCAATTTGAGTTATGGGATCAGGTGGTGTTAATAGTGCTGCAGCTGCAAAAATCATTACAACAACATATTTTCTTTTTTCTCTAAGAAATTTAGCATCAACTATACCCACTCTAGCTAATAAGCTAAGAACAACTGGTAGCTGAAAGCTTATGCCAAATGCAAAAATTAATTTCATCACAAGTGAAAGATATTCACTTACTTTGGCTTCCAATTGAATTGGTAAACCAGTCGAACCTCCTGTGCTTTCAAACGAGAGGAAAAACTTTATAGCAAGTGGCATTATTAAGTAATAGACAAGCATTCCTCCTAAGAAAAATAATATAGGTGTTAAAACTAGATAGGGAACAATTGCAATTTTTTCATGTTTATAAAGCCCTGGTGCAATAAATTTCCATATTTGCACTAATATATAGGGACAGGTAACAAAGAATGCTGCAAAAAAAGAAACCTTTAAGTATGTTAAAAACGTTTCTTGTAAAGCTGTAAAAATTAATCTTCTATCAGTTCCACTGTCATTTACCGCTTTAGCAAAAGGTTCAACTAGAAAGCCATAAAGATGTTCTGAAAAAAAGTAACATCCAATAAAGAAGATGAATAAAAAAATAAAAGAATGAATTAATCTTTTTCTAAGTTCTGTTAAATGACTTATAAAGCCACCTTCATTTTCAGATTTTGTCATTATCTTTTTCTTCTTCTGCAGGTTTTTCTATTTCGTTAGAACCAATATCAAGATCGGCTACTTCTCTTTGTATATTGCTAATATATTTTTTAGTTGTACCAATCCAAGATCCAACTTTTTTTAACATAAACGGAAAATCTTTAGGACCTATAACAATAATAGCTATAGCTACTACTAGTAAAATCTCAAACCAACCAATAGTGGGCATTTGATTTATTCTTTGTCTTTAGTATCTTGATTATTTTCAGAAACATTCTTTGGCTCAGGCTCGTCAGTAATATCAGTAGCCATTCCTTTTTTAAAACTCTTAATACCTTTGGCTACATCACCCATTAAGCTAGATATTTTACCTCTACCAAATAAAAGAACCACCAAGATAACAACTATTGCTATTTGCCATATGCCTATACTCATATAAGTTTATAACTCTTTTAATTTTAAATTTAAAGAAACTTTTTTATTTTTCTTCCTCAGGACTAAGAGTTCCACTGAGCATCTCATCTATGTTTTCATAGATATTTTCTTTTTTTTCTTGTTGTTTTTCTTTATAAAATTTACCTGTTCCAAATATTGCATTATCAATATTTGCACTATCAATTAAACCAGCAGAGCCCAATTCCTCAACAGTTGGTAAATCTGATAATTTCTGAAGGCTAAAATGACTTAAAAAATCATCAGTTGTTCCATATTGGATTGGTTTACCAGGAACATTTTTGCGGCCTTGTGATTTAACCCAATTTAACTCCATTAATATATCAAGTGTATTTGTCCCGAAAGCTACTCCTCTTATCTCTTCAATCTCAGCTCTAGTTACAGGTTGATGATAAACTATTATAGCAAGTGTTTCAATTGCAGCCCTAGATAATTTTTTTTCAACAGTCTTTTCTTGCGACATTAAATTTGATAAAGTTTCAGATGTTCTAAATGACCATCTCTTTGAGATACAAACTAAATTAATACCTCTAGTTGCGTATTCAGTTTGAAGTTTTTCTAAAGTTTTTAAAACATTAATTTTTTTTGAAATTTTAGATTCAATAGTATCAACATCAAGTGGTTCTAAAGCTGCAAAAACTATAGCTTCAACTTCTCTTTCACCATCATTTAGTTTTTTTGGAAAGGTTACAATATTATTAGGTAGAATTTTTTTTATTTTTTTCATTTTAATTGTTTAATTTCTTTTATATATATATCATCAAATAAGTTTTCTTGTTTAATTGTAAGGTTTCCTTCTTTAACAAGTTCAAGTGATCCAGCAAAAATTCCTACCTTACCAGTTTTAATGTTTTTAGAGCCTTTTTTAAAATTTTGTGGAATTAAATCATTAATATTTTTCCAATCTAAAAGTTTTCCAAAAAATTCTCTAATTCTTTTTATGCCGTCCTCTGAAGTAAACACAGGTAATTTAGGTATGTTCATTCTTAGAAAATCTTTTGTCATGATAATTCCTGAATATGCTTTTATCAAATCATAAAGATTTAATTTATATTCTTTACTATAAATTGATCTGATATTTCCCTTAATGCCTCTAAAACGAATTTCTTTACCTAACCGTTTTCTTTTTAACATTTGATCTGAAAGTAAACGTATTAATTCTAATTTTTTTAATTGTAATTTCAACTTTTCAGCAACTTCTAATAGTTTAAATTCTTCTTCAGGATTACTGGGTAATAAAAGTTTAGACTTTAAATATGTTAACCATGTAGCCATTAATAAATACTCAGAAGCAGTTTCTAAATTAAGGTTTTTTTCATTAGTAATATATTCATGAAATTGATCAGCTAATTTTGTAATAGATAAATCTTCAAGATTTACTTTTTGAGCTTTGGCGAGATCTAATAAAATATCTAATGGGCCTTGATAATTATTTAGATCAACGTTAAAATTATTAGAATCGGTATCAAGCATTCTAAATATTAACTTATAATCTTGTGAAATTGTGATGTTTTTTTGATTATAAACTTACTTATTATTGGTGAACTATTTGCTACCACAAGCATTTCTTTATAGTTGCCATTACAGTGAAGTACTAAGTCACAACCAGCACTAAACGCTCTTTCTGTGCTATCTTTAATTGAGCATTTTAAACTTTTCATGGATATGTCGTCAGACATTAATATATTTTCAAATTTTATATTATTTCTAACCAATTTAATAATTTTTTTAGAATGTGTAGCTGTATTCAGTTTATCGATATTTTGATAAATAATATGTGCAGTCATTGCAAACAAGCTACTTTTTTTTTTAAATACTGAAAAATCATTTTTAATCAAATATTTTAATTTTTTTTTAACTGTAGGGGTCTTTTTATGACTATCAACTTTTGCTAGACCATGACCAGGGATATGCTTCATAACAGTTCCAATTTTATTTTTATGAAAATAATGAATACATAAATCTCCTATTTTGGATACAATTTTTATATCATTTGAAAAAGATCTATCTCCAATAATACTGCTAGATCCTTTCGATCTTAAATCGAGAACAGGTAAAGTATTAATATTAATACCAATCGATCTTAGTAAATGAGAAGTTTGATTAATAAATGATTTATAAAAATGATTGAACTTTTTTTTATCTTTTGAATAAAGTTTACCAAAAAATTCACCTGTAAGACTGTCTGTATTGAAGATTTTTTTTAATCTAGTGACACGACCCCCTTCTTGATCAATTAAGATGGGATAACGCTTGTCATTAAAAACTAATTTTATATGGTTAGTAAGTTTTTTAGTTTGTTGTAATGATTTAATGTTTCTTGAGAAAAGTATGATTCCCCATGGTTTATAGAGTTTAAGAAAATTTATTTCTTTTTTAGATAGTGATATTGATTTAATTCCAGTTATAAAACTTCTTCTGTTAATCATTGCTTGTTATTAGTTTCCAAAAATTATAATTTTTTTTATCTTTATCGGTATTTCTTTCAACATATTCAACAATTTCATTTGTATCATTTTTTAATAAAATCAAATTTTCTGAATATTTAGTAATTATTTCATTAATTTGCTTAAAGGATCTATAAGATTTTTTTTTATTATCATCAGAAAAATAATATTTTAGTGTTAAGAAAAAAGTAAACAGAATTATCGATATATAAAAAAAATATTTAAGCTCTTTAATCATTACATTTTTTCAGGTGTGTTT